>Ga0102934_1000681_pt1 | contig 23100 bp, 21 predicted proteins | sample SalPonR2_A_D1_MG_FD_78175 | JGI IMG/M metagenome (GOLD analysis project Ga0102934, IMG submission 78175) | Salt pond soil microbial communities from South San Francisco under conditions of wetland restoration - Salt Pond MetaG R2_A_D1_MG | ecosystem: Environmental > Aquatic > Marine > Intertidal... | reverse complement strand
GTCGCTTCCGGTGGACACCGGGTCGACACGAACAGGCTTTCCGCGGTACTCGATGGGGCGATGATCACCAAGGCCAACGCCGACGACGTCCGCGCCGCCACTGGCTTCGCGATCGGTGGCGTGGCCCCCGTCGGGCACCCCGAACCGCTACGAACTGTGATCGATGTAGCGCTGTCCAAGTACAACGTCGTCTGGGCGGCGGGCGGTCATCCGCACTGTGTGTTTCCTACGAACTACGACGAGTTACTGCGCATCACCGGCGGCGAGGCCGCCGAGATCGGCGCATAGCGCAGGAAACTCGGAATTAGCGTCGGGGCGCCGCTCCGATAACCGAGGTGAACGTCGCGCACATCAGCCGGCTCACTCGCTCTCAGCGAGTGCCTTGAGCCGAACCAATGTCTTCAGAATCGCCTTCTGGTTGTTGTCATAGGCATTCATCGCATTCAAAGCCGGCGGGAACAAGGCGGTGGAACCGTCGAACGTCTCGGTTACTTCGGTCGTGCCCTCATCAATGGCTCGCAACTCATAGCGCCAGCGGTGCCGGCCGGCATGCCGCCAGGCGATTTGCGTGGGCTCGTCGAACTCCTCGACGGTGTTCTTGATCTTGTAGGGAAAGCCCAACTTCATGTCCATGCCGAAGGTCGCGCCCTGGCTCAACCGATGGGGTCCGGAGGATCCCTTCTTGACTGTGCCAGAACCGTCGAACTCCGGATGGCGATAGGGGTCGGCGATGATGTCGAAGATGCGCTGCACGGGCGCGTTGATCACGATCCGCCCAGCGCGGCGGTATTTGTGCCCGGTATCGACGATGTCGGCTCGTTCACTCATGACCGAACCGTAGAACGCTCCGTGGCCTCAAGCACGTCGACCAGATCATCGACCACGAACTCGTGCTCGGGCTTCATCAAGACGCTGCGCAAGATGCGCACCCTGTCGAGGTCACCTGTCACCTCGATTCCCCGGCGCGCGAGGTCCGCTCGCTTCATCGAGTAGGTGGCCAGGTGCCACTGCTCATCGCGGGTCCGGTTCGCCATCTCATGAAAGACCCGTGCACTCTTTGCGTCTATGGCTTCGGTGGAATCGGTACGCGTGCAGTAACCGACGATGTCGAGTTCGGGTTCTTGCAGCGCCTGCCAGCTAGGTGAATCCTGCAAGCGTGCGTGCATGCGGCGCGCAGCTCGGATACTCGGGCGCAGGACGCGCCCAAGACCCTCGGCGGTGAGCGGGAAAATCCGCGTGGTCAGCCACAAGGCACCTGCTGCCGCACCGGCGCGCGAGCACTCCAAGGAGATCTCCCCCAGGTGCAGTTCGTCGCTGGAGAAGTAGGTGTACGGCGAATCGTGCCGATAATGCCGACCCACCTGGGGATCGGCGAAGAGCACCGCACCACAGCCGTACGGCTGAAGGCCGTGCTTGTGCGGATCGACCACCACCGAGTCGGCCTGCGCGATCGCGCGGAAGTGTTCGCTGGGAACTCCGTCGCTGGAATCATCGGCGATGAGCGTGAAGAAGCCTCCGTAGGCGGCATCGACATGCACCCGGATACCCGCATCGCGGGCGATCGCCGTGATGTGCGCGAGCGGATCGATCGCACCGAGACCCGTGGTACCCACCGTGGCCACGATCGTTCCGACGTCATTCGATTCGATCACCCGCAGCAGATCGTCGACATCCATCCGGCCACGGGCGTCCACGTCCACCAGCACTGCCTCGATACCGAGGACTTCGCCCATCCGCTCGTGCGTGTAGTGGGCGTCGCGGCTGACCGCGATCGCCTTACCCGGGCGCTCATGGCGGGCCACCCACAACGCCTCGAGGTTGGCGATGGTGCCGCTGGAGGTGAGATGCCCTAGGTGATCGGCGAGACCGAACATCACCGCCAGGTCAGCCACCACTTCTTTCTCCATGGCCGCCGTCGCCGGGCCGCCGTCGAGCGCGTGGTTGTTCGGGTTGATGAGCATCGCCGCGAGGTAGCCAACCGTCGCGACCGGATGCGGGGGCTTGAGCATCTGCCCGGCGTAGTGCGGATGGAAGAACGGGTACTGCTCGCCAGGAGCGGTCAACCTGGTCAGGTACTCCTCGAGGGCGGTCTGCCATTCCTGGACCGGAATATCCGCACTCGGATGCGCTCGATATGCGCCGAAGGCGCCCTGCCACGAGCGGATCGCCTCCAGGGCTCGTGCCACATCGACGGTGAAATCCTCGTCGGGTTCGGGCACGCATCGCAGCCTATGCTCTTGCCGCATGAGCGACCGCGTCTATTCCGGGCCTCGATTGGAAACCGGTCGGCGCGGTGGAGGGTGGTTGCGCTTCATCCCCTGGCTGTTCGCTGGTGTCACGATCGTCAGCCAAATCGTGTGGGTACTCGTTTCCGCCGAGAACCGGGTCATCGTCACGGCCGTGTCAGTGACCGCCTTCTTCCTCGCCTCGGCCTCGCACGCCTACCTGAACCGTGGTTTAGCGTGGACCGCCGGTTATCTCGCGATCTCGCTGAGTTACGGCTGGTTGATCGAGGTATTGGGAACCACAACGCAGTTTCCCTTCGGCGATTACATCTATACGCAGGCTCTCGGACCGAAGGTGCTCGGCGTGCCGATCCTCATTCCCATGGCATGGGCGATGATCGCCTACCCCATGCTGCTGGCCGTCCAGCGCCTGTCCACTACCAGTTTGGGTGTGGCGCTCATCGGCGGCTGGTTCCTGATGACCTGGGACTTCTTCCTCGACCCACAGATGGTCGGCGAGGGTTACTGGACGTGGAACTCGATCGGCTGGGAACTACCCGGCATCGACGGCATCCCCCTGCAGAACTTCCTGGGTTGGTGGCTCGGTGGGATCGTGTTGATGTTCGCACTGGATCGCCTACCCCGGAAGTCAGCTTCCGACGCCGTCCCGAACACATTGCTGCTGTGGACCTACGCGTCGAACATCCTGGCAGCAGCAGTGTTCTTCTCTCGCCCGGGTGTCGCCATCTGGGGCGCTCTCGGAATGGGCGTCGTCGTTATTCCCTGGGCATGGAAATTGTGGAGCCAGCCGCAGTGGTGAGGAGACTGCTGCCTTGGCTGGCTCTCGGGGCAACCGCCTTGACGGTGCATACGGCCTGGAACCTGCGGCGGTTGCGCAGTCCATCGGCCGACGAGACAGATGTCACCGAGCAGGTGGCAGTTCTCATCCCGGCTCGCGATGAAGAACAGCACATCGGATCGACTATCGCGAGCGTGCAATCCCAACGTCGGGTAACAGACCTGTCGATTCACGTTCTCGACGACGGTTCCACCGACCACACCGCAGCGATCGCCGAATCCTTAGCCGAGCATGATTCCCGCATTCACGTGCACCGCCAGCCCGATGAACCCCCTCCCCCCGGCTGGCTCGGGAAGAACTACGCCTGCGCTCGCCTCGCGGACGTCGCCGAAATCACCGTTGCCGACATCTTGGTATTCGTCGATGCAGATGTTCGCCTCGAACCGCTGGCGCTGGCGTCGTTGATCCGCGAACTGCGCTCCGGCGGCTTCGCACTCGTTGCCCCCTACCCCCGGCAGGAATCCGTGGGCTGGCTCGAACGTCTGGTGCAACCGCTCTTGGTGTGGTCGTGGGCCACGACCGTTCCGCTGGCGGTTGCCGAGCGGCAACAGTGGGCGTCGATGTCCGTGGCCAATGGTCAGTTGATGGTCTTCGATGCTCCCGCCTACCGCAGCATCGGCGGCCACGCGGCCGTGCGCGGAGAAGTCATCGAAGACGTCGAGCTGATGCGCGCGGTTCGGTTGGCAGGTCTGCGGGCTGTGACGCTCGACGGTTCACGATTGGCGACCTGTCGCATGTACGAATCGCCGCAGGACCTCATCGATGGCTACACCAAGTCCGCATGGAAGGCCTTCGGAGGCCTCGCCGGATCCCTCGTGATCAACTCCGGCCTCGTGGCCGTGTACGTGGTTCCCGCCCTTGCCGCGGTTCTGGGTCGCGGCTCAACCCGTGCCTGGGGGTTCGCCGGATACGCAGCCGGCGTGGGCGGGCGGTTCCTGGTGGCACGCCGCACCGGCGAACGCACCTTCCCCGACACTCTCACCCACCCGGCTTCGATCATGGTCTTCGTCGCCATAAACACGATGTCGTGGTGGCGTCATCTGACCGGAACCGCGCAATGGAAGGGCCGGCAACTTTCGTCATGAGCCAGGTGATCGTCATCGGGGCCGGCGCCGCCGGTTTGGCCACCGCAGCGCGGTTGGCCGTGAAGGGTCATGCGGTCACGGTCTTCGAACAAGCCACGAACGTCGGCGGCAAACTTGCGACGTACCGCCGCGACGGCTTCGCTTTCGACACCGGTCCCAGCCTGTTCACCTTGCCGGCCGTCTATCGCGATCTGTTCTTGAAAACCGGCGCTGCACTGGAAGAAGAGGTGGATCTCCAGCCGGTGGAACCGGCGTTCGGTTACCGATTCGCAGATGGGTCCGCCGTGACGATGCCGGGTGTCAATCCGGCCAGGTGCGCCAATGCGCTCGGGGACGCTTTCGGTGGACGCAGCGCCCAGGATTGGCTCGCGCTGATGGATCGCGCTGGACGGATGTGGCGCTTGACCCGCGGGCCGTTCCTGCAATCGCCGCTACAAGGCTGGCGCTCGCTACTGCCGCTGGCAAAGCCCACCGACGTACGCACCATCGCCCCGTGGTCGAGTTTGCGGGGACTTGGTGAGTCCCTCTTGTCCGATCCACGTGCGGTGACCTTGCTGGATCGCTACGCCACCTACACCGGCTCTGATCCCCGCAAGGCACCAGCCGTGCTCGCGACAGTTCCCTACGTCGAGCAGGAATTCGGCGCCTGGCACCTCGGCGGTGGCGTGGGAACGCTCGCCGATGCCCTGCATCGTCGTTGCCTCGAGCGCGGGGTAGAGGTCCGCACCAACGTGGACATCACGCGCATCACAACAGACGAGCGCGGAGTTACCGGAGTTATCGCCGACGACACCTTCCACCGCGCCGACATCGTGGTTGCGAATGCAGATGCCGGCACCGTCTACACCGAATTGCTCGATGATCCTCGAGCCAAGGAGCCCGCCAAGTCCATCCGGCGCAGCGATGCGAGCCTGGCCGGCTTCGTGCTGCTGCTCGCGGTGCGCGGGCGCACTTCGGGCCTGCTCCACCACAACGTGTGGTTCCCCGAGGACTACGACGCTGAGTTCGATGCCATCTTCGGCCGTGATCCGCACCCGGTCGACGATCCGGCCATCTACGTCTGTGCGCCGGATGATCCGCAGATGCGTCCGGATGCTGACCACGAATCGTGGTTCGTCCTCGTGAATGCTCCCAGGCACGATCCCGGCCGCGGAGTCGACTGGGATGCACCTGGGCTGGCCGAGAACTACGCCCAAACGATCCTGAACCGCCTCGCTGCGCGGGGCATGGATATCCGGGATCGGATCGTGTGGCAGGAGATCCGATCGCCCGCCGATCTACAACCCGGCGCCCGGGCGGTTCGATCTACGGCACCTCGAGCAACGGTGCGCGAGCAGCCTTCGCGCGTCCGGCCAACAGATCCCCTATCCCCGGACTCTTCCTCGTGGGTGGCAGCACGCACCCCGGTGGTGGATTGCCCCTCGTGGGTATGGGCGCAGAGATCGCGGCGGAGGCGATCGGAAGAACCTAATCGGCCTGATCTACCTGATCGCTACGCTGCTCCGATGCGATCGGAAGGCAGCGAGCAGCCCGCCGACCTACTGCAGGAATTGCTCAAGCGGCCGTTGGATGCCGCCGATCTGCGCCCGCGGGTGCAAGCCAGCATCGATCGGGTCCTCGCCGACCAAGGCGCCTTACTCGCCTCGGTAAGCAAGGACATGGAACCCCTCGTTGCTGCTTTGCGGGATCTGCTCTCCGGTGGCAAGCGACTGCGTCCGGCCTTCGCCTACTGGGGCTGGCGCGGGGCGGCGCCGGCAGCCGAGCGCGATTCTTGGGACTCCGCGGTCGTCCAAGCCGTGACCGGCCTGGAGTTCCTGCAAGCCTGCGCCCTTATCCATGACGACGTCATGGACGGTTCGGACACCCGCCGCGGACTGCCGGCCGCACATCGTCGCTTCGCCGGCCTGCACCGAGGCGAGCAATGGCTTGGCTCACCGGAGTCCTTCGGTATCGGTGCCGCCATCTTGCTCGGCGACCTTTGTCTGTCCTGGGCCGATGAGGTCCTCCTCACCGCCGACCTCCCCCGCGATGCCCTCATGCGCGCCAAGACGATCTACGACGAAATGCGTTCGGAGTTGATGGCCGGTCAGTACCTCGACTTGCTGGAACAGGCCTGCGGTGGCGGTTCGGTGGATCGGGCACTGCAGGTTGTTCGCTACAAATCCGCGAAGTACACGATCGAGCGCCCGCTGCACATCGGCGCCGCCTTGGCTGATGCACCGGAAAGTGTCTTCGATGCCTACAGCGGCTACGGCCTACCCCTGGGCGAGGCTTTCCAACTGCGCGACGACGTACTCGGGGTCTTCGGCGATCCTGAGCAAACCGGCAAACCCGCTGGAGACGACCTTCGCGAGGGAAAGCGCACTGTCTTGATCGCGATCGCCGCCGACCGCGCAGACGAGACCCAAGGTGGCCACCTGCGCGCCCTACTCGGCGACCCTGGACTCGATGCCACGGGAGTTGCCACGCTGCGCGCGATCATCGAGGACACCGGGGCGCTTGCGCACACCGAGTCGATGATCGATGAACTCTTGCAGCGGTCTTTGGCTGCCTTGACCGACGCGGGCATCGATGATGAGGCCCGCCAGGTGCTGACCGGGTTGGCCTACGCCGCAACGCGCCGATCGGTGTGAAACACGGCAGACTGAGGTGTCACCCGGCACCAGGACAAGGAGAACGATGACCCTGCTCGACCAGGCCACGCGCTGGCTGCCCCGCAGCACCCCGCGGACCGTCAGCGGACCGAGCGATGAGGTCGTGATCGTCGGGGCGGGCCTAGCCGGACTATCCGCGGCTATGCGTCTTGCGGGCGCCGGCCGCTCGGTGACGGTTCTCGAACGTGAGGACATCCCCGGTGGGCGCGCTGGGCAGTTGTCGATCGAGGGTCCAGGCGGTACGTACCGGATGGACACCGGACCCACAGTGCTCACCATGCCGGACTTGATTGCCGATGCTTTCGACTCCCTCGGCGAGAACATGGACGACTGGTTGGAGTTGTCACCGATTTCACCTCTGTACCGCTCGTTCTATCCGGACGGCTCGGTTTTGGATGTCCATGCCGATGTCGACGAGATGGCCGAGGAGATCAGCAATGTGATCGGACCGGAAGAGGCAGCCGGCTACCGCCGCTACGTCGATTTCGTGTCAGATCTCTACCGCTACGAGATGAAGGACTTCATCGACCGCAACATCGACTCCCCCTTCGACCTCCTCACCCCCGATCTTGCGAAGTTGGCAGCCATCGGTTGCTTCCGCAAGCTCGCACCGAAGGTGCGGGAGTTCTTGAAGGATCCGCGTACCGAACGGGTGTACTCCTTCCAGGCGATGTATGCAGGACTGTCTCCCTACGACGCCCTCGCCATCTACGCCGTCATCGCCTACATGGACTCCGTAGCAGGAGTGTTCTTCCCCAAGGGTGGAATGCACGCGGTGCCGCAAGCGATGGCGGCGGCGGCCGAGAAGCACGGGGTCACGTTCCGCTACGGAGTAACCGTGGAATCGGTGGAGACCTACGCCGATCGCGCCACGGCGGTCATCACTTCCGATGGCGAACGCATCACCGCCGACGCCTTCGTCCTGAACCCCGATCTGCCCGTTGCCTACCGCGATCTCCTCGGTCGCGAGCCGTGGAGCATTCGCCGGCTGGACTACTCACCCTCGTGCTACCTGCTGCTCGCCGGCTCGGCGCAGACGTACTCGAAGATCGCCCACCACAACATCCATTTCGGGCAATCGTGGAAGGGGGTATTCGAAGATCTCATCGATCGCAAGCAGTTGATGAGCGACCCGAGTCTGCTGGTCACCAACCCAACCCACTCCGATCCGGACCTAGCGCCCCCCGGCAAGCAGACCTACTACGTGCTGTTCCCCACCCCGAACCTCGATGCCCCGATCGACTGGTCACTGACGAAGGACCGGTACCGGGACGAAGTCATCCGCACCCTGGAAGAACGCGGCTACGTCGGCTTCGGAGATTCGATCGAAGTCGAGCACATCACCACCCCCCAGGACTGGGCCGATCAGGGCATGGAACGCGGAGCACCATTCGCTTCGGCACACTCCTTCCTGCAAACCGGCCCCTTCCGCCCCGGCAATCTGTGGGGTCAGAACGTCGTGTTCACCGGATCGGGTACCCAGCCGGGGGTGGGCGTACCCATGGTGCTGGTCTCTGGAAGGTTGGCGGCCGAACGGATCACCGGACCGGATCCGGCGTATCGCTCGCGTGCTCGCCGATAATCACCCCAGATGAGCGAGCGAGACCTGCGGGCGGCCGGGATCACCGATCCCGAACTTCGCGCTTCCTACGAACGCTGCCGCGAACTCAACGCAGCACACGGCAAGACCTACTACCTCGCGACGTTGCTCCTTCCTCCGGGCAAACGGCCCTACGTTCATGCCCTCTACGGTTTCGCGCGCTACGCCGATGAGATCGTCGACGATCTCTCCTCGACCCTGACCGATCAAGAGAAGTCCGATTGGCTCGGCTCGTGGGGCGAAGCCTTCTTGTCCGATGTCCGGCGGGGGTACTCCGATGATCCGGTTTGCCGCGCGGTCGTCGATACCGTGCGCCGTTGGGAGATCCCGATCGAACACTTCGAGGCGTTCTTGCACTCGATGCGGATGGACTTGACGGTCGCCGAGTACCAGACCTACGAGGATCTGTATGAGTACGTTTATGGATCCGCAGCGGTCATCGGCTTGCAGATGGTGCCCATCTTGGAGCCAACCGACCCGGCCGCTTACGAGTACGCCATGAAACTGGGGCTCTCCTTCCAGTTGGCGAACGTCGTACGGGATGTCTCCGAGGATCTCGACCGCGGGCGGGTCTATCTGCCGATGGCCGAACTTGAACGCTTCGGTGTCACGCGGGACGTTCTCGAACAACGCAACACCACACCCGAAGTCAAGGCCGCGTTACGCCATCAGATCGAGCGCGTGAAGCGCCTGGAGCGCGAATCACGACCTGGCATCGACATGCTGCACCCGTCCTCACGCGACTGCATCGATGCCGCCCGGGTCCTGTATTGCGGGATCGCCGACTAAGTAGTGCACATCGATTACGAGGTGTTCCGCAAGCGGGCCACGGTTCCCATGCGCCAACGCTTGTGGGTTGCGCTACCCGCCTGGCGGAGGGCGGTGCGGGCCCGCCGCAAGTACGGCCCCGGGCAGGTGCGCGGTATCAATCCGACGTACGTGTCCTAGACCGCCAGATGGGCGGCCCGGCTATCGGTCGGCGCGAAATCCCCAGCCGGCCGAAGAACACCCATAACGAAAGACTGAACAAGATCAGCGCGAATCCGAAGAGCAGATCCTCCACGGGCGCGAAGGCGATGCGTCCGTCGCCGAACATCGCAGGTGGCCCTGTTTCCGGGGAAGCGGAACCGATGATGGCGTCGCCGTCGTACTGCACGATGCCGAAGCCGGTGAACATGCCGTTCGTGATCAACTGGAAGAACACGATGATCGCGTAGGAGACCCAAAACGCCTTGCGCGTCACCAACCGGGTCCGCAGCACGAACAGGTCCACGAGCACCATAAGCGGCACCGCCAACAGCGCTATCTGCGTGTACGTCATGACTGGTTCACCTGCTCGAGCACTTCTTCATCAGCGCCATCGCCCACCGGCCAGCCGCGGACGCTGCGCACCGCCTCCAGGGTCAAGATCGAGGCAATCGGGATGACCAGGAAGAACAGCAGTTCATCGAGCGGGATATCGCCGGGTAGGTAGACACCCAAGATGCGGTCAGTATCGAACCACCAGTGGCCTTCGTGGATGGCGTAGGCATCCCACAGCAAGAACGGCCAGATCACCACGGCCAGGACAAGCAGCAGACGCGGCAAACGAGCGAAGACATGGGTGCGAAGGACCACTTCCAGCCATAACGAGCCGACGAGGACAAAAACCAGGACACCGGCATAGGCAAGATTCGCGGGAAGCCCGAGCATGATCCAATACTCGCCCATGGCCACTGTGATCCAACTGCTCGGGGGTGAGTGCACCGGGAAGAGCGCACTAGCCATCGATCTGGCACGTGAAATGGGCGCTGAGGTGGTTCCCGAGGAGCTGCGCGCTTTCGTCGATCAGCATGGTCGCGCACCAGTGGCACACGAGCAACGCGCGATCATGGATCGCCAAGCTGCCGCCCTAGCCGACGCCCGCGGCCGCAGTGCACGAGAGTCCGTCATCGTGTGCGATCCGAGTCCCTTGATGACCGCCGTCTACAGCGTCCAATACTTCGAAGACCACTCCCTCCTACAACCAGCTATCGAGGGCACGGTCGATACCGACCTCTTCGTGTGGTGCCAACCTGATATCCCCTGGACACCGGATGGCCTACACCGCGATGGCCCCCGGATGCGAGATCGAACGCACGAGATCCTGGAAAGCCAGGTGATTCCCGAGCTCGCAGTTCACAGCGTGCTGCAGGTCCGCGGAAACGCCCGTGAACGCCTCGATTCGGTACGTGGCTCCCTACGCCGGTAGAGGGCGTGGCTACCGATTTGCTCTCACGAGCCGACCTACACTCGCGAAGATGGAGACGAGTGCGCGTAATGGCCTCGTCGGTTCGATAGTCGGCAATCGCTACGAAGTCCGCGCATTACTCGCCCGCGGCGGCATGGCCACCGTCTACGAGGCCCTAGACCTGCGCTTGGACCGGGTTGTCGCGCTGAAGGTGATGCACCCACACCTAGCAGCCGATCCAGGATTCGTCGCACGCTTCGAACGCGAAGCCAAGTCAGCCGCCCGCCTTTCCCACCCGCACGTGGTCGGCGTCTACGACCAAGGTGAAGCCAACGGCTTGGTCTACCTCGCGATGGAGTACATCCCCGGGCGCACGCTGAGGGACGTCATCGAGCAGTACGGCCCGCTCACCACCGAACAGGCGCTCGTCCTTCTCGAGCCGGTCCTCGAAGCACTCACCGCTGCCCACGCCGCTGGTCTGGTCCATCGCGACATCAAGCCCGAGAACGTCCTCATCTCCCACGATGGCCGTGTGAAGGTTGCCGACTTCGGCTTGGCCCGCGCGGTTACTACGTCCGACACGAATGCGACCGCGGGCGTACTCATCGGAACCGTCGCCTATCTGTCACCGGAACAGGTGGAACGCGGCGAAGCCGACGAGCGCAGCGATATCTACGCGGCCGGCATTTGCCTGTTCGAGATGATCACCGGTTCGGTGCCGCACGGCGGTGACAGTCCGCTATCGGTGGCTTACCAACACGTCAACGCTGACGTTCCAGCGCCCTCGAGCGTGTTACCCCAGATTCCCTCCCACGCCGATGCCATCACCATGACCGCCACCCGGCGCGATCCCGCTCGGCGGTACCGCAGCACCCAGGACTTTCTCGCCGATATCCGCCGTGCCCGCGCCGCACTTCCCGCACCCACACCTTTCATCGATACCCCGGCCATGAACGACACCCTGGTGGTCGGCACCCGTTCGCCAGGCGAGGACCAGCACACGTATTCCGGCTACGACGACGACACGTACCGCGAGCACGATTACGACGAGCACGATTACGACGAACCAGCGCGCCGACGCCCGCTGCTGCGCACCCTCGTCGCCCTCGTGGTCGCGATCGCGGTCGGCGCGGCAGGATTCGCCGGCTGGTGGCTGGCCGCCGGCCCGGGCACCTACTCCCCTACTCCCGATGTCATCGGGCAGTCCTTCGACCAGGCGGAGGGAACACTGTCGGCCGAGGGTTTGGCCCTGCTGGCAGCGGCCGAGGCCTACAGCGAGGAGATCCCCGCGGGGTCGATCCTGACCACCGATCCGTCGCCGGGTGATGGCGTCGCGCCAGGCGGCACCGTGCAAGCGACCGTCTCGCTGGGCCCAGAGCGCTACGCGGTTCCCGACGTCCGCGGCAGCGATCCAGCTGGGGCAGCGCAGGCCATCATCGATGCCGGGTTGGCCACCGGTGGTCGGGTCGAGGCCTTCGACGATGCGGTGCCCGCCGGTCAGGTGGCGCGCACCGACCCGCCGATCGGGGACAACCTGCCCCCCGATACCCCGGTCGACCTCGTGGTCTCCAAGGGTCCCGAACCGGTCGAACTCGAAGACATCACCGGACGCAAGGAAGGTGTGGCCACCCGACGGCTCGAAGAGGCCGGGGTGCAAGTGGAATCGACCAAGGAGTTCTCCGAGTCGGTAGCGCAAGGGCGCGTTGTATCGATGACCCCCGAGGGCGGCACCGTGGTCGACGCGGGAAGCACCGTTGAGATCATCGTCTCCAAGGGACCACCGCCGGTCGAGGTGCCCGATCTCATCGACATGCGGCGCAAAGCGGCAGTGGCCGAACTCGAACGGGTTGGCTTGAAAGCAGAGATCGACGATGGTGAGTTCACCCGGCTGAACCGCGTGTTCGATCAATCCCCATCCCCCGGTGAGATGGTGCCGCGCGGCACGACGATCGTCCTACGCATCGTCTAGTTGCGTCAGTGGGCTAACCGACGTAACCGTCGCAACTGGCTGACCACATACGGGCGCGCCCGCCGGGCACCTCCGTCCTTCGTGACGCGTTCTTGGAAGGACTCGAACGTGCGCACGAGCACGCTGACCTGGGGATCCCAGCCGCGCCGACGGCATTCCTCGACCCATTCGGCCGGCGTGCGGTGCCCACGTTCACCGTTACAGCGGCGGCATGCAGCCACTTCGTTCTCCAGCCAGCTCGGGCCGCCCTTGATCTTGGGTACCAAGTGTTCGGTGGTGGCGGCAACGAGATCGGTGTCGATGTCTCGTCGGCACCACACGCAGTGGGAGCCATCGCGCGCCAGGATGGCTTGGAGTCGAGCCGGCCGATCCAATGCCACGGCAGATCAGCGCTTGAGCAGCATGTCCGCCACGAGGAACGCAAGCTCCAGGCTCTGCTGGCGATTCAACCGTGGATCGCAGGCGGTCTCGTAGCGCTGATGCAGATCGGTTTCTAGAACACCCCCGGTTCCACCTACGCATTCGGTGACGTCGTCGCCGGTGAGTTCGATGTGGATACCGCCGGGGAACGTGCCCAGGCGCCGGTGTACTTCGAAGTAGCCCTCGACTTCTTCGATGACATCGTCGAAAAGTCGGGTCTTGTGTCCGCTGGCCGCCTCGCGGGTGTTTCCGTGCATCGGATCGCACACCCACACAACAGGGATACCGCTGGCATCGACCTTCTGCACGATGCCGGGGAGGGCCTCGCGCACCTGACCGGCCCCCATCCGGGTGATCAGCGATAGCCGTCCAGGAATCCGCTCGGGGTTCAAGCGCTCGGCTGCTTCGACAACCTCATCTGGTGACGCGGTCGGACCCACCTTCATGCCGATCGGGTTGTTGATGCGCGAGGCGAAGTGCAGGTGCGCACCATCGAGTTGTCGGGTGCGTTCACCGATCCATAGGAAGTGGCCCGAGACGTCGTAGGGCTTGCCGGTACGGGAGTCGATTCTGGTCAAGGCACGCTCGTAGTCCATCGACAGAGCTTCGTGGGCGGCGTAGAACTCGACCCGTTCGAACTCGACCGGGTCGGTTCCGCAGGCTTGCATGAACGCCAACGCACGATCGATGTGTCGAGCGAGTTCTTCGTAACGCTGACCCGCGGTGGAGTCGCGCACGAAGTCCTGGTTCCAGGCGTGCACCTGCCGCAGGTCCGCGTAACCGCCCTGGGTGAAGGCACGGACGAGATTCAGCGCCGAACTCGAGGCGTGGTACGCCTGCAGAAGTCGCGCCGGATCAGGGCGGCGGGATTCGGGCTCGAAAGCCAGTGCGTTAACCGCATCCCCGAGGTAGCTGGTCAACTCCACGCCGTCGCGCACCTCGATGGTCTTGCTACGCGGCTTGAAGTACTGCCCGGCTAGTCGCCCCATCTTCACCACGGGAAGCGACGCCGCGTACGTGAGCACCACCGACATCTGCAAGACGGTTTTCAACCGAGCGCGGATCGACTCGGCGGTATTTGCTTCGAAGGTCTCCGCGCAATCGCCGCCGGTCAGCACGAATGCCTCACCCCGGGAGGCTTGGGCCAACCGGTCGGTCAACAGATCGCACTCCCCAGCGAAGACCAGCGGCGGCAGCGCACGCAACTGATCGGTAGCGCGCTGCAGTTCCGCGGGGTCGGGCCACGGCGGCTGCTGGGCCGCCGGGAGGTCCGGCCAGGTGAGTTCGTCCACGGGGAAAGGGTAGGGCGGTCTTAGCCGAAGAAGGCCATCGCCTCTTCATAGCGCTCCATCGGGACCGTCTTGAGGGTTCCGGTGGCTGCCTGCAGCGGCACCCGCACGATGTCGGTTCCCTGCAGGGCCACCATGGTTCCCCAGGCCTGATCCTTGACGGCATCGATGGCGTTGAGCCCGAAGCGGGTGGCCAGAACCCGGTCGAACGGAGTCGGCGAGCCGCCGCGCTGGATATGCCCGAGCACCGTGGTGCGGGCCTCCTTGCCGGTACGCGCTTCGATCTGCCCAGCAAGCCACTCGCCGATACCGGAGAGCTTGACGTGGCCGAATGCATCCAACGACGCATCCTTCGTCACGAGGTCGCCATCGGTAGGTAGCGCGCCCTCGGCAACGCAGATGATCGGCGCGTAGTGCGAGCGGAAACGGGATTCGACCCACTCGATCACCTGGTCGAGATCGAAGGGAACCTCCGGAATCAAGATCACATTGGCGCCACCGGCCATCCCGGAATGCAGCGCGATCCAGCCGGCATGTCGGCCCATGACCTCGCAGATCAAGATGCGGTGGTGCGATTCAGCGGTCGTATGCAGTCGATCGATCGCCTCGGTGGCCACGGTCACGGCGGTGTCGAAACCGAAGGTGTAGTCGGTGGCACTGAGATCGTTGTCGATGGTCTTAGGCACCCCGACGGCGGGGATGCCCGCTTCGGTCAGCGCCGTTGCCACCCCCAGGGTGTCCTCCCCACCGATAGCGATCAGCGCATCGACCCCGAGAGCCGTCATGTTCTCCTTGATGCGATCGATACCACCGTCCACTTTCAGCGGATTGGTGCGCGAAGACCCGAGGATCGTGCCGCCCCGGGGCAGGATGCCGCGCACTTGAGGTATCCCTAGATCCATCGTCAGCCCCTCGAGGGGACCCTTCCAACCGTCGCGAAAGCCCACGAAGTCGTAGCCGTACTCGGCGACGCCCTTACGGACGGCCGCGCGGATCACCGCGTTCAGGCCCGGACAATCGCCTCCGCCGGTGAGCATTCCCACGCGCATGTTGGATCCCTTCTAAACGGCCTTGCAAACGCTGTCATGACCCAACCTATCGAACCGACATCGCAGCCAACCAGACCCGAAGGAGCTGCTGCCTGGTTATGGTCGAGCGATGCACGAAAGTCCGTTGATCGTGGCCATCGATGCCGGCACCACCGGCATCACCGCCCTCATAGTTGACCAAGACGCACAAGTGGTGTCCATCGGCTATCGCGAGTTCACCCAATATTTCCCCGCAGACGGCCGGGTGGAACACGACCTCGGCGAAATCTGGTCCGCCACTCTCGAGGCCACGCAAGAAGCGTTGTCCGGCCTCGCTGAGGGAGGTCGCGAACGCATCGTGGCGGTGGGCATCACCAACCAGCGGGAAACCTGGTGTCTGTGGGATCAGGAGACGATGGGAGCCCCGCGGCGGGCGATCGTGTGGCAAGACCGCCGGACGGCGGGGATGTGCCAATCGATGCGCGAAGAGGGCCACGAGCCCCTGGTCAAGCAGCGCACCGGGTTGCGCCTCGACCCCTACTTCAGCGCGACAAAGGCCGCATGGATCCGGCTGAACGAACCACACGTGTGGGCGCAGGTAACGAGTGGGCGCGTCGTGATGGGGACGGTGGATTCCTACCTGATCGCCCGGATGACCCGCGGGCTGGAGCACATCACCGACGCCACTAACGCATCACGCACGCTGCTCTACGACATCCACTCGGGTCGATGGGACGAAGATCTGTGTGCGCTCTTCGACGTACCGATCGATGCCCTACCCACGGTCGTGGCCTCGTATGGAAACCTCGGGCGGACCGATCCGGCCGTCTTCTGCGGACTGGACATACCTATAGCTGGCATCGCCGGAGATCAGCAAGCCGCCCTGGCCGGCCAGGCGGGGTTCACCACCGGCGCAGCCAAGTGCACCTACGGGACGGGCTCGTTCCTGCTCGTTCACACCGGCGAGAAGGCCATGCACAGCAAGCAGGGCTTGCTGACAACCGTCGCGCTGCAGCATCCGGACGGCCGACGCACCTTCGCCCTCGAAGGAGCGATCTTCGTCACCGGCTCAGCGGTGCAGTGGCTGCGCGATGGACTAGGCATCATCGAGTCCGCAGCCCACGTCGAGGAACTAGCACGCAGCGTCGAGAACTCCGGCGGCGTGGTCTTCGTGCCGGCCCTGACCGGTCTCGGTGCCCCGGACTGGGACCCAACAGCCCGCGGATTGATTATCGGAATCACCCGCGGCACGACCGATGCACACATCGCCCGCGCCACCCTGGAAGCGATCGCCTACGAAGTTCGCGACGTCGTCCAACTCATGGCGAACGAGGGTGGGGTGCACTTGAGTTCCCTGGCGATCGACGGTGGTGCAGCCGCCAACGATCTGCTGTGCCAGATGCAAGCCGATGAGTTGCAGATTCCCGTCGATCGCTCCGCCCAATTGCAGACCACCGGATTGGGTGCAGCGTTCCTCGCCGGCCTAGGTGTCGGTGTCTGGGAGTCCTTCGATGCGTTGGCGCAAACCCGGCGAAGTTCGGGGATCTTCGAGCCCGCCGATCGAGACAGCGACGGCTACAAGCGCTGGCGGCGCGCCGTCGAACGCAGTAAGGACTGGATCGAATAAGTGAGCGAACCCGACCGCATTCGAGACATATTCATCGAGCGGGCAACGATCCCGCTGGAACCCGCTTTTCACGCGAACTGGGATCCCACGCCCCGCACTACCTTCGAGGCCACGCTCGTCTCGGTACGCACCGAGCAAGGGGTCGTGGGTTACGGCTCCGGGGACACCATGGTCGGCTTCGAGGAGTTCCAGCATCTGTTCCTCGGACAACCCCTCATTGCGATCGACCGACACGTACGCGTCTTGGAGACGATCACCTTCCACGCTGGGCGCTACTGGCCACTGGAAGCGGCCCTGTGGGATGCCATCGGCCAGAGCCTTGGTGCACCGGTCGCCGATCTGTTCGGCGCGGCCACAGACTCGCTGCCCCTGTACGCATCGACCGGTGCCATCGCTGAGCCCAACGAACGCGCTGAGATGTGCCAGGAACTGCAGGAGGAGGGCTTCGGTGCCGTCAAGATCCGGGTTCCCGAACACGACCTCGAGGGGGGCATCGCGACGATCGCGGCCGTCCGCGCTGCGGTGGGCGATGACTTCGAGATCATGGTCGACCTCAACCAGTCCTGGCGGATGCCTGGCGATGTCCGCCGCGGGCTGGACGCCATCGAGGTAGCGAATTTCCTCGACCGGTGTCGCGACTACCGCCTTTTTTGGGTCGAGGAGCCACTCCCCCTGGACGACACCGCCGGGCTGGAACTCTTGCGCGGTCGGGGACCACGCTTGGCCGGGGCGGAGATGGTGCGCACGTGGCCGGAATTGCTACGCATCGCCGACGAAGGCACGCTGGATGTCATGCAACCCGATGTGGTCTTGGCTGCAGGAATGCTGCGGATGCGCGCACTCGCTGATGTGCTGCGCCCCGCGGGCAAACACTTCACACCGCACACGTGGAGTAACGGCATCGGCCTGCTGGCGAACGCCCACGTCGCCGCCGGTGTTGGCGCCGGCCCGTATCTGGAGTTCCCCTACGACCCGCCGACGTGGACGATCGAGCGTCGCGACTTCATGCTCACCGAGTCCGTCCGCGCACAAGGCGGCTACCTGACCATCCCCCGTCGTCCCGGGTTGGGTTTCGAACCTAACCTCGAAGTCTTTCCGCTGACGAGGAAGTTGTGACCATGGACACCTGGTACGAGCGAGCTCGCGCGCTGACACCGAAGACCGACGCCTTCATCGATGGTCGTCCGCATGGCAGCGCTGGGTCCTTCCACACGTCCTCGGCTATCGGCGGGACTCGGGAGATTGCGGAGTGCGATGCCAGCGATGTCGATCACGCGGTGAGCGCCGCGAAACGAGCCTTCGATGATGGTCGCTGGTCGGCGTTGGCCCCGATCGAGCGTAAACAGCGAATGCTGGCCTTCGCCGATCTCATCGAGGCCAACTGTGAAGAACTCGCACTGCTGGAAACGCTCGATGTCGGCAAACCGATCGGTGAATCGCTGCGTGTGGATGCTCCGTCTGCGGCCAACACCGTTCGCTGGTACGCAGAGGCAATCGACAAGCGTTACGACGAAATCGCACCGAGCGGGCCGGACTCACTGGCTTTCGTCACGCGTGAGCCTCTCGGTGTGATCGGAGCGGTCGTTCCGTGGAACTACCCGATGATCATTTCGATGTGGAAGGTGGCACCCGCCCTCGCCACCGGCAACAGCGTGGTGCTGAAGCCCGCTGAGCAATCACCACTGACCGCCATCGCTTTGGCTCACCTCGCATCCCAGGCAGGGATTCCCGACGGCGTCTTCTCGACAGTCCCGGGCACCGGCCCGGTCACCGGTCGAGCGCTCGGGGAGCACCCACTGGTCGACAAGATCGCGTTCACCGGCAGCCCGGAGACCGGCGCACGGTTCCTCGCCTACGCAAGTGAGTCCAACCTCAAACAGGTCGCACTGGAATTGGGGGGCAAGAGCCCCCATGTCGTGCTGTCCGACGCCGGCGACATGGCAAGCATCGCCGAGACCATCGCGTGGGGGATCTTCTACAACGCCGGCCAGACCTGCCACGCTGGTTCGCGGGTGATCATCCACCAGGACCGTAGGGACGAACTCCTCGAGCACTTGCGAACTTTCGTGTCCGCCTTCGCGGTTGGTGACCCATTGGATCCTGCGACGCAGATGGGACCGCTGGTCGACGCCGAGCAACTCGAGAGAGTTGCGGGCTATGTGGACCTGGCGCAATTAGACGGCGCAGCAATCGCGGTCCAATCCGAGATGGATGCCTCGGGTGCCTTCTATCCACCGACGGTCCTTACGGATGTTCCTGCGAACAGTCGAGCCGTGCGCGAGGAGATCTTCGGTCCGGTTCTCATCGTGCAAACGGCCGACGACGACGAATCCTCTATCGCCGCCGCGAATGACACCGACTACGGCCTCGCCGCTGCGGTCTGGAGCCGGGACATCGCCCGAGCGAATCGTGCAGCGCGGCGCATTCGGGCTGGAACGGTGTGGATCAACACCTTCGATGCTGCGGATATCGTCACACCGTTCGGTGGATTCGGCCGGTCCGGATTCGGCCGCGATCGTTCCTTGCACGCCCTGGATTCCTACACCGCGTTGAAGACGACCTGGACGGCCTTGGACTAGCAACAGTGGAACGTGGCTCCAGTTACAACCTCGAGGAGATGATGGCCTCGACGTCGGCCGAGGTCACCGGACGCGGATTGTTCGATGTCACGCGATCGGTCGCAGCACCGACAGCGATCGATTCCACCATCGAAGCCAGCACTCCTAGTTCACCTAGCGTGCGGCGGGCCCCGATACTCGTCGCGAGGTCTTCGACTGTCGTGCGTAGGTCCCCGTGCACCACCCACCCCGCATCCGACATGCATCGGACGGCAACCTGATATTCCTCTTCACTGACCGGCATGTTGAAGTCGATCACTTCCGGCAGCACCGCAGCGAGGGCCTCTCCGTGAGCCGCGCCCGTGTGCGCGGATACCGAGTGTGCGATCCCGTGCGCGAGCCCTAGGCCCGATGTCGTCAATGCTCGCCCGGCAATGTGGGCACCGATGAGCATCCCGCTGCGGGCCTGAATGTCTTCGCCGTTGCGTACAACACCTGGCAGGTGACGAGAAACCGTGGTGATGGCTTCGGTGGAGAACTCACGACCGGCATCGGTCGCCGAGTTTGAGGTCAGCGATTCGATTCCGTGGGTTAGCGCATCGAATCCGGTGGCGGCGCTGGCGCGTGCGGGAAGTCCGACCGTTACCAACGGATCAAGCACCGTGCCGTAGGGCACGGTGCTTGCATCTCCGATGTAGAGCTTCACGGCGGCGATCGGGTCGTCGATGACTCCCCAACTGTTCGTCTCGCTGCCCGTGCCGGCCGTCGTCGGGATGGCAAGGATCGGAACAGCATCGGTGGGGGCTTCAGCCGTGAAGTCAAAGTCGCGAGCACTCATGGATGGGTTCGCGGCCACCAACGCGATGCCCTTGGCTGCATCCATACTCGATCCACCTCCGAGTGCGATCACAACGTCCGCTGCGAACTCATGCGCCTGGCGTCCGGCAGAGTCGATGAGTTCCACGGTCGGATTCGGGCGCACTCCGGTGAAGACCGACACCTGCGCGAACCCGGCGAGAGCATCGAGCAACGTTGGCGCTATCGCCGTGGCCGCCAAGGCCTCATCCGTTACGACAAAGGCCCGGGAAGCATCCCGTTGCGCGACGAACTCGCCAACGCGAGACAGCGCACCCGGACCGATGAGGACATTCGATTCCTCAATCCAGTGCATAGATCTCCCGTGAACAGATCAGCTGTGGCTCAGTGCAGTCGCATCGGCCGCTGCACCCTCGGCGATCAGTTCCTTGGCCCGTGAGGCGTACATGTCCACGTACTCCTGACCCGATAACGACATCAGCGCGTACATCACCTCATCGGTCACCGACCGCAGGATGAAGCGGTCATCTTCCAGGCCCTCGTAGCGCGAGAAGTCCAGCGGTTCACCGAAGCGCACCCCCACCCGACGCAGTCGGGGTCGAACCGTTCCCGGGGGTTGGATCTCGAAGGTATTGATCATCGCCACCGGGATGATCGGCACCTGCGATTCCAGCGCCATCCGAGCCAGTCCCGTCTTGCCGCGGTACATGGTGCCGTTGGGCGAGCGCGTGCCTTCGGGGTAGATGCCGAGCATGCGCCCTGCGCGCAGAACCCGCTCACCGGTCAAGATCGCGGCCTCGGAGGCCCGACCTCCGCTCCTGTCGACGGGAACCTGACCCACCCCCGTGAAGAACACGCGGGTAAGCCACCCCTTCAGGCCCCGTCCGGTGAAGTAGTCGCTCTTGGCGAGGAAGGTGATGGGCCGGGGTGCGACCAGCGGCAGGAAGAACGAATCGGAAAAGGACAGGTGGTTGCTGGCCAAGATGGCCGGACCCTTAGCCGGCAGGTTGTCCAGCCCCTCGACCCACGGCCGGAACAGCACCTGCAGCCACGGTCCGATGATGAAGTGCTTGAGGAACCAGTAGAGCGCCCCTGGTCCGTTCGCACCACTGCCCGACTCATCGGCTTGTGCGCTGGGGTCCTCCACGAGGTGGCACACTAGTTGACTTCAGACCCCGTGAGGAGTCGAAATGCCCATCCGCCCTGGAGCCCATCCCTGGTCATCCGACGGCAGCGCCCGAGTCGGCGTGTTGCTGTTGCATGGCTTCACAGGCTCGCCGGCCTCCATGCGCCCGTGGGGTGAAGCGCTCGCCGAGCACGACTGGACCATCCGAGTTCCCCGGCTGCCGGGCCACGGCACCCGCTGGCAGGACATGAACATCACCACCTGGCAGGACTGGTACGCCGAGGCCGATCGCAACCTGCTCGAACTCAGCGCGCGCTGCGAGCAGGTTTTCGTCTGCGGGCTTTCCATGGGCGGCGCGTTGACACTGCGGCTGGCCGAACAGCACGGGGATTCCATCGACGGACTGATCTTGGTCAATCCAGCGGTGCACACCGAGCGCTTGGATCGGCACCTGCTGCCCGTTGTGAAGCACGTCGTCGGCTCGTTCCCTGGAATCAGCAACGACATCGCCAAACCGGGAATGGACGAAGTCGCCTACGACCGCACACCGCTGAAGGCCGCGCATTCGATGATGCAGATGTGGTCCCATGTCAGGGACGACATCGCACTGGTGCGCCAACCGCTGCTGCTATTTCGCAGCGCCCAGGACAATGTGGTGGAAGCCTCGAACGCCGAGTGGATCCTCACCCATGTCGCTTCCACCGATACCGAGGAAGTGGTGTTGGCGAACTCCTATCACGTGGCGACCCTCGACCACGACGCACAAACGATCATCGATGGCAGTATTGAATTCATCAAGCGCCTGAACGCGCAAGGTGCGACACCTTCGTGACCGACAACCCCCGCAACTGGCAGCCGCCCTACGAGGACGACGACGAATTCTGGAAGCGCTTCGAGGATTCGCTCAATGCCGCACAGGGTAAGGACCCGAGCACCGGCAACGAACCGCAATACCGACCCGACGAACTCGAAGACCGGTTCATCCCTCCGGAACCTCCACCCATCACGGCCCCGCCCGATGCCATCGCCCGCGTCGCGTGGATCGCGGTGATCGTCGGTCCGCTACTCGCACTGGTCGGCTACATCTTCGCGGTGAGCACTTTTCTCGGCGGGATCGGCATCGGCGCAACGATCGTCGGCTTCATCATCTTGATCGCACGCCGCGACCGACACATTCCCCCGGGTGAGGATCACGGCGATGGGGCCGTGGTCTGACCGACAGCCGACGGACGCCTATCTGATCCGAGCCAGATCCGCGGCGCCGACGATGCCGGCGTCGTTGCCTAGTTGCGCCAACACCAGACGGGGCATCGGGCGATTGGATCCCTCGGAGACTTTCTCCGACAACGTGCGCTTGGCGCTGGCCAGCAAGAGGTCACCCGCATCGGAGACGCCGCCACCGATAACGAAAGCCTCCGGATCCAAGATGACCGTGAGGTCAGCCAGACCCCGGCCAAGCCAGTTACCGACGATGGTGAACGCCTCGACAGCCACCGGATCACCGAGTCGAGCTGCTTCGGTTATGTGACCGCCTTGCACCCCCTCGGGGGTTCCGTCGCCGAGATCGAGCAGAGTTCGCGCTTCCGGGCGTCGTTCTGCCGCGAGCGCGCGGGCTTCACGAACCAGCGCGTTGCC
>Ga0102934_1000680_pt1 | contig 23108 bp, 24 predicted proteins | sample SalPonR2_A_D1_MG_FD_78175 | JGI IMG/M metagenome (GOLD analysis project Ga0102934, IMG submission 78175) | Salt pond soil microbial communities from South San Francisco under conditions of wetland restoration - Salt Pond MetaG R2_A_D1_MG | ecosystem: Environmental > Aquatic > Marine > Intertidal... | reverse complement strand
TCCCTCCCTCTTCCCCTCCCTCCCTTCCCCCTCCCTTTACTTCTTCCCGTACGCCACCAGCCTGTCCACCAACTCCTTCTTCTGCCCCTGCGTGGACAGCCCCCGCTCCTTCAAGCACTCCTTCAACTTCGTCCCGCTCATTTTCTTTACCTCCCTGGGGTCGAGCGCCTCGATCGCCTTCCCCCCTTCTCCTGCCCCCGCTTCCGCGGCCTCAGCCCCAAGGCGCAAGCGCTCGTTCAACGCTTCCCGGGCTGTAGGATGAGAGAAAAGGCCTGTCAGAGAAGAAAGTAGAGGACAAAGCAGGAAGGTCTTCCCGTCGCAAGGGAGCCCTTGCCTACGAGCTCCAATGCCTGCCTTCAGCCGACGCCGGCGGGCCAGGCCCCCCCTGGCTCTTCCCAGTGCCTCCGCCACTCACCTTTCACCTCCTCCTCCTTCTTTCTCGCCGCTTCCTCCCTCCTTGCCCGTACCTCTGCCAAACGTGCCAGGTCCTTCTTGGCCTCCTCCGTCTCCCCCTCTCGATACCGCCGGAGGTATTCCTCTCGAGCCTTCTCTCGAGCCGCCTCCTCCCGTTCCTTCCTCGTCATGCCCTCTCCTCCCTCCCTTCCTTGCTGACCACCCTTACTTGGACCGTTGTAGTCCTCCTCCTCGCTCCCAGACTCGGCGGGGGGCAGGTCCCTCACTTGCACCTTCTTCTTGAAGGCCTCTGCCATTCCTCCCGCTCCGTCCTCGGGCCCCCGCTCCCCTCCCTTCCCCTCCCCACCTTCCCCCTCGCTACTGCCCTCCTCCTCCCCGCTTTCTCCTTCCGCCACGTCGTCGTCGTCGCCCCCTTTTTTTCTTTGCTTCCAGTCCTCAAACCGATCGCGACGCTCCATGTCTTCTTCCGACGTGACATAGCTGATGGAATGGGAGAAGAATGCGTGAAGGACGGCGATTTTGTCGGGTGGCAAAGACGTAAATGATAGGGACAATGGAAGGGAGGATATATAGTATAAAAAGCCCTATCCAGGAGCTCCTACGACGAGAAAGAATTGTGCAGGTTGACACTCATCTTGATGTTGTTGGCCCCCAGGGGAGAATTAGCGTTGCGAGATCGACGTACACATGCGGCTTTATGTCAGGCACACTTCACTACCCTTTCGACATCACTCACTTGTGTGATCGGCTGAATCTTTTGAATTTCCCTTTGTTTATTTGCTGTTTCGCAGGTGCTCCGCCCTCCCTACCACTGCCGCCACCCCCTGTTGTAGTCATGCATAAGGTGAGACAGAACGATGAAAGGTGGAGCAAAGGACCCCAGGTCATGCAAGAAGCTTTTAAAACATATCGTGTCAGTGTTGGAGAAAAAAATCACACGTACCGCCACGTTTTCCCATGGCAAAACCTTGATTGCACTAGTCGTACTGGAGGACTTCGAGGATGGTGCGTCTCCTCGATTGTCGGGAGGAGGTCGTGGCCCTCCTGCTCGCGTTACAGGTGACACGAACGTGGAAGTGAACAAAAACCTGCCACTACACCAAGAGGATAGCGTGAAGATGTACAACGTGAGAAGTTGCTTTATGAAACACGTGACACGGACGTCTGCTGCTGATGGTACTTCGAAGTCTCGTCCGTTCCGATCTGTTCATCGCCTGCGCACTCTGACGCCTTCCTCTTTCTGACCCTCTGCGCACCATTCTATACAAAGTAAAGGCATAAAACCAAAGAGATGGGCTAGTATAGGCTCCTGATTTTATGGTCGATCACGAGACATAAAAAAAACCAGGAATTCCTACAACCTCAACCGTGTGTGCATATTTTGCATCTAGGTATCGATTACTTTCCGCAAAATCCTTAGACCAATGCCTTCGACAAAGCCTCCGTCGCCACCGCTTGTGCGACCTCCACGCTCTTCTTCACGTGCTCTCCAGGCACATCCTTCGCCTGCCCTTGCGCTAGTTCCGCTTTCCCTCCTCCCCGGCCCCCTACCACAGCCAACGCCTGGGCGACCCATTTATCCGCGGGTAAGATGGCTGCCTTCTCCGACGGCACGTGAGCGAAGGCCAAGGTTTTCCCGTCCTCCTCACGGCTTATCACGAGTAGGGCCAGGCCAGGGTCCACCTTCTTGCAGGTCTCCACGACGCGCTTGACGGCTTTGGAATCCAAGCCGACGGCCACATCTAAGACCAAGAAAGGCTGGGAGTATGCCGCCTCCACCGCCGCCCTGATGCTACTCAATGCCTTGTCAATGCCCGCCTGGGCCACGGCGCGTTTTTCCGCCGCTGCTTTTTTGCCCAGCTCGTCTATGCGCTTGCGTAGTGGGGGTTTACGGGAGGCAGAGAGCACCGTCCCCTCCAGGGCCTGACGGAGGTCCACCACCGCCTGTTCCAACGCGCCGGGCAGACCTTCCTCGGCCGCCCGAACCCGAGCCTCTAGCGCCTTCCCAGCCTCCAAGGCCGCCACGGCCGCCGATCCGGTGACCCCTACGACCCTTCGGATGCCCTTGGCCACTGCCGTCTCCTCCACCAACACAAAGGCCTGGGCCTCGCCAGTATTCTCCACGTGGGTGCCACCGCAGAACTCCACCGACATCCCTGTCCATTCCTCCTTTTCAGGGTCTTCCAGCAGCGTGTCCACCTCCTCGCCCACCGCCAGGACGCGGACAGGGTCCGGGTATACTTCGCCGAACACGGCGCGAAGCCCATTGATGGTCTGGGCAGCCTCCAACGGCACAACCTGGCTGCGGACGGGCAAATTCGCCTCGATCGTCTGCTGGACGATTGTCTCCACCTGTTCCATCTCCGACGGGGTCAAAGCCTTGCCGTGGCTGAAATCGAAACGGAGCTTCTCCGCGTTCACCAGGGACCCCTTTTGCATCACATGCGGGCCCAGCACTTTCCCCAAAGCAAAGTTCAAGACGTGCGTCATTGTGTGGTTGGGAGCCACCTTCCGCCGCCGGGCGTAGTCGACCTGCGCCTGCACCCTCTGCCCGACCCGCAACCTGCCCGATCCCGTCCGTGGTTGCAGCCTCCCACTGTGCAAGACGTAGCCCGCGAAGACTTGCACATCCTCCACCTCCACCTCCCCCCCGTCCTCCGTCACCACCAGCCTCCCCGTGTCACCCACCTGCCCCCCAGCCTCCGCGTAGAAAGCCGTCCGGTCCAAGATCACCCCTATCAGGGGCGCGTCCTCCTCGCTGCCCCGTACCTCGTCCACAAAGCCGTCGTGGGTGAAAAGCGCCAGCACCCGCCCTTCCTGACCTCCTTCCCACCCGTACTTTTCCGCGTCATCCGTGTGCTCCACCCCTTTCCCTTGCAGCCAGGCCGTCTCGTCCACTTGCAAGAGTAAAGGCCGCTCTCCCTCCCTCCCGGCCCCGGCCCGGGCCCGCAACGCGGCGGCCTTGCTCCGCTGTTTCGCCTTCTCCATCTCCTTCCCAAAGCCTTCCAGATCCACGTCGAATCCTTCCTCCACCGCCATCAGCCGGGTCAAATCGACGGGGAAGCCCAAGGTGTCGTACAGGAAGAAGGCTTGCTCGGCACTGACCACGGAGCCACCCTGCTTCCGCAAGCCCCCCACCACTTCCTCCCCGAAATACTTGATCCCACGCTCCAGCATCTCCCCGAAGCCCTTCTCCTCGTCCGCGATCACCTCCACGATCCAGGCCTCCTTCTCCCGCAGCTCCGGGTAGAAATCCCCGAAGGCGTCGACCACGGCGGGCACCAACTTGGCAAAAAATCCGGGAGGACCTCCCAAGATCTGCTTCCCGTACCGAACCGCCCGCCGCAGGACACGCCGGAGGACATAGCCCCTGCCTTCGTTGGAAGGCAGGGCCCCGTCCGCGATCGCAAACGCCAACGTCCGGACGTGGTCGGCCACCACCCGGTAGGCCGTATCCCTCAACTCCACGTCCTCGGAGCCCAATTTCCCGGCGTAGGCGGGGCCCTGCACCTGGGCCCGGATGGCGGCGAACAAGGGGGCGAAGACATCCGTGTCGTAGTTGCTCCGTTTGTCTTGCATGATGCTGACCAAGCGTTCCAGGCCCATGCCGGTGTCCACGTGCTTGGCAGGCAAAAGGCGGAGGCTTCCCCCTTCCTCCTCCCGGTTGAACTGGATAAAGACCAGGTTCCAAATTTCCAGAACATCCGGGTCGTCTTGGTTGACCAAAGCCGCCGCATCCCGGCCCCCGACCCGGTCGAAATGGATCTCGGAACAGGGACCGCAAGGGCCCGTCTCTCCCATCTCCCAGAAATTCTCCTTCTTCCCAAAGGGCAGGACGCGCTCGGGGGGGAGAAAGCGAAGCCAGAGGTCCCGGGCCTCGTCATCGGGTGGCACGCCCATGGCGGCGTCCCCACCGAAGTACGTCACGTACAAACGGTCCGGTGGGAGGCCGTACACGTCCGTAAGTAGTTCCCAGGCCCATCGGATCGCCTCCTCCTTGAAGTAGTTGCCAAACGACCAGGAACCCAGCATCTCAAAGAACGTGTGGTGGTAGGTGTCCATGCCTACGTCTTCCAGGTCGTTGTGCTTCCCGCCCGCTCGGATGCATTTCTGGGGGGGAATGGGGAGGGACACCGTTTAAGAGATTCTTTTGGGTGGGGAGTGGGGAGGCACACCTTTAAGAGGCTTTGGACCGCCACGCTCAGATACATTTGAGCGAAATATCGCGGCTCGAACGTCTTTCGGACCACGGCTAAGAACAATTCATCGCCCAACTCCCCACACCAGGCCTACCTGGCTGTTCACCGCCCGCTCCAACTTGGCCAGGGGACTGTTCGGGTCGGCTTGGCCCAGGAAGATGGGCTTGTACTGGTTCATGCCCGCGTTCGCGAACAAGAGGGTGGGGTCAGCGAGGGGGACGACAGGGGAGGATGGAAAGAAGGTATGGCCGTGCTTCTGGACAAAATAGTCCATGAATGTCTGGCGAACTCGGTTGGCGGGCCATTCCTGGTCGCTAGACGAGGTCGCAAAAGGTATTCTCCCATCCCGATGGAGGGAAGGCAGTGGGTACTTGGTGGGGCATCTAGTGGGGGACCACGGGCCATCCAGGCGAGGGCAAGGTGAAATGAGAAGCACGTTCAAGGTATCCGAGGAAAATGCACAAGGAGATAAAAGACTCAGTCAATCATGACAATCACCCTTAATGTTGCACACGGATCCTGAGCGGGCATGCGAGTTGACCGATGCATAAACGTGTCCCCACCTTTTCGGGAGGCTATTTGTCGCAAAGCCAAGGACTTTGCTATGTCGTCCGCGGAGCGGGCTCATGAAGCCACGGCACGACTGCAGCGTGATTGCAAGCATTAGGACGACCGCGTATCGACGTTCTAAAGGAAAAAATAGACGAAGTAAGGGTGGTGGTGTCGAGTAAGAGGAGGTTAAACCCACTTATCCAGGTCGACCACCTCACGATCTCATTCACGTGGGAAGGCTGGGCGCCGCGACGTACCTGAGGGCCACACCCCCTTATAACAAGTCATCGGTTGAGCTCACAGCCCGCTTGCACTAGTATGTACACTCAGAGCCTGTTAGGTAGGATACGTGTGAGCATGACTCGATCGCGTACGTCGTAGATCCTGCAATGCCTCGTGAGGTCAAAAATGGGCTGTGGGTCAGCAATGAACATCCAGTGAAAAGCATGGCCACCTCTATGAAGGCAGGAAAGTTGTAATACGGCATCTGTGCGAATAATACATTAAAATTGATGGCTTGACCTTCCCTCTTCCCCCTCTACCCCGCGATACCCATCGCCCAGAAGCCAGTGCGCTATTCGACCTCCGTATCAATGCTTTCCTGTCCCAGGTATTCACCAATTACAAGTCTAAGAGACTTGTTTGCATCCTTCTCTCGTTTTCACAGGCCCTTACTCTCGGACGATGTCAACTGGGGACGTGGCGGTATTGCTTGGCCATTTGGAAAACCGTGTCAAAACTTTACTTAATCGTCTCACGCAACTCGCTGAGCACTTGAGGCAAATATTGGCCGACCCGGTGCACGCCCGTCCCGATTGGCCGAGCATCGTCACACATTTTCGCGTGAGTGAGACGCAGCTACGGCAATTTCATCGGGATGTACAACCTTTCTTGCAGTACTTCGTCTTTCGCCCGGCCTCCAACCCCGCCAAGCCGCCGCCCCCTCAGGCGGACATCCCACTTATGCTATCCACCCGGTCCTACCTCGAGATGGAAGGCGAAGAAGTACAGCTTCAGGCAGCATATTGGGATCGAGCGCATGCTAGAGAGCACGTGAATCATGGGAGAGACATCCAGGAAAAGGAAAAGGATGGAGAGGGGCAAGGCGGGGTTGAGAAGGTAATCGAAGGTTTTAACGATGCCCTTGAACGAGTAGATGTGGTGTGCGACTGGCTATCCGCCGAGTTCAGGGACAAGATAAAATCGTTCAAGAGCCCTGGTCTTGAGACACCTGCGTGGAGGGACCAGGCGGCAACCGTGGCGGAGAAAGGGTTCAGGTACTTGGAGGCCGTGACCGACGGACACGAATCCTACGCTCCGCTCGCAAGATAGCAATCGTGGAAGGGATGATGCTGGTACAGGGCACGTTGACGCCGGTGTCAAAACGAAAGCAGTGCATTGCAAGGCTAGTAAAAACAAAATTGCGTGGAAGTGTCCGCATTGAATTTGGTTACCATATTTGTTTAATGACTTTATTCTTGTTCACTGTTTGGACCGTTGAAAAACGTTGAAACCGCGGCAAAGCTTCCGATGGCAGTATCATTCCCGTGATCTTTCTTGCATTTCTCTATGCTAGTTTTTCCTTAACCAAATCGCACTACCCCCCTTCTGTCAACAACAGGCCTCCTGTCGCTTCTTTCAGCCCTCCGATTCCCTTCCCCCTCCCTCGTCGCAGCGACTCAACTTGACCCGACCGACGCCTCTTCCGAGGTGCACGCACTTTCATGTTGAGTCGCTTGACCGTTTTTCCACCCCAGTACCGCCCTGCCGGGCTCGTCTCGCGCCCTCTCCGAGTCCACCTCCCGGGGCTCTTAGCCCAGGATTTCCGCCTGTCCTCGCCACGCGCGACAAGATAAAGGGGTCTCGACGGAGCAGGGGCGGGAAGTAGAGGCGAGCAGCGGACACGGAGGACAGCATGCGTCGAGCATGAGTGTGCTTGACGAGTGAGCTCCTTCACTGTAAGAGCTGCTGGGTGCTCCCCCTGGTCCTAGATTATGTTTCCTCCTTCCACGGCAAGACTTCTTCATGAGCATTGCGCCTTCTCGGGCATAATTTCTTCAGATGTACAACATGTAAAATATCTCAGACGACTCTATTCTTGCCCCGGGCTTTTTGGGTCGTGTACGCCGAATACATCCCCGTCTGGATGAAGTCCTTCTCCCACTTAAGATACAACCGCGCCGCCCTCCCTCCCTCCCTCCCTCCCCGTCATCTGAATGCCAGCACCGTGGGGTAGTCGTTGGGAAAACTGGGGTCGCGCAGGGATGTGAGCCCCCCCATGTAGTGAGTCACGTACCCCCCCGTGTAGACGGGGAAGAGCCGGAGACGGGCCCCGATCGGACCCTGAGTTTGGGTCTCGTACAGGACGATCAAAGAGTGGGACAACTGCTTGGCGATGCATTCGTAGGCAAATTGGATGTATTGCCAGGCTGAATCCACCGGCGCCTCCGCCTCCCCTGCCCCTCTTCCTTCCCGCCCTCCCCCCGCGCCTGGGACGGGGCACAACGGGTTCCGTTCCAAGACCACGCATCGGTTCTGGCAATCTTCCACCGTGACGCCGTAGTGCATCATCCAGGCCTCGTTGATACTCCGGATTCGGAAAGGGACCTGGAGGGCAAAGACGATCCGGGGCTCCTCCGTGGGGTCTTCGGCCATCTGCAACGTGGACGGCGCGGTTTGAAAGAGGGCTCCTCCCCCCATTCGTCGGAGCTGCTGCATCAAGCCCATCACGTCAAACATCACGTTCAGCCTCTTCAGCTTCACCTCTCTGGGTTCAAACTCGGCCTGGAGCATGCCGCAGAGCTCCAATTCCGTCTGGCACCCGCAGGCGACCGCGTTCTCACTCCGCATCGTCCACCGACACATGAGAGTGGGCCCGGTGCCGATGACGATGTAGTCCGCCTCCGAATAAAATTGGACACGGACACGCTCCCGGTAGGTCCGGGACAGCGAGTCGATGAGGACGGTGAAAGAGGCCGTGTCTCGGATGGTCGCGTCGATCCCTCGGACGTAGCGTGCGTGCTGTTCCACGTCGCCCGCGGGGAAGTAACGGTAGGGCGTCAAGGGCAACTTCAAGACGAAATCTTCTGCGAGGAGGACCGCCCATTTTCTCCGGTCCAGTTCGCCCCGTGCTCGGTAGAGCAAAAAGGTCTGCAGCCGCGCCTTTTTCAATTTGCGGCCCTCCAGGCTCCGGACATGGGAGACAAGCTCCGTCTTGTCCTCCTTGTCCTTGGCATCGCTCAGAGACTGCAGTTGATGGCGTAGCGTCTCGATGTAGGCTTTCTTCCGGAGTCGCGTGTTCCGGGCATGTTCGCGGTTCCGCAGCTTCTGGGAATCCACGCTCGCCTTCCCAGCGCCCTCTCCCCCCTCCCCCTCCAGGACCCCACCATGTCCCCCCCTCGGATGTGACTTCTTGCTTCCTCCTTTTCTCTCCTCATGGCGCTTGCTTCCTTTTCCCACTGAGATGGCTAAGCGGGAATCACCGTCTCCATCGTCGTCATCGAAGTCGTCGGCTAAGCTGCTGCTGGCATCCGAGACTCCAAACCCGCTCCCTTGGCTGCCCCCGCTTTTCAACCCCGCACTCACCACTCCTTCTTCCGAGGCCCCACTGTGCGATAGCATGCCTTGTACAGCGGCGGGCAAGGGTACCTCATCATCGAGCGGGGTCTGTAAGTGCATCTGTCCGTCGTCACTCAGAGACCGCTCGCCCCCGTTTCCCCCCCTTCCTTCGCCCCCTGCCTCTTGCCATCCCGACATCATGGCAACCACGTCGTCCATAGGAAGGTAGTCTGCGTAGTTGTCGAATTGATTGAACAATGTCTCCGTCAATTCGTCGTCTGCTTGTTGGAATGCTGGGGCTTCCGTCTGGCCCCCATTGCCCGTGTTGGACGCAGGCCTCGTCAGGGCTCCCGAGGCAGAATTTCGTGACTTCTTGTCTCGGCCGAGATGGGCGCTCCTCCCATCCCTACCGTCATTTCCATTGCTGCTCTTTCTATAATCATTCCCGACACTCGAATTTTGTCGCTCCGCCCGACTTCCGAGGTCGTTTATTCCGCCCCCGCGGCTACCGTCCACCCCCTGACCCTTCATGCCTCGTGCACTCATGAAACTCCTCTTCCCTGAAAGACAGAGACGACAAATAATCACAAGATCACGCAATGGCACTCGTGGGGGAGATGGATTTTTTCCAAGGAAAGTTTGTGAGGGTGAATATCCCCCGTTCCTGACGGGTGCTGGAACAAGAACACGGTAATTCAAGAAGGAAATCAGGTGGCTTGCTGGCTGAGCTCACGCGACCGAAGACGAGCCCCAATGCGGCCGTTCAATCGACGCCGTACATTTACCAAAGTGTGTCTCGCCCGGAAGCGTCGCGCTGTGACAAGGAAAAAGTTGGCGTGAGGCGTGGCGATGGGGCGTGCAAGTCGCAGGGACATGGCTGCCGTCGGCGTAGAAGAGACATGCGAGTTGAGGTGGTAAGCTCTCTCGTATCGCTCTCGCTGCTTCGAACCGACAGTTGACCTGCGTCAACTCGGGGACACGCGCCGCGAGGAAAACAAAAGGCGGCCGTGACAGGAAGCGATTGTGTGGACAGCACGCAGCTCCATGCGTTGTCCAAGGCGATATGATTTGTCTTTAGTTCAGATGTTGTGGAAGTAGCCCGAGATTTCTGCGTCACAGCAGAAACTCCGGGGAGGTTAACATGTCAGCTCCAAGAGTATCTCGCAGACAAGGTGAAAAGATGGAGAAAACCAGTCGAAATGATAGGAGGGTTAAAAAAATTACGAATGATTTATTAATGTAGTCCTTTCCATTATGCGCGCTTGTCTGAGGAAAAGATTTTTGATCGAAGCACCTTCACTTCCTGTGAAGTGATGCTGTCCTCTTTAGTTGCTTGACCTTCGCATTCATCCTCGACAGCCGACAATGTTAGAACAAAAAATAGATCATGTAAGACTGATTTATTTCGTCGAGAGTGAGCGGTTGTGCGCGATTCTCGTCCAATAGAGAACAAAGCATGGTCTCATTTTCGCTCTTTGAGTATTGAGATGTACTACTCGTCCTAGCAAATCCCGGATACAGAAAGCACACCGAAAATTTGGACAGTGAGATATGTTTATCTTTCATGGAGAAGGGATGGAAGTAACGGGATCAACTCCTTTCTCACGACGTCTGCAACAAGGCAGTCTTCAGGTGCAATGTTACAGAGGGCATTAGCTTCATTTTAACATTCGGAGGCACTTTCTACACTTATTCGCAACAAATCGCCTGTCAAACAGTCGTGATCATTGTCCCGTCCTCTCCGTCCTTCTCATCCGCCCTAGCTTCACCATTCTCCGGCAACAAGGGCGTCGAGGCCCCCCCCGCTCCCCGCCCGGTCTTCTTATCTCCCTTCTCCGTCACCGCTTCCCTCCCTCCCTCCCAACCCAATGTCCCCCACGTGACACCCGCACCCAGCAAGGCAATGGCTGCGCACATGCCCAACACTCCCTCCAACGTCCACGCGTCCAGCAACAAAGGGAAGCAGTAGCCTCCAACCCATCCCCCCACCTTGCCCGCAGCTGCCGCCACTCCATTCAAGGTCGCCTTGACTTCCCGGGGGAAGAGCTTTGAAGGAAAGAGGTAGGTGGTGGCGCCCGGTCCGAAATTGAAGAAGGTGAAGCTCAATCCAAAGAAAACCAACGCCCAGCCCCCTTGTCCGGCGTTCGTCAGCCGCTCTCCGCACACGGCCAGCACCAAGTACAGGATGGCACAGATGACGAATCCCTGAATCTGAACAAAGCGGGGCCCCAGACGAGGAATGAGCCACACGGAGAGGAAATACCCGGGCAGGGCAATGAGTGCAAGGAGGAGGCTGGTCTCAGCCTCCAGTAAGAAGGAAGGACCGGTGCTGTCCTCGCCTCCCCCACTGCTCCGCCCGCCCCCACGGTCACCCCCGTTGTCATGTCTTCGCACGTCCGAGGGCGCCTTATCCTGGAAAAGAGCCGTCCCAATCACGGGCTGGAAAAGGGTGTTCCCAAAGAAGCACACATCGTACAAAAACCACGTCAGACAACACCCCACCAGCTCCCGAAGAATTCTTCCGTCGCGCAAGGCCTCCCTCAGGGCGTGCGAGGCTGCCCTGGCTCCAGCACCGGCGTCCAATTCCTCCTCTTTCGGCCTGCACGAGGAGGACGGGAGGGAGGGAGGGAGGGAGGGAGGGTCGAGGGCCACCTGTGCCTCCTCCTCTGTCCCTGAGGCTGTGTCCTCCACCACGTCATCCAAAAGGGACAATCGGGGCCGGGCAGGCTTGCGAAAGCCCTTGGGGCGGCAAAGGCTTGGCCCTGTCCTCCCTAAGGAACGGCGCCGGTGGATCCACCAGGTTGCGCCCAGGACGACGACCCCTGGCAGGGCCCCGAGGCCGAGCAGGAATCGGAAAGCAAATTGGTCCGCCCCTCGGTTCGTGGACGATGAGTCTGGGAGGGCCTGAGTGAGGGGAGCCCAGGATTGAAGTCCGGTGGACCTGCCGGCTTGAAGAGGGAGGACCAAGGCCAATACGAGTGCCACGGCGTTCATGGTCACGAACGCGACTCCTTGCATGGAGAAGACCAACGCAACCGGGCGGTCCGTCTTGCTTCCTTCACAGCCATGTCTAGCACCGTGATCTGCAGAAAGGGTAGCCTCAATGGGGCCTACATTTGATCCCTCTGTCCCCTCGTGCCCCCCCGATCTCTCAGAGGCAGGCGGGGGTCGCGCGACCGCCGATGCATTCCAAGACATGGCCGCAGCCAGTGGATAAACACCTCCTGCACCCATCCCGAGCACAAAGCGTGCCCCTGCCAGCTGCCAGTAGACTTGAGGAGGCGTCACCAACGTGCTTCCCAGCGCCGCGACCACTTGAAGGACGATGGTCAAGGTGAAGGCACGGGACACTCCCATGACATCACCCAAGAAGCCGCCTACAAGTTGGCCGATGATCATACCTGTGAGGGTGCAGCCGCCACAGTGTGTGCGTGGGAGGAATTAGACAGAGGTGGGAAAGGAGGAAGCGGCCCACATATTGAACATCGCGTACCCGCAAACATCGTCGAGGCACACAGGGACTTGTGCGACTCGGATAACGGGTAGAGACCATCCATCAAGAGTAAGACCAAGGAGATGTTGACGATATTGTAGGCCGTGCAAAAGCTGCCCAGGTTTGAAATGATGACCTCCAGGTTGGGATAAGTCACGGTGCGGGGCTTCGAGGAGGGCGGGGGGGGGGGTGCCCGGAAGGCGGAAAAGTCAGAGGCCATGACAAGAACCGCACAACGACGTCCTCCAGTAGGGAAGTAATGCTATGGAGGCTGTGGCTGCATCGTCTGGAAGTATGGAATCTCTATGAATTGTAAAAAAAACGGAACGTGAGGGCGTGTTTCTCATCTCGAAACTCACACTGTACCGGAAGTCGCTCCATGCCGGTCTCAAAACATGTCCGTCGTCAAAAAAATAATCCCTTCCTTTGCCCCCCCCAAAATGCACGAAGCATGCACATCCCTCCTGGCCTGCCTCAGTGCGTCTACATGCTGCCACCGGTACCTGGTGTGCACGCGTCGTCATCGTTTACGCGGACGATACTTTGGGGGAATTTTCCGGCCCCCCCTCCCAGAGCTTACGTGGACCCCACGGAGGCGGCGAACTCGCGTCGCTTTCCCCCTTGACTGGGGAAAATTGTCCGCGTCTTTGCACGCCATTTTTTTCGTGTTGGGAGCACGGTGGACAGCTGGAGAAGTGGGGGATGTTCTGCGGCAGGTTGTCGGTTTGTCAGGCGCTTTCCGTGCGTGGTTACTTGGGCATGTGCCTTGACATCTTCCGGTGTCAAGGACAATTCAAGGTGGAGGAACCTGCAGGCACACGGATGTGATTCGCCCCTGAATTCCCCGCCTTTTGGGCAGTAAGGACATGAACAACAATGCAGACGACCCCAGGGATTCGATGCTTGCGTGATGTTGTCCTGGTGGACTTTCAGGGGCGTGACATGACTTTGACTTTGCCAACTAAACCGCAGAGTAGCCAGAGGGAGGGTTCCAGATATGCTATGACGATGCCCTAGACCTCCTCGACCGCAGCCTTTTACTTTCGTCTTCTTTTCAACCCCGCTCAGTTTCTCTTACCATGTCCCTTATTTTACATGTGCACAGGGCTTGGATGCCCCGCGGGTGCGGGTGATCAACGCTACGTGGATTGTTGTATCTTCCTGAGATTCTTATTTATCATCGGCGGTTCCACCTTCATTCGATCGGCTTGCACACCTGACCGTGTCAGCAACAGCAACTTGACAAATATTCTAGCTGGACATTAGTTTGAAGGAGCTAGCAAGACGGTAGCGGGATCATCTCCTTGTCGGTAGAGGTCGTTTGCATCGTCGTATCAAGCCGTAAGTGTAGGCGTGCCAACTTCAAGGTAGGAGAAGGCAGCCCCTGTCATGGCAGCAGTCGTTGCGACCGCTGCTTCAGCGACAAAGGCTCATAATGGGGGCTCGGGAGTGGGAGGACAAGGAGGAGAGAGCAATGGAATCACAGGTGGAGCACACCAATCACTCAGTCGAGAAGACGGCGCTCCTCACAAGACCAAGCATTGTTGGGAAGTAGAGGAGGAAGAAAAAGGAGAGGGCCGCAAGCCGAGCCACAAACGACAACTATCTGTGTCCTCGAGCAACGTCCTAGATAATATGGGCTGCTTGGAAGATGTGGTACGGAGCAAAAGGGTGGTGGTGCTCCTAGACTATGACGGGACCTTAACCCCCATCGTCAGTGACCCGGCTAAAGCCTGGCTCCCCGCGCAGACGCGGGACATCCTCGTCGAACTGGCGGAGCGTTGCGTGGTGGGCATTGTGTCTGGGCGGTCCTTGTTGAAGGTGAAAGGCTTCGTGCAGGTGCCTTCCCTGTTTTATGCCGGTTCGCACGGCTTTGATATTTGGGGTCCGACTACTGAATCCATGCGGTACCAGGTGGCGGCAGACCAGCTCCCTGACCTGGCACGTCTAAGAGACACCTTGACAGAACAGCTGCGAGGCATTGAAGGGGCGGCGGTGGAGGACAACGTCTTCTCGGTCTCGGTCCACTATCGTAACTGCGCCCCGGATGACGTGCCCGCCGTATACGAAATAGTGCAAACTGCACGTCAAGCTTTTCCCTCCATTCGCTTTGGGACGGGCAAATGTGTCTTTGAACTGCGTCCAGACATCACCTGGGATAAAGGGAAGGCGATGGTGTGGTTGCTGCAGGCGTTGGGTCTGTGGGAGGAGGAGGACGTGTTTGCCATTTATATCGGGGACGACACGACGGATGAGGATGCCTTCCGCATTTTCCACCACGAGGACCGGGCGGAAGGGATCGGGATCGTGGTTACGGCGGAGAACAAGCTGACGGGGGCCAAGTACAGCTTGCGAAACCCGGAGGAAGTGGCGGTGTTTTTGGCGCGCTTGGTGGAGCTGCGCGGTCATGTGCAGGCGGAAGGGAACAGCTCGGTCAAAGACATCAAAATGGACTGGGCGAGGACCCCGTTGGCGGGGGCGTTTGAGCCTGGGAACCCCGCGGGCGAGAAGAAGGAGAGGGAGCGTGGGGAAGATGGGGGAGAGGGGGGGGTCGAACGGAATCAAGGGGAGGAGCAGGGACATTGAGTGTACAAAGCGGGTAGGAGGGAAAGGGAAGAACATGGACGAGGGTGTCGAGGGTGTAGTAGAGAGGAGAATGAAGAGTAGCGTGGGGCACGTACATCGTGTGGGGGAGTGTACGAGTCCCTAGGCGGGTTTGGGCGGGGGGGCCTGAGCAAGTAGGTAGAGTGAAGGTCTATGTCATAGACGCGTCTGTCTTGGCCATGCATTGGCCACGCGGGGACTCTCGGCAGTGCTGTGGACTCCTCCATCCCCCTGGGGGATACCCCGGGAGTAGGGCCGCTTGAGGATTGTGTAGTTTGCCTGGGAGGCAGGGGTCCGCTGTGCTGTGAATTTTCAATTTTGTAGGCTTTGGGTAGAGGCACACCATAGGGAAAAGCCCAAACAGGATCTTCGCCAGCCCTGTCCCGACTCAGTTTCGGCGTGGATCCGAATAGGGCAGGGGCTGGGAACAGGGAGGGCGGGTGGAAGGGAGGGACGTACCGAACAAGACGACTGAGAATGACCCGGACGAGGAGCAACCAGGCGTAATGGAAGGGTGTGAAACAAGTATTGTTTACAAGATATCGCCATGAGAATGGGGGAGAGAGTGGGACAAGAAGAGTAGAATAGAGAGGCGTCAATGGTCTCGTTACGCGCAAGTGCATGTGGATGGAGAAGCCAGGGCAAAAGACAAAGGGGTATGGGAAATCAAGGCCCTGCAGGGATGAAAATTATGAGAGGTCTGGTTAGAGAGTACAAGGGGAGAAGGGGAAGAAAGCGAATGGTAACGATCGTTGTGTGGACCGCCCGCCTGTTGAACGTGTGCCACGGAGCATCACGAGAAGCTGGCTCCTGCTGGGTTTCGGGAGAGAGAGATTGCTTCCCGCAAGCTTGGAAGGAAAAGTAATCAAGAACGGGTGCATAGTGGCGATGTAGCACCGGGGGTCTCTCAAGGCCCGACACCGTTTTCCTTTTGGGGTGAGTGAGCTTATCTTAGTGGTGTCGACCGTGCATAGAACGGAGGTTACTGCCTTGGGGGAAGCCCGCTGAAACTCCTTGGGATGGCCCTTTGTTTTGAGGATGAGCTATCTTGTCCACCCACAGAGACGCTCTTGCCCACTCCACCCGAGCTAGTAGGTTCTTCCAGAGATTTCTTTTCCGAACGCCTCTGATACAAACGTGGAATTTCGGAAAAGTTTTGCAAAGGCCGCATCCAGTATTGGAGGCAAACAAGGGTAGAATCCCAAGGCAGATGACCTCCCTCATTGTTTAATTGGGCGGACTTGGCGGCTGATCCCCACAGCACCCACGCCCTCCCTCTCCCGCCCCACCAGTCTCGATCGACGCGCCATTCTTTTCCGGTGGCAGGTCCTGCGCGGGGTTCCTGTCGAAGAAGGATACGGGCTTCAACTTGAGGGAGATCGTTTCCACCGGCATAGTCCCAAAGTCCTCCGTCCTGACCACGTGGGTGAGGCCGTAGGCGGGCCAGACGACCACGTCCGCGTCCCGCACCGATCGCTTCTGCCGGACCCAGAGAGGCAGCCCTTGCCCTCCTTCCGACTGGGTGGGGTACTCTCCCGCAGGCCACCGTTCCTGGCGTGCGTACGGGGTGACCCACATGTTCTTGGAGGCAAAGGCGCCTTTTCGGGCGACCAAGCTGGTCGGCGAAGCTAAGAGCAAAGGGTTCTCGGGTACGACGATTTTATACCCCACCGGCTGCCCTAACCGGTTCTGAACGCGCGGGTTTCGAACGATCCAGGCCCGGGCCGTGGCCGCCGAGGCAACGCGTTGGCCCATCTCCTCATTTTCGAGGACGGTCTCTCGGACGACGAAGCCGTTCCCATAGGGGTTGAGGGTCGGGTGGGGGGGGGCAGCTACCACCTCCTGCTCCACCACCTCCAAGTGCTTCCCACCCTCCGGGTCATCGACGGCCATGTCTAGACGCACACAGAACATGTGCTGGTGGTGCTGGGCGTTCACGCCGGGGTCGACCAAGGTGCCGTACGCGGGAATTTCCTCCCCGGGGGACAAGGCGTTGGTGGAGAGCTGGCCCGTCAGCTTGATCTCGAACTCCATATGTCCGTCTTGATACAAATACCAGTAGTTCTGGAAGGGGAGGGGAGGAAAAAGGAGGGGACAGGAGGGCCCATCCCCGCCCGAGGAGCGATGAGCAATGGCGGAAAGGGAGCATAGCACCGCACAGGTCGAATATTCTGAGATGTCGCTTGCGCGCCCTCTCCGTTACCAATCCCACTTCCCCAGGCACCTGGGGACGCCTCCCTCCCGTACCAGGTATTCATAGTTCACCACGGTGGTCAAGAAGCTGATTACAAGCCTCCGGGCGCGACGCGATTCAGAGTGCCCCGTCCGGTAGTCCACGTGCTTCCAGAGCAGGCCCACGTCTTCCTCGTGCATGCAGACCGCCTTGTGCACCACCACGGGGTGGCCCCTCCGGTCGTTCAGGACCGCGTCGAAGTACTTGATCGCCCCCAGGCAGTCGCAGCCCAAGGACAGGGACGTGGTGCAGTTTCCTAAGCGTACGAGCACGCACGGGCGGGCAGGGGCCGAAGCAATACCAGGGTCAGAAAGCTCCAAACCCTCGCTCTCCGCATCACTCACACGCTCACCCCCGAACCCCCCTGTCCCTGTACTTTCTTCCTTTCTCACTCACCCAGTCCGTAGTCCGACACATCGAAAGCACATTTTCGATGGTATGGTTCCCGGGGCTCCGCGTAGGGCACGGCCATCTCCACCATGGACGCACGGAACAGGACGGGACGCAGGCGGCCCAGGTCCTGGTAGCCGACTTGATGGAGCACCAAGCCCTCCCGAAAATTAAAACCTACGCGAAAAGACCACTTCTGCCAGCTCACTTTGTTGCCAACCACCGTGAACGACGGCCCCTCGGGCTGGACGACGTTCAAAGGCTTGGGAGGATCGGCACGCAGGCCGCCTTCAACCAGGGCATGGTGGTAGTTGTTGGGCACCTCATTGACCCGTTGCGGGGACTCCGTGACGTCAATGTGCACGACGCACGCTCGATCCAAATCAAGCACAGGGACCATGTCGATCGGGTGGGCGTATTGATTGTCATTGGGACTGAGACGTTTGTACAAGAACAACTGCACCAGGCGCCCCGGCAATTTCCCATGTTCGTGGACACTCCACGGGTCGCACGCCACATCAGACTGCACGTCATGGATGCCGTAGCGCGATGCCAGCATTTCGCATACCTTGGCATCCGCCTTGCAAATCTTTTCCGCTTCGAAACAGTCTTCAGGGGTGATGAGGGGCTGAACAGCAGGGACTTGCTGCCATTCCTCAACCTCCCCCGTATCCAAGTTCAAGATTACCTCCACGATGGCATACACCTCCTCTCCTTGGTACAGACTGCGGGGCGGCTGTAGAATGGCAAAACACTTGCGCGCCGGGATAGGACCTTTTCCAGCATCAAATGCCAAAAGTTCGCTTTTAAGAGGCTCTTCCAACGTCACCGCGTTGAAGATGGGAGACCGTGCGTGGGGGTACCTTTTCTCGAAGGCTGCGAGTATAAGGCCAGAGGCTTGCTTCATTTCTTCAGCTGACAGGGGATCAAGCGGATGCATGTCAAACGGAGCCATAGCGCTACCTGTGCGAATGTCGGGAAAGTGAAAAAGAGGGTAACAAGAATTTGCCGTTGCACAATTCCCATCGCAAAAGCTCTTGTTATGTCAGATTTCAATCGTTCTAAAGGTATACATGTACACCAAACACACCAAAACTCATCAATTAATCAGCCTTCGAGCTTGAGTTTGCAAAACATTTGCTTGAAAGAGACGGTGCCGGGGGGTAGGACTTTCGGGGATTAAGTTGGATTTGAAGTTTCCCGTCGGTTTAGCGGGGATTTTCTCTCCTCGCAAAAAAATCCTTCAAGGACCTTTTCGTGCACCAGGGGATGTGTGATGTCTTCTGGATGACCATCATTGTGTTGCGGTATTAGCATGAATTTTAAATTCTTCTCTGTGAGTAGTGACTTGTTCGGAGAAAAAGAAATCCCAGATGGTCTCACGGCGGGAGGTTGAAAGACAGGCCTTCACGTCTGAAGTGCAGGCTCGCAAAATCAATTTTCGTTTCGCATACCGATCATATTCAATGTTCTTGTGTTTTGTCTTTCAAGAAAAGCAAACTACAACTCTCCCCTCACCCTTCCCCGGCTCTGCACTACCTCCCTTTCTTGCCTTCCTCTCTTAGATTACTGGTCCTGTTTGAGGCGGCCCCGAAAATTGACGATGTTTTGCCCCTGTGTCCTCTTCTTCTTCCTCCTCCTCTCCATCCCGTCCCGAGGTCTTGTCTGGTGCTCCATCGTCATCATACTCCTCGTCTTCGTCCTCGTCCTCGTCCTCGTCCTCTTCATCCCCTTCGAACGCGTCCAAGGGTACCGCATAAATCCGCAAGGTCGGCTTGTTCGGATCTTTAAGTAGAACATACTTCCCCGACTCCAAGCTGCTCTCAGGCGAAAGGAATTTGTCGCACAACCACTTGATGATCCCCCACATGTTCGTCACTTTTAGATTCAGCATCCGTTCTGCGAATTCTTGAGGTTTGTACTGCGTGGTGCCCAGAACCAGGTGGTCCACGTTCGAGGCCTGCGAGACGCGAGAGACGAAGCCGACTTTCATCAAATCGGCGCCGGCCAAAAGGGACTGAGCCGCCCACTTAGCCAGCTTGAAGCTGTTATTCTTCAACTCCGTGGCCAAAATGCTGCCCTTCTGCACGTCGATCTTCTGACGCCAGCGTTGGGTTTCCCACTCGTTGAGGGCATAGCTGGTTAAGTACTCCTCTTTTCCACCCCGAAGCAGGTAGCCTTGCAACTCCGTGCGGGCCACTAACCTGTAAGGTCCCAGCTGAAAGCGCCGGTACCGATATGCCACGGTCGCCGGCTCCGACCCCTCCTGTTCCTCCTGGGCGTTAAAGAAGGGATTGGGCTGATACGTCTTGCGGGTGGTGGGGACGGGGGTTGAGGCATTTGTCGGCACTGGCCGTTTCAAGATCTGGTGGGAGAAGTTCTGGTTGATGGCGGTTGCCTCGAGCTCCAGGTGCCGGGGGTGGTTGACATGGTCCTCTGAATCGGGAAGGGGGGGCATCTCCGTCGCCGTCTCGTTCACCGTCATCGTCTTGAGGGCGAACTCGTCCTCCCGGGCGTACAAAAAGAGCAGGCCGTTGGGAAACTGCTCTGACTCCACCTTATGGGCCACAATGTCCCAAGGGTAGACCTGGGACGGAGGGAGGGAGGGGAAAGAGGCATCAGGGCGTGTTAGGAGAGATGTGGCAGGCTCCAACCCTCAAAGGGACGTGCATGATCCCTCATATTAGCGTATACTGGTAGTGTGGACGCGTTCAGTGTTGGATAGTAGGTTAAGACCCGAGGGCGCAACCATGCCAACTCACATATCTGCTCTCGGTACGAGAAATGCTAATCATCGAGTGTCGCCTCCCGGGCCCCCGTCCCTCCTCGCTCCCTCGCTCCCTCCCTCTTGGCCTTACCGAGCGCCCGCACGTCATGAGATGGGCCAGGACCGCGTCCGTGGCAAACACCTGCCCGGCGAATTCCTCCGCCGCGTAGCGCTCCAAGTTGGGGTCGTCCATGGTATTCACGTAGTACGGCAGAATCTTGTCGAACGCTTTCAATGGCCGTTCATGCCGGGCGGTGACCTTGTCGTACGCCTCGTTGTACTGGTCCAAGGCCCCGTACCATTTCAAGTCCTCCACCTCCGGCACGTTCGCCACGTGCAATTTCCCCAGTTGAGGAAGATCCACGTCCTCCAAGGCCACCCAGTCGTTCTCCACGTTCACGCTTGCCTTCCTATTCTCTATTCGTCCTCGAAAGGCTCCGCCACGCCCCCGCCAGCCCAATCGGCCTCCCCGTCCCCCTGGCCCCATTCCCCCTTGGACACGTCGGCGGTCTCCAGCCCCACTCTGCACAGCCAATGCCTTCACGTCTCTCGCCCCGCCACGCGCACCCCCCCGACCACGTCCTCCAAACCCTCCCGGTTTGAAGGGAGGGCCAAAGCGGCTCTTGACCTTGCGTTTTCCCTTTTCCGAATCCACCATCCTAAACGACTTGTCTTCTGCCTGGTCGTACTCGTACTTCAAACTTTCGTTCGAGACCCGGTATGCGTCCTCGAAACGAGACCGACGTTGGTCACGATGGCGCGAATAATACAGGCTTTGAGTCAGCTCGGCAGCCTTGCCCAAGCGGTCCGTTTTATTGAAGGGACAGTAAGGCAGGAACCTAAATTGTGCGGGGTCGTTGTCGGGGGTGGGGCCCCACCCATGCTCATTTAAAAAGACAGACGGCGTATTAAAGGGCAACTCCTCCACTCCCCCGTTCTCCCCGTCTCCGTCGTGGGCCATGGCTACAACGCAAACCTGCGGATGCGGCATGTGGAGGAAGGAGCAGGATTAACAGAGCATGGAAAGAAGCACGACGAAAGCAGCAGAACAGGCACGTTCAAAGCTAAAAACCCAGCTTGAAATTGTTCAAAGTTCGAGTGTTTCATCCATGAGAGGGATGTCGGCATATGTGAAGCCTGTCTGCGGACGTACTGCTGCAGAGGTAAGGAGAGATTATGGTGGGCAATCCACACAACATGGGATGCTGCGCGGGCCTGTGAAAATCTTCCGGGCAAAATTCCTCCACGCATACGAAAATATGCACCGCTACCATGGCAGAGATTGGTGCACCGTGCCCACTGAAGCCGTCTCTCCAGACCATCACGCGACAGGGAAAAAGAAGGAAGTAGTGGTAGTGGCTGAGCGAGCGACAGTCCCTCCGATCCGAGCCGCTGTTTCCTCCAACCTCAACACCAAAATATACGTCCCGATTGTCCCCCAATTTTGATTAATGCATGGTTTGGGTCTCTTTGCTGACCATGTCTTCTATGTTTCTGTATAGGACACATGATTGACACTGATGGAGGAGAAGAGAGATTCTGCTGCCATGCCTCACCTAAACCTCCTGAGTGTGGCGCTGAAGCACGTCTCCGGCTTGATGTAACTCCTTAAAGCGCATGAAAGGGATAATTTCGTCATCTTGCTTTCTGGAACAAAAGCACGTCAAGGAAGCATTATCTCACACAGGTGTAGCATGTTGGTCGCCGTCTCGACCTCCCGAGGGAGTAAACGCGATCACGGATCGAGCCTCAGTTGCTTTTAGGGTCTTGTTTCACATCTTAACAATTCTCCCACTCCTCCAAAACTTCCTCCATCTAATTTTTCTTCTTTCTCTTCCCTCGTCTCTCCCTTCCACGCTGAGAATTGGGATTCTTTCTCCCATACCCAAACTGTATACCGTTTGCTGCCGTACTTTTGGTTACCGCCACCCCCAAGGTCTCCGTGATGTCTGCTCCGAACATACTGTCCAGCATTTTGGTCCGCCTTTTCATCTTCTGCTGCCAGATTCCCATCTGGAGTTGGTCCTCTCGCAGCAACAAATCCCCTTCCCACCGACTCGCCTTCCCCTTCCCGGGTTTGGGAATCGAGTATTTGCAGCCTGGCCGCGGCCGCCACAGCTTGCTGAGATGCACCCGCAGTTGACCGGTGGCACTGTCCACCGAGATAGAAACTCGAGACAGGTAAGCATTCCCACAGCGCGGGCAAAACATCCGGTCCTGGTCGTGCACGAGTTTGGCGCAACTCTCGCACCGACGCGCCCATTGCTTCACGCGCGTCACCGCCGCGCCTTCCAAGGACATCAAGCGGAGCCCCATTTGAAGCATCACGTTCTGCATCGCAAAATCCGTCGTCACACACGCGACCAAGGGGAGCGACGGCTCCATGACCCCGTCTCTGTCCTGGGTCGGCCCTGTGCCCCCCCTCGGTCCAAAGACACTCTCTACCCCCTTCGCCCGGACGCTTGTCAGGTTCCCTGTGTGGATCCATCCCTCCTCATCATCCACCTCCTCCCTCGTGCCGGACGCAAGCCCCAGGGCCTCCTGTCCCGCGCCCCCAATGATCCGAGAGGTCACGCCTCCGTGCTCCCCCGCCCTGCCCTCCACGACACGCGACAAGGCCGGGCGCGGCCCTCCCCGCGCCGTCTCTTCCATGGTCAACGCTTGGAAAGGGATGCTAGGGTCTGTGCCTTGCCTCCGACGGGCCCCCATCGCCTTGGCCGGGGGAGGGGGGCGAGACGCCGTGGCTTTCACGGCCTGGGCCCAGCTTCTTCCTCCTTGGGGGCTGGCGTGCAACGGCGGTGGGGTTGGGAGGGAGGGAGGGGCTGGGGCGGGCCTTGCCCCTCCCTCATCGGCAACACCCTCCGTCGTCGTGTCCTCCGCGTCCCTTTCTTCGTCTCC
>Ga0102934_1000679_pt1 | contig 23139 bp, 6 predicted proteins | sample SalPonR2_A_D1_MG_FD_78175 | JGI IMG/M metagenome (GOLD analysis project Ga0102934, IMG submission 78175) | Salt pond soil microbial communities from South San Francisco under conditions of wetland restoration - Salt Pond MetaG R2_A_D1_MG | ecosystem: Environmental > Aquatic > Marine > Intertidal... | reverse complement strand
GGGTGGGGGGGGAGGGTATGGCCAAGCGTCTTACGGAGGGTCTTCGTACGGGGGCTCGTCGGGATATGGCGGGTATGGCGGTGACTACCAGCAGAGCAGTGGGAGCTATTACCAGGGCGGGTACGGCTCAAGTGGAGGCGGGTACGGCTCAAGTGGAGGCGGGTACGCCGGGGGATATGGACGCTATTGAGTGAGGTGGTGTTTGGTGGACCTTGGGTAAGGAGTGAGTGAAGTGTCGTGGGGGGTTGGCGGACACGCGGCGGGAAACCGTTAATTCTGGAAAAATACGGACGTGTCGTGTGCTTTTCCTTGCAGTAGGAGTGCGACGGGAGGGCGTGGGAAGACCCGGCCGGTGCCAGTAGGAGTAGAGCTCTCCGGTGTTGGCAGACAAGGGCAGGGCACAGGGGAAAAGAAGAGACGGAAGAGGCGGAGGTCTGTGGTTGTGTAAGATGGATCGATGAGGTCGATCCATCTTCATTTTGCGTTCCGTGTCTCATTTTGAAGATTGCAGAAATCCGCCGAATGGCACAGGCAATCGCAGAGAATATACGGGGCATGAGGACGTACTACAGCCACTGTACACTGCCTACATCTCCGCGGTGCTACCTCCTACCTGACGTTCAGGCCTTCATCTCCCATGAAACATGAGGTTTTCGCCCCGTCATCGACTTTCCTTTGTCGTAAAAAACACCACCACCCCTTTCCCCACCCTACATCACTCCATCTTACAACCCCCGAGCCCCACCCATTTCCCTTCTTTTTCCAATCGAGCCGCAGGTCGCCCGTCCCTCTGCCTATGGTACATGCGCTTCCATCCATGCTATCTAGCTACTTCCATCCCATTGTGGCCTCCACCACCGGAAAGGCCTTCTCTGCCACTGCCGCGTGCACAGCCCCCGTGGGATGACCCAAGCACCCTCCCATGAGCACCGTAGGATCCAGCATCAAGTCCAACAAAATGGCGCGGACTCCTCGACGGGTCAAGCGCTCGACCACTCCCCGAGTAGCCCCCTGATAGCGGGCGCTCATGGGCCCCACTCCCAGGAACACCACAGGGGCAGGGGCGGCTCCCAAGGGAGCCTCCGCCGGCTCGTCCCCGGCGCGTGCGGGTCCCTTTGGCGAGGAAGGCCTGATGGGCAGGTCTTTGGCCCGTGTTCCTGCAGGAACCGCGTAAAACTCCAAGACTTTGGACACAAATTGATAATAGGCAGCCGCGTAAGCCTCCACAAAAGTCGAATTTTCTCCCCGCCCGCAGCAAAAATCGTTCGTTCCCAGATTGAAAATCAAGGCGTCTGGACGAAAAGTGCTGGCGTCTACCTTCCAGTGGAAGCCAGGGCTCAACCCTCCCGTGGTCATATTTTTCAACTGATGGGCACTCGCCAACGTGTCTGCAAACCGCTCCGGCATCGTCACTTCCACGGTGCCAGGATGGGGATAGCTCGCGTACACCCCGACGCCTGAGTACGCCTCCACAAAACACTCCGCGTCCAGGCTTTGGCAAAGGGCATGGGCCCATGTCAACACGTAGTTGTTCGTCTCCACACTCCCCACGCAAGGCGCCAAGCCGTCCGCCCCGTATCCGGCAGTTATACTGTCACCGATGAACTCGAGCCGGCGCGTCGACGGGCTGGGGCGGCTAAGAAAGCCATCCGTGCCAAAGCCTAGGACCGTCACGTTGTTAACAGCGGCGTTGTTCGAGAGGAATTGAGCTTCCTGCGTGTGGACCATGGAGAGGGTCACGTTGGGCTCAAATCTCAATCCTTGTGCCCCGAGTATGCCGACGTCGGCTAATGTGTAGCTGAATACGCCTCTCAACGTCCTGAATTCTCTCAATTTTCGATGTCGCGCTGTTGGTGAGTCGTAAAAGACCGCAAAACGCGTCCCTACAAGGGAGGAGTCGTCCACCATCACCGTCACAGCTGTGGCATTTTCATCCACCTGAAACGAAGCTGTCACGCCGGGCCAGTCAAATACGACACGCATGTATTCTTCATTCCGTAGTACGCGGCCGCTCCAATTAATGTCATCATCGGTTGCTGTGTAGAAGGAGGGTAGGTCTTGTTGCTTTTGGAAGGAGGGTACCGTGCCCATGCGAGAAGTGATTGCCCAGGCATCTCGGACAAAATTGGACATGACAAAAACAAAAAGCATGAAGGATAGCCATGCAGGCTTCAAATCCACATTCGCCATGACACCTGTAGCATGGAGTTGACCTTGAAGTTAACCGTGTGTAAGTTGAGGACAGAGGCAGGGGCCAGGGTGGACGCTGTTCCTTGCGGTCGCGTCGCGGAGGAAGGGGGGGGCGGGAGGTTATTTTTTGGAGGCCTTCTACCTTCGGTCAAATTTTACATTTACACGGTATCAGCAAAAAGGGGGGGATCTGTATTGTTGCTATTAAGTAATTTTGAACACGGATATTTCTCCGAACACTAAGATCGGTCTCAAAAGATATAATACTTTATCTACGTTGTGAATTGCGAGATGGGTGTTGAAGAAATGCCGTAAAGTGATGCCATAGTTAAAGTCCTTCGCATATTTCTTGGTCTATTGACGTTCCAGACTGCTTAATTGGTAAATAAAAATCAGCTTTCAACCCTCCAAAGTCAGGAAAAGCTTACGCGATGAGCTGCGTATGCTCAGAAAGGTCTTTCACTGTACGTTACTTTAACCTTTTTGGCATCATTTGCTTCACTTCGCACAATCTTCGATGTTGATCGCACATTTGACATTGTCATTTTTAAGGAAAGGATAATTGTATTTCCTTAGACTTCCTTTTCATTCCACTCAACGCCTCGACGCGACCAAAGCGACGCCTCTTTGAGCCCACTGAGCCGCTGTTTGTCGCAGGTCTTTCTCTCGCTGTGCCACGGTCATTCGAGCTATAAGGGTAGCCCTACTCTCATCCAGGTACAGCGGTAGCACCAAGGGAGCATCATCCTTGTCGGCCTTTCCATCGAGTCTCCTAGTCTCCCTCTCTTGTGGCCCTACTTTGTGCCACAACAGCCATGCGAGGGGCAATTGGCTTCGAATCGCCCCGGATGACAAGGAGAGCTGGCCTTCTTCCAAATCAGCCCCCTCCAGCGTTAAATTGACGACCGCAAATGCATTGTCTCTCCCTCTTTGTTCAGTATTGTTATCCGGAGTTTTGATCTCCACCGCTAGATCGAGCTCTTCCAGGGAGCAACACATCTGTGTGGCAACAACCTGCCGGGTGGCTGTCATGAAGGCCTCCGGATTGTATAGAGCGCCCAGCCAAACACCTCCCAGCGCCGATGATATGTTCTCCTTCCTATTCCTTTCCTTCTCCAGCTTGGAGAGTAGGGCTAACCCATGTTCCACTCTTTGTATGCTGTCAGTGATCCACGCTCCTACACCTCGGTCCACGGCCCCTCGTGGGTGCAAGGCCCTCCATGGCCCCGGAATCTCATCCAATGACAAGGCAGTCACTGTGGCTTCCACCTTTGCGCGGCTCTTTCGTGCATCTGGATCTTGCGTCCTCTCTTGATTGTGGCAGTCGCCGAGAGTTTGCTCCAGGTACCTACACGTCGCATTCAAATCTTCTTGGACTCGCAGTATCATCTCCTTGCCCACTTCCATGTTTCGGCGCAGGCACTGTCGTAGCGGATCGTCCGTGTGTGAATCATCACTTGAAGGGGCGGCGGAGGAGATAGCCGCGAGAGGATAGGGGCTCGGTGTCGGGGTAGGGGTCAAGACACCAGGTTTGATGCCCGGTACCAACGACTGGATCCGCGCCAACCATTCTTGAGATCGTTGGAGGAGGGCTTTTGACAAGGAGGCTTTCTGTCCCATTCGTGCCTCCGCCACTCCTTTCTTCTCTTCCAGGCACTCCTCAGGATCCACCACATCCCTGACCACATCCTCCCACAAATCTCCAACTTTCCTCGCAATGCGTGCCCCGACCGCGGTGGATAAATCCGCCTCAACTGAGGCAGCCAAACCCAGCCATGTCGTTGAATTTTGGTTCGGTAGATCTTCTAGCCAAGCCAAGTAGTCCGCCCGACGTCCCTCCCTCCCTTCCCACCCGCCCCTTCGTGCAGCATCACCCTCCGGCAAGGACACTGTGAGATCCGATACCAACGGGAAATCCATGTCGAAACATGCGGGGCGGAAGAAATCGGAAATGAAACTTTCCAGGACGGCTTGGTCGACGATGTTTTCCACCTTCCCACCGTAGACGCTTTGCCCCAACAGGCTTTGGATCGCGGCCCATGGAATGTCCTCGGGCGAGATATGCCAGTCCTTGCTTGGTTGCTTTCGGTCCCTCCCTCCCTCCCGCTCTATCCAATCCTCCACCACATCCAACGCAGCCAAGGCGTCGGCCTGAGTAAACTCGTACTTGCGTGACCAACCCCAAGGGAGGTAACGAAGACGTTCTTGTAAGATTGCGTGCAACCATGCCACCAGGAAGAAAAGACGGGCCTTTTCCACACATCCAGAGTCCAGCCTGGGGGCAGGTATCTCATAGAGGAGACGAAGGACGTGGGATTTTACGCCTGTCGGTGCCTCCAGCACCATCACATCACTGAGACGAAGGAGGGAGGACGGGAGGCCCGGATGAATTTCCGAGGTCAAGAAAAGACGGAAGGACGGGTGGGGTTGCGAGAGGTTGTGCAGCCTCCTCTCCAGTTTTTCAAGCCAGTGGGGACAGAGGTGGATATTTCGCAGCAAAACCCATGTCCCTCGCTGGGCACCGGCTGCGATGTATCGGTCGGCCAATGCGTACCCTTCGACAGACCCCATGGCGACGGAACGGAGGCCCTTTCCCCCCTCCGCCTCCGCCAAAGAGTCCACCGTCCTCGAGGCGTCGAAACCGGCTTCGGCAGAGAGAAGGATAGGTCGCGCTGCCGTGCTCTGCTCCCGGACCACCTCGGCTAGATCGAAAAGTCCTCGCCATGGGAAATCCTCACCGAGGACAGAGGACACGTAGGTCTCCATCACGAACATGAGGCGATCGGGGCGCAGGGCTTTCAGGAGAAGTAGGTGAAGGAAAGCGCGCCGGGTGGCAGGAAGGGTGCTTGTGTTTTGAACACCAGGCATGGAGGCAAGCATGTCCTTCGCGTGGCCGTCAGTAGAGGTTGTGGACACAGGCAGCGCCACGTCGAAATCAGGTACCTCGTTTTCCGGGCGGGGGGAGGTCATGAAAGCCACCCAGGAAGGCCCGTCCCTGGACACGGCCGGCAGGAGGAACGCAAAGGAGGGCAGCAAGGACAGCGCTCGAAGCTCTTTCGCTTGCGTGATGTCGATTCGGATCCCGGGAATGAGGTACTCGTCCTCCTCTGCGCCTTCAAGTGCTTCCCTCCTTGTGAAATTTACAAGCCCGCTCGAGGCGGCGGAGAACGGCCCCTTGTATAAACACTCCAACTCCTCTTCCGTAGGCATAAGGGAGTCCAGTCGCTCTTCCTTTCCATGAACATTCGCCCTACCTTCCCTATCTTGACCCGCACCCTGCAAATGGATTAAGGTCAAGCGTAGGGCAAAGGCAAGCTGATCTTCCTGAAGGAGACCCTTGCTCACACGTCGGCAGACTTCAGCAAAGAAAGAGAGCTCTAAGTCTTTGATCCGCTCTTGAGTTCCTTGATCTTTGCCTTTCTTCCGCACCAGTTCATCGGGGGGAGACCTCGCAAGGACGTTGTCAAGGATGGATAGAAGATATTGAGTGGGATATTGGTACAGGAAGTGGACTGAAGCCAAGCGTTCCATGACAAAGAATACTTGTGTTACTGCGAGGGCGAACGGTTCGTAGACGTCCGAAACATATTTGAGCTCATCCATTACAGCTGTTGTAGAGGCGACATCCTTCTCCAAATCCGCCGCCTCCGCTTTTAATTCCTCCAAGGCTTTCAGGACGCGGTCGTCGTCCAGAATGTTACATTCCGCGGCGGAGATCTCCGTCAAGAGCCCCTCCTCCAATTCTCGGAGGCGCACGTTCTGTTCCCCTTGCAATCGCAAGATTTCTGTTCGCCGCTTGTCTACATCGGGGCGTTCCGCCCGAAGAATGCGGGACAGAGCCTGGGAACAGAGGGAGGCCGGAGTATCGGTGAAGTTGACCAGTGAAACACGTGAGCATAGGTCAGGGGGAAAGCGTGCAGAGGAATTGCGAGTGATGAGGACGACAAAAAACTGCGGTGAAAAGTCTATATCCTCGTTCCCGAGACGCAAAAGGGTCCGACCCCCAGTCCTCTGAAATTCCTTGTTGAGAACAGGGTTGAGCAAAGGATCGATGCGTTCCTCTACATCTTGGATCAACAAAGGCGTCCCGAAGCGAACAGCACTTGCCAATACTTTGAGGAAAGCACCGTCTGCAAAGGACGTAGTCTGCACTTTGCGAGACGCAAATTTCTGCAGAAGAAATTTTGTTGCTTGGCCGGAGGGATCAATGACAAGCGGATAGCGATGCTGAGCCCGTTCTAGGATGATGGCATTTTCAAGACACAGTTGATCATTAGGCAGCCCATGGCTGGCCCAAGCCAGTTGTTGCGTGGGATGTGCGAGATAATCAGTAAGAGAGAGGTCAGGTCGGTACGAAAGTCGAAGGGCACTTAAAATTGAAGCCCATTCCGCCAATAGCCTCTGTCGATATTTGTAGTCGAAGATGCCCGCGTATGTGAGGAAGGCTGCTGAGAGTAAGGCGTCTCCAGCAAGGGAAGAAAGTTGTCGTTGAAACGAAGCAGAAGAGGCATGCCAGCGTTCTTTTTCACTGGCAAAGCTGGCTAGCAGAGCTTCGGCACGTTTGACTTTGTTGGCCACCACGTCCATCTCGCCTTTGATGCCCTCAATATCCCGAATGGCCTGGGCATATTCGGCTTTGTATAGCGCGATAGAATTTTCTAGGAGCGTGATCTCACCCTCAATTTTGGTTTGCCGGTCTTGGAGCTTTTCGCTCTCCATTTGCAATGCAGCCACCTCTTCACGCAAGGGCTGAACACGTCGGAGAATGGCGGAATAGTTCAGAAGGGATACAACCCACTTGTTGAGAGGTCCACAGGCCGTACTTGCCCGCTGGACAGCATCGTATTCGAATTCTTCTAAGCCCAGGTAGAGGTCTTGAAGATCCTTAACCTGCTTCGGTGTAATGCCCTCCGGGTCGAAGTTCACGACTGTGGCAATAAAATCATCCCTACGGATGACCTTGCGCACGTCATTCCAGTCCCGTTTCTCCTCCCCCAGTAAGATCAAAACGGCTTCCAGCGTTAGACGGACAGGGTTGGGAGGTCGGGCTAAGACTCGTACTTCATCTAAATGTGCTTTTTTGATCGAATTGACTGCTTTTTGAGCGCCTAACAATGCCGGCTCTGCCTCCGCCAACTCATTTTCTACCTCCTTCCGTCGCCCAGCAATCGTCTCGTTTTGTCGCGATAACTCTTGTGCCACCTGGTCCGCCGAAGCTTTCTTTCTTTCGGCTTCGTTTTGGTCCTCCACCATTTGTCTCAGCTTTTGGTTGGCCATCGCGTCCTTCCGGCTCAATTCTATTTTCTTGCGTGCAAGGGCGGCCTGGCGATCTTTCACATCTTTTTGGGTAGCTGCGAATTTTTCCAGTCCCATATTGATATGTAATTGTTGATCCTCCAAACGGGATCGCTTCTCACCCATCACCGACACAAAATTACGAATCAGATCCAAAAAATCTCGCGGGCTCAAAAAATTGCGACGGCCCTTACCGCGTGACCTGCCCCCCCTTTCCGCCTTTTGCACGTGTTCGATCACCTGCTTGGCCGTCCGGTGCGTCGCAACAAGTGCGGCAACGACGGTATGGTGGACTGTGGGCTGTGGCTCCACACCCCCGGGGTTTTTCGCCGAGACACACGCGGAGTCTTCGGGCGGGATGCTTGGGATGTCCTCTTCTTTCCTCGCATCGTTTTCCGAGTCGTACAAGAACTCCACGACCTCCATCAGCGCCTCTGCCTTTCCTTTCTGGCCGTCGCAAGCCTTTGTCAAGGCTACCTCCCCGCCGCCCAAGTCCAAGGACAAGGTGAACGCGTGAGCCACCTCCGCGAGGGCCCGCGAGGACCACGTCCCAAACCAATCGATGACACATCGGTTGAACAAAGCCGGAGACGTGGACGACCGGGAGGCGAAGACCTCCTCCTCTTGTCCAGAAGGGTTCATCGTGAAGATTACGTGCAAATTTCGCTGCACGTTTCGGACGAAACGTCGATAAAGCTCTTCCTCTGATTCTTCGTCCCCTGCTGTCCCCCGCCCTCCTCCCTCGGTTGGTGAACTTCCCAGCAAGCCATGGCCGTACACGTTCTTTCCAGAGCCTCCGACCCCCTGGCTGTTCCCCCCCACCTCTGACATAGCTCTATATGACGCGATCAGAGACTGGTACTCTTCCCCTTCGAATAGACCCGGGACTTCTCCCGAGGCAAGCAGGGCATTCATTCGTTCCAAGAAGGCCGAAGAGAGCGCATTGCTTTCGTCAAATATAAAGCAGATTTTTTCTCCGCCAGTTCCGGCACGTTTCAGGACGAAGCGCAAGTCCTCGTCAAAACGATCGAGGGTGTATTGGTAGGAGGCTTTGACCTGAGAAATGTTTTTTTTTTAGCACGGAAGGGTTGGGTGAGATTGACGTCAGCCGCGAGAAGAAGGAAAGTATGGTGTGTGGCGTAAGAAGTGTGGGTCCTCTGCAGCCAACGTGATGGTGCTTTTCCCCTACTTGCTCACCTGAAAAATGCTGAGTCCATTTAACCAGGCCACAAATCGCGACAGTACAGTTTTCCCCACGCCACTCTCTCCCACCAGGAGCATATGGCCCATAGACTGACGGAGGACCCGATCGATCCTCAGCACATGCTCCAAAACGTCGTCGAAGATAACCAGGGGAACGTCCAGCTCCTCTTCGTAGAATGTCTTCAACCTGGCCGCCACGAAAGCCTTCAAGTCTTCCTTCCCCACGGACTGGTATCGTTTCGATATCCATTTGCTGTACAAGATGGGCCGGGCCAGTGCCGCACCGGTTGCTTTCTCCCCCAATTTCTCCCTTTTTCCGTCGGTCCAGGTCGGAAAATGTCTTGTGGCTACCTCATCTACTGCTGTGTGGCACCATTGTTGCTCCTCTTCCGTGACCAAACGGTCACAGAACAATCTCAGTCCCTCGTGTGCCCATATTCTGACTAATTCGCCTCCCGCCACCGACCCGTCTGCACCAATCTCTCCATCCTCTCCCCCTCCTAAAGCCTCGTGCAAAGCACGCACCCACCGAGACAACTCTCGCGGGGAATACACATACTGCGGCTTCACGTCTGGTCTGAATTTTCGTTGATTCATGAAGTACAAGTCCAGCATGGCGTCCGTGACAGGGTCGACAAAGCCAGCCAAGGAAGGCTGACGGCGTAAAATTGCATTCGTGTAGGTCCGATAGATTTGCCGGAGAGATGGAGGAGAAGGCGAGTCCACCAAAAGGACAGGTGCGTGCCGCAGGAAACGCAGAGACAAGGGGACCCGCCCCGCGTCTGTCGGTGGGTTGCAAGCCCCGACAAACTGGATCCGATTCAAGCTTACCCAGGCATTATCCTGTGTACGCCAAAAGCCACCTTGTTCCACACACTGCCTAAGGAGGGCAATGACCCGCTGCGTCCCATAACGATCTCTTTCCGGTAAATTGATCTCGTCGCAGAAAATGACCAACCAGCGTGAATCCGCCCGTGTCCCCCTCGCTTGCCCACCCAAGGCAGCAGTGGGCTGAAGTACCACGCCTCGAGGGCTTTGAACGTATTCACAATGTTGGGCAAAAGTTTTCATCAACAGCTCCGGTCCGGTTCCAGAAGAGAAATTCAAGGCAGCTAAGGTTACATTCGGCATCGATTGCAGTGTGGACATGAGAGTAATGCTTTTCCCTGACCCGGGCGGTCCACACAAGAGCAGCGGTTGCCGAGAAGACAGCCACGCCCGTATAATGTCCGTGTGCCGGAGAGTATCAGTCGTGGGAATGACCAGGTCTGAACGCAGGACACTACGGGCATCCAAAACTAAGCGAGGGACAGAGGCAGCCCACTCTATCCACTCCCCGTCCTGAACCCGCACCTGTAAGGCCAGCAACGAAGAGCACCCTGCTGGTAAGGGCCACGGACTGTATCGTAGAAGCAGGGCTGATAACGCTTCGCGTTTGTCTTCCCCCAATGAACTTCCCAAGCCCCAGAGCGCTGCAAATAACAGGTATCTAAGCGCGAATGCCTCTATGTGCTCTTCAAGCATGATTCCTATTCCTTTCTTGGTGCTACTTTCCCTTGTGGCCTCTGGATGAGCCTCCTCATCGTATTCGACAGCCAGCGCTATCCCACGCTTTAGCAAAGAAAAGAATGTCTCCAGTAGTCGTCCTCGTTCCGTGACCATCACGTGGTTCCCAGCTGCAGCCTCTTCTAGCGAAAAATGCAATGCAGCGTAGACTAGCCCCTCCCCTGCGTCTACCATTTTCTGTCCTTCTTCCTGCGTCTTTCCCAGTACCCATGGTTCGATGGTCTGCACGAAAAGGGATTGGACGGGCGAAACCCGAGAGCTCAGGACATCTACTGCTTGATCCCGTTCCTCGACGTCCATCCCTTCTTTCGCTGTCCAGGTCGGTAGTAAGGGCGCGATCATCGAGAGTGGCTCTCCAGATGGACTGTTACAGCTGTTTCTTTTCAGTCGCTCCATGTGTGCTTTGATCAGCATTGTTTCTGTGACGTTCCCCTCCGCAAACCACACCATGCCGCACCGTGAAACCGTCGCCGGTGTGGCATAACCCAACGAATCTACTTCCAGCAATATCCGTACGTGAGGAGGAAGCTCCAAGCGCTCCCCGTTGGGCAAGGTCAAAAGCCTGTTATCATCTAAAACAGAATTCAAGTTTTCGGCCCACTCGGGGTCCACATCCCCGTCGAAAACTACCCAATGTGACTTCTCCTGCTCGCCCCGAGCGTTTTCAAGGATTTGACGGATGAGGGAGGTGAAGACGCCGTCCTTCCATTCCAGAGTGGTCTTGTCCAGCACCCCAAACAGTTCTTCCTTACTCAGTGCTTTCGGCTCGATCACATACGCCTCCCCTTTTCTCCCCTTTGCTGCTCCGTGTCCCTCCCCCACGAGAGCCTCCGCTTCCAGAAGGACTTGCCAGGCACTTGTCTTGCCCGAACCCGTGGAGCCGACCAACATAACTCCGTGTCGCAGCGCCAAGACACCTCGAAGTTGCAACACTTTCTCCATGAAGCCCTGTCCCGGAATGAGCCCCCTTCCTTTGCAAACGTGCACGACCGCCTTCCGGAAGACCCCACTATCTGGGTCAATATTTCCTATCCAGCCTCCTTGTCCTCCCGGCTTTTCACCTGTGGGAAAGACGCATCGCAACAAGTCCTTAAACATCGCTACATCCTCACCGACCAATTTCGGTAAGACCGTAGTACATGCACTCTCAATGAGCACCCTGGCTTCAATGTCCTGCATGCCTCTCTCTTGAAATATCCCTGCGCTTCCCAACATCTTCCTTTTCAAGCCCCCGGCCCCGACCAAGACGGTCTTCAAGGCCCTCAATCCGAAGTCATAATGAACTTGTTTGGAAAACTGCTCGCCACATAATTGAAATAGCATGACTACTTTTTTGGCAAGCTTTTCCGCGGTTTCCAGTCCCTGTGCGAAGAGCATGACCTCAGCAATCATCCCATTGTCGGGGGCAGTCATGGCGATGGACCTGAAAAGCGCTTTCAAATTATCGGGCAAATGCGAGCGGCCCGCGTAGCCAGGGTTCATGGTAATGAAGACCCCAACATTCTGATGGAGGGAAATCGCGTCCCCTCCACCACCTTCCCCTCCTTTTAAAAGGTCGATAGAAGATGTTCCCGATGCCAATGCTCGCTGGATGGTCATAATTTGCTGGGAAACGGCGGATAAGATCCGTTCTTCCAATCGATTGAACTCATCGAAACAGCCCCAGGCTCCGACTTGGCACAAGCCGGCAAGCAAACGACCCATCGCTGAGAAATCAAAGCGCTCATCGCAATTGAAGACCAGGACAAATCTACCGATAGCGGCGCCCAAAGCTTTGACGCTTTCTGTTTTCCCCGTGCCCGCAGGTCCAAAGGGATTGCCACCCATCTTGTGAAGAAGAGCTTGAGAGAGTGTCAAGTAACACTTGTGGGTAAGGGGAGTCTCGACTAAGCGCTCTGCCATCCCCAGGTACTCGAAGCCGTATTCGAAATCGGCGTTGGCTATCTGGACGTGCAAATTTCCCTTTCCTTGTGCGCTCGCAGCTTTATGGTCACCGCCGTTTTGTACAAGTCTCTTTGGAGGATCCCAATAATATCGGAGATACTGCAACCATGCGTAAGCCTCGGGTGAGGCAGTAGAGGAAGAGACGAGTCTGCGGATGACATCACGTTGGTGGACCAGCTCCGTGATGAGATGTTCGAATTTCTTCCGCTTCTGTGGGTGCACGTTCGCCGCCAGAACATACTGTACACTGGCCAGAAGGCGTGTCGAAAGGCTGGCTAAAGGACCGTCTTTTAAAGCTGTGGCAGCTTCAAGGGCAGAAGAGGCAGAGGAAACTTTCCCTTTCATGAGCGCTGCCTCGACCGATCTGGTCCAGGTAACCTGTACAGCAAGCAATACCACCTGCGTCGGGTAAGACTCTACCCATGAGACAAATCCCTCCTCTTGTTCGTCTTTGCCATCGACGTCTTTGATCGCGTCGGCGAGTAGGTGCGAAAGCGTCTCGCGCATCTCGCTTTCGAGGGCTTGCAGCCAGTCGCGGACCGCGGTCTTTGCGGGAGCAAAGACTACTGGTTCGCGGAGGCCTACCTCTTCACCTTCCTTGCTAATCATGGTCGTGATCATGACCTGTGAGTCATTCCTTCGCTCTTGTTGGTCTTCGCCTTTTTCCACTTCTTCCAAGCGAACTTGCGCTATGGACGCGAACATCTTGGACAAATGTTGCGTCACTCGGTGAGGGTCGGATGCATTGCCAACGATCTCCAATAAGTCGTCGTCGCCCACGAAACAAAAACGAGGAAACGCAGCGCGTTCACGTTTCAGGTAGCTCCCCAGGGCTTTCTGGATCTTGGCGAGGGTCGATTCGTGGCGTTCCAGCTGGGGTTGGATCTGTTCGATCTTCAATATGCCCAAAAGCTGCGGCGCGGCCGCCACCCGTCGCAGGAGACCGACGAAATCCATGTCCAATGCCTTGAAGCGGGCGTGCTCACTGGGTAATTGATTTTTAATGTCCGCAGAGGCCCCACCCAGGAAGATACCCTCCAAGTACACCCACTTCTTCTGGACGGCGATCCAGACGTCGAACAAGGACTTGAGTCGACAGAGCTTCTCTTCCCAGGCACTTGCCGCTTGTTGGAATTCCGGGACGGCTTCGTAGTAAGGGGACGATTTGATCGCAGCCAAGGCACCCAAATGGTCTTCCAAGCGCGCGAAGACAGCGTCCCACCCACGAATTAGACGGATCCGGCCTCTGTACAAGTTGTTCGACAGCTCCACTTCCCATGATTCCCAAGTTTCACGCACCTGCTTCAGGAAAATTTCCAGCGCCATTTCTCCTTGTGCAGAGGAAAGAGCTTCCGTGACCAAATGCCGGTGGAGGGCGGGGTCCAGAACGGACCACAGGTAGCCAAGGGTGAGGTGCTCGAAGGGACCCCCCGAAAAAGCTGGCAAGGACATTGCGGGGGAAAGGCCGGAGGAGGACAGCGAAGGGTCTTCCAACTTCTTAAGCAGCTTCCGCCAGTGTCGTTCTTTGAGCGCTTCCGTTTTCAGGTCGGAAACAAGGGGGAAGAGGGACTTGTATTTTTTGACTCTCCCCTGAAGATGCGTACACGCCTCGTACTGGCGTACCCTGTTGGGCAGCGCCCGGAGACTTTCCTGAATGGTGTCCAAGGAATTCCGCAAATGGCGAGGCTGGACTGCGGACCAGGGCGTATCGATGTGAGCTTGGATGGTCGCGTAAATGGGTTGCAGACTTTCCCACACATCGTGCAGGTCATAAATTTCCTTCTCGAGTGATACAAGGGGGTCCATACCCCGCCGGTGAACGCCGCCACGGATGTTGGTGGTGGGGGCACTGATGTTGCCAAGTTCCCCATCGCCGAAGCCCTCCTTCACAACACCTTCCTTATCCAATCCTAGCGCTTCCTTGGCGGCATCGAGTCGCACGTGCTCCAAACGGGCGTTGGCCAACGCGTTTTCGAATTTCTTCAACACCGTGATCGCCATCTCGGGGGACGTCATTTCCGCGGCAGGTTTCTCGCGTTCCCACTCCTCCATGAGCGCTTCGATCCGCGCGGACAGCGTCTCAGATTCTAGTCTGACTTTATGCTGAAGGGCAGGAAGATGGGCTTCCAGGGCGTGTCTCCGTCGATCCAAAATCTGGTTGAAATCACCCAACGTTCCCAGAAGCACTGACACCTGGAGCCAATCGGATGGGAATGTATAACGTTGTCGGCGGAGGGTACGTTCGCCTGCCTCCAAAGCAGTTACCATCCGAGCAAATCTAGGCCCGGTCGATTGCCCGTTCGCCACGAAGACAACATCTGCCAACAGTTTCTCGCTTCCATCCCCCCCGGTCCTGGTTTCTTGCGCGCTCTTCAGCCCTTCCCGACCCCTCATTAAGGCCACAGCCTCCAATCGGGATTTATCCTCCTTTATTTGGGCATGGGTGGCTCGACAAGCCTCGGCAAGGAGGAGGCCAAAACGTGCCTGGAAGTGTTTCTGCCATGCGTCGTACTTGAGGTTGACCTGGCCTTGTACCAGTCCGTAGTCGATGACCAGAGACGGCCCGAAGCACCGGCGGGATATTGGGGACATGGCGATGCTGGCCCTTGCATTTTTCATCTCCGCGAGCAGACGAATCCAGGCGTGCAGGTCTTCCGCAGTGGTGGGGTGTGCGTGACCCCCTTTTCCCACCTCCGCTTTCTTCCGTCCCTCCAGAAAGCTGTACACACGCTCCGGCGTCATGTCCCACAAGGCTTGGTATCGAAGCCATTCCTCAACATACTCCTCCGCTTGTCTGACTAGTGTCTGCACACATTCATATGCCTTTTTCAAGAGCATGGGAGGTACCAGGCGCGGAATGGTTGCGAACGTTTTGCTCTCCGCACCGACATTATCCCTCCTTGCCCGGCCTCCTCTCTCTCCTCGGCCTCTGCTAGGTGACATCACTCCTCCCTGTCCGCCTTCCAGGAAGTCAAAGCGAGAAGGCTCCAGCCGAGAAAGTCGACCAACCACACCGATAAGCTGATGGAGGTGGTTGATGTAAGTCGTCGTTGCTAGTTGAAGAGGGGGAGACAGGTAGAGTGTTTGGTTTTGCAGCGAGATCTTGTGGATTAGAGGAGGATGGACAGGAAAGAACGGGACACGAGATTGTGAAGCATGTCTGCTGCTTGCATTTTTGCCATCAGGATGAAGCTGGGGTTGAATACGAATAGGAGAGGTTGATTCGGAGATTTGGCTTGATGTGTCACGGTGATGCACGCGAACTTGTTCCTTTTCGATCTGTTTTACCGGTCGGCACGGCGCTCGTTGGTGTTGGTGATCTTTCAGGACGCCTGTGAAGGACGGTTGAAGGGCCATGGAACAAGAAAAGTTGCATGTCTCACCAGCTTGCTGGAGCTGCTCTTGTCTGACACCTCTTTTCCTACTTTCCTCGCTGTTGTCCTGGAATGTAGCCACCCATGCCTCAAGCGCGTGCTGCAACCGGAGAGTCAAAATGCCAATCACCACCCTCTCGACCCGTTGGACGAAATCCTCCATGTGGGCGTACCCTGCCATATTCATGTTGTCTATGATGTGCTGGACATGATTGAGTAGCCGACGGAAGGATGCAAAGGCGTAGGGGCAGGCCTGAAGCTCATGTAGATCGCTGTCTAAGGCCTGAAGAAAGGCGAGAAGGTCCTCCGTTTTCTCCTGCAATAAAAAGACGCGTTCGGAGAGTCCAGTCACCCATTTTCCAAAGGCATGGGGTGCGGCGCCCTGCGGATAGGGGGTATCCTCGTGCGAGGATGGAACGGAGAGCAAATGGGCGGATAAAGCCGGAGGGATCGTATCCCAACGAATCGCGGCTGGCCAAATAGAAGACGATGTTCTATCAGCTTTCTCCTTGCCTTTCTCAGGGGGGAAAGTCTCATTCAATGTCTCTCGTACTGCCTTCAGGTGTCCGTCCAAGAGTGCCTCCAGTTCCACCCCGGGGAGGTGCTCAAACCCGCCTTTCTCCTTGCCGTTTCCCTCCCTTACAGTCCCTCTTTTCCCTTTCGATTGGTAAGATAGACGCTTCAACGTCTGTTCGAATGCTTGAAGGCTCGCTTGCAGGGCCATAGCGTACGGGTAACGTTCCGCCGCTTTCTCTGCGATGATGCGGATGGCCGCGGGGATGCGGAAGCCTAGCCACTGCATATGTCGAACTTCCTTAAAAAGGACCACCGTTTGCTCGTCATAATTGACCCGCAAAAATGGCACTCCGTCCCTGTTCCTGTGTACGACAAGTACTTGCTGTTCCTCCTCCTGGTGCTGCTGCACGTGTCGCTGTTTGGTACCACGCGCGATGACGTCATCATGCGTCTCTCGCACCCAAGCCGCGAACAGTGGCTCGGCATTCAGCTTTCGTATCAGCTCCTCACAAACCTCCTTCAATTGCTTCCCATCCACGTGTTTCTCCCACCCCTCTCCCAGGACCTCTTCCAACCTGGCCATCAGCACAAGCAGCTGTCGTTCTAACAGACGCGCCCACAGGATCTTGCCCGCAACGGGCGGCACGTCCCGCAACGTGGCCAACACTTGGGCCTCTGAGCCTTCATAACGCGCCGTGAAGGTCTCCTGGAGCTTCTGCACTGCATCTCGGACGTGGGCGATCAACATGGCTTGGTACTGAGCAATCGCAGCCCGGATCCGGGGTCGATTCACCAGGGGGTGGAAGCGGGCAAAAACGCGGAACATGTCCTCGGCCGAGGCGCTTGTTTCCAAGCGCGTGCACAAGAGGCGCAAAATACGGCTTTCGAGGTTCCCGATCTGGTGGTTGTACGCCTCCAGCGCCGACCGCCAGGCATGCAAGCCCTCCACAGTCAAGTCCAGGACCCCAACCCCCAAGCTCAATACCCGCGCGTACGCGGCGGCCACGTCGCGTCGCGTCTCCAGGCCTACCTCTTCCTCCCTGTCGTCTAATTTTCCTGCTTGCATTGCATCTTCTCCCCCCAAGACCTGGTCTAGGACCCGTGAAAACCGGGCGTGGTCCCCCCGGAATTTGGCCACCTCGCCCAAGCGCTCTTGCAGCTTGACCAGGTCCTCACTTTCTTGCAACCCCTGCACGCGCCCTCCCATCCCGCTGCCCGCCTTTCCCGAGGCTCCTCCCCGAACTCTCTTCTTCAGGAGCTCCAGGTACATTTCTTCGAATTTGCGAGCCCCTCTCTTCCAGCATGCAAGGACGTGCTCCACCCTCTTGTGCTCCTCCTCGCTCCCGGGGGCTCCCAACAATTTCGCCGCCCCCTGCTGCGCCGCCACGACGGACGACAACTGCGCCGCAAATACCTCGGAGATAGCCTCGTACAACTTACCGGCCCGTTCCACGTCGTAGTACCGGCAGGTCTTTAGCTTGCCCATGTGATGGAAAAGGCCCTCAAGGGCCGCCCCGAGCTGCGCGTAGGAGGCCGCAGCCACCAGTCCCTGCAAGGGAAGGTCTCGCATGAAGCCCATCACGTCCTCCACCACCTTCTGGGCGGAAGCCATGCCCGTGTTGTTTTCCAAGGACGCTATTGGGATCATGCGCCGGGCTTGTTTCAAGACCAAGACCGTCAGTTGCACGCCTGGACACACCAGCTGCTCCTGGATCCGGCGCAGAGCCTCCTCCATCGAAGCCCAAAAGCCCATCTCCGCCGCCGCCGACCCCGGAAATGCGGTCTGGGAGGCCAAGCGTGTCACGTGCTGAATGTCCACCACCCAGGCATTCACCGTGCTTTGAAGCTGGTTCAAAAAAGTGTCGTCGCGGAGGAGGTACTCGGGCAATCCCACCTCCTCCAGGTCCAGGCGAGAGACGTCCAGCTCCCCGTCGCATTTCCCCCCGGGCCCCAGTGTGTTCGCTTCCTGCAGCGCCCGCTGGATGGCGGGGTGGGGTATCAAATCGGCGCCCGGGATCTCCGTGGCCGTCTGGCATTGCCCCAAGGCCAGGTCCAGCTCCACTAGTTTCCTCTGCAAGCTCCGGAGGCTTTTACTCGTCACCTTCTCCGCATGCTCCATGCCCCCTTCGTCTGTCTGGGCCGGTCGGGCCTGTACTATCCTGTTCAGCGAACCGTGGCCTCTCTGGGGAGGCCCTTGCCCTGCTGCACCCTCCTTCCCCTCCACTAATCGCTGTTGCTCCCGCTCCTGCTGGATTCTGGCCTCGACCGCCAAAGACTTGACTAAAGGCGTAAAGGAATAGCGGGTGTACTGCTGCAAGAGTGCAAAGGTGGCATGCGCGGTGGAGTCCGAGGAGAGACTCGCCCTCTCACCGCCTTCCCCTCCCCCGCGACTTGTACGATTCGGTGCCGGCCCCCCACCGTTCAAAGTGATGATTTGAAGCTGTGTGCTAAGCGGGACGTTGTCTTGCAAAGCCCCTGCGTTCCGCTTGATGAAGGCCAAGACCATGCCCCCAACCAGGGGAGAGGGACTGGGAGATGAGGGGGAGGAAGGGGACGAAGGAGGGGAAGCGGAGCATGTCTCTGGCAAAGCACTCTCATTCCCGACGTCAAAATCCAGCGACAAAGCATATCGTCGCCTCTGCTTCGAATCCAGTCTCGGGCGCACCATGAAGTAAAGTGCAGGCACCCGTGCGTCTCCTACAAATTTAGAAATCGTGTCTTTCGCTTCGGGACCGTCCAGCACCTTCATCATGGTGGGCTCGGGTTCAGGAAGCTCGAACAACAGTCGCGCTGCGGTTGCTCCAATATAATCTCGAAAATGGAGAGCTACACTATCTATGGCAGGCGAGCTAAATGAAGGCGGGTTCGCGCTGTGTACGCTCGTCTCGTGAGGCTCCTCAGGAGGTGGTAGAGCAATGCTGAAGTCCTCATCCACATGCCTTCTGCCGCCGTGACTCATGATTGGTCGCTTGAAAAAGCTGTCAGCCCAGCTAATGTCCTTTTCTGATGGCGACCGTAAGAGTGTCTACATGTAAGGGTTGGGGGTTATGGAATGGGGGTTAAAAATGGAAAGGCGGGCGAAAGCGAGTGATTTGACAGCATGACAACTTGGCGACGGCCCTGCAGCGACTAAAGCGTGCCTTAAAGTACGCGGCAAAAATCGCTCACGGTTCACCCAAAACCTGCCCGGCTCCGACCAAGGCTGAATATTAAGACTGTGGGGGCTGGATGTAGACGGAAAGCACGAGGCGTGTGTCGTGCGGCGGAAATGTAAAGAATTTCGGGAAGGGGGGGAAGAGGAGGCTTTGGGGAGGGTTGGAAAATCTGGCACTGCCTGTTCTGCCTGCCATGGCTATATACATGGAAACCTTGTGCACAAGGCCGAGGACCACCAAACGACGTCATGTTGCACAGGAGAAGGATACATGCTGGATTGGGAGACAATGTGCGGCTTTATCATGAGAGAGGCTTGCGTTGACGCACTGATACAGGATACAGCACGAAGGACTGATGGAACATAGCAATAATGAAGGGAAAGATGTCATGTGACAGAAGCCAGTCACGACCAAACATGCATGTGCACAGTAACAGGTTTAAGAGAAAATGAAATACATTCTCTTGTCGAGAGTCGTCGAGTACGATGTTATGAGGGAATTTGTGGGAAACAAGCGAAATATGCGGTGCCTTGGAAGGGGCACATGGTCTCCTTCAACCGTTTCATGAGGATAATCCTGATAACGCAATCCCAAGGGACGAAATACGCTGAATACGTTTGAGGAGAGGGCTCCACTGGGTCTTCCGCTGTCTGTAAGAGGAAGTCCTCCTGCATCCATGGTGGCGACAGGCATCCATGCGCACATAGATCTCATCCTCGATTTAAACACTCGACTCTGGTCGGACCTCCACGGCACCGTGTGCAAATTATACCGAAGGATCAACGTTGACTGATGCTGTGACAAAAAGCAACTTTAAAAACAAATTTTGCGCGGCGGGCATGCCTTCCTCTTCCTTATCCAGTCCTCCATAAGCGCCCTCGCCCGCCATTTCATAGCTTTTCTTCCCCTAAATGTCCATTTTCCTCCGCACTCGAGCTTTAAATTTTGACTGAAATTGGTGATGAGAAGGATAGGGGATAACTGAGAGATTCATTAGAAAAAATGAAACGTCAAATGAAGGATTTGGGGGGGATTTGGGTGGAAAGGTGTCTTGAGGTGATGACAAGAATTGGACATCCGGGAAAGAATATATATAATCAGCGAGATAATTTCAATTTTTCGCCAGCCTTTTTCAGCTTTATCTAAATGCGCGTCATGCTGTGGCATTTCTATTCATTTGAAGTGCCTTTCTTAATTTTCTTGTTTGCCATGATGGTCATTACATGGATCGTGACGTCACAGTCCATCCCCAGCTCAGCCAGCGCTTGGTGGAAATGACGTGACGAGCGTGACCAAGGCGTTCACAATACTCTCCCTCCATAAGCACCATGGTGCATGCTACTCCTGGTCCTTATCGGAGACGTGTTTTTCATGATAGAGATCACCAAGTGTGAATTGGTAATCAGTCGGTAATGTACTGGGAGACCCCCCATTGAGCTATTGACAACCTCCTGTGCATCGAACTGATTGCCCATGGCATACGCGTTCAATATCCGCCTGAACATACACAGGAAATCGGCACGTTTTCGTCTAAAGCTTCAATTGCAAATGGGGAAGAGAGACAAAAAACGACGCCGTGATTACTCTTCCTCCTCCTCCTCCTCTTCCTCCTCCTCGTCTTCCTCAGGGGGGGAGGAAGATGAAAAAAATCACCGTAAAAGGAAACAAAAGCACGAAAAAAAGAAACATACGCACAAGAAGAAGCAGAAAAAAGCGATGAAAGGCAAGCGCAAGTCTAAGGAGCCCCAAAAACCACAAACACATGACAAGGAGGACGTATCCCAGCCCGCTCAACGCACGATGGCCAGCACCTCCCTTCCACCACCTTCACCCTCAACGACTTCCACAATTCCTACTTCTTCAGCTCCTCGCCGTGAAGCCATGGCACCTATGTCTTTTCAAGCCTACCAAGAGCAACAGGCCCTTGTCCGGGAGGTGTACGACGAGGACACTGGCCGAGTCCGCTTGGTGAGAGGGACTGGCGAGATCATTGAACGCATTGTGAGCAGAGAAGAGCAGCGGTCGATCAATCGACAAGCAACTGAGGGGGATGGACGAAGTTTTCAAACTCAAGTCAGGCGGGGATGGGGGACCCGGTAGCGGGGAAAAGAAAGGGTAAAGAGATAGAAATTGTGCCAGAGGAGTAGGCCCAGGAAGCAGAACGAACCGCACCGTGCACGCGGCCAAAGAGCAAAGATAGCCTTTGAAGTGGGGGCCACGGGGCGTCACTGTTTGGAAAGAGGAAGCAGTGTCGTGGCCGGACGGTGATTGTCAAGTCGGGCCGCTTGGCATGGTGATGCTGGCGACTCATGGCCGAGGATGACAAGGGGAAGGGAGGCAGGAAGGAGGGTACTGGACGGAAGGTGTTGCAAGGGAACAGATCTAGGCCAGACGCGGGGGCAGGAGGGGAAGCAAAGGGAATGGAAAAGTAGACCTCTGTCTCCCCCCGCCTAGGACAGGGTGGGGATAGAGCGTCCCTCCTGTCTTTCTTCCCTCTGCCCCATACTCCCTTCCTTCCTCAGGGAGGGCAATGATTGATGTGAATGGGAACGACGGCGTCCCGGGAGCCCCTCCCTGCTTTTGGCACGCTCATGCTTGTCCGAGCGTCCAACCAAGTGTCCGCAGTAAGGGATGTAATGCCTGTTCGTTGATTGGCCTGGAAACGCTCTCCGGGAAATCGACGCCGCTCTTGGGCTCACGTTCCAAAATCCCCCCCGCTCGATCACAGGGTCAGCCCCGGTCCGGCCAGAAGGAGCATGGCCGTCCACCCCACGCCGTCATGTGCGGGTCCACATACCCCCTCCCCGCCCCTCCCTCCTTGCCCATCGACCGGCACTCCTTCCTCTCCCGGCCTCCGGATCATGGCATCGCTCGAGCCCTCACCTGCCTTCCGCCTCTTCGGGAACCTCCTCCTTCTCTCCCTCCTCTCGACCGTCGCCCACGCCTTCCTTCCCCCGGCCCCTTCCTCCTCCTCCCTGTCCTGCACTCCCTTCCCTGCCTTCAACCCCCAAACCCGCTCCCAGTCTCTTTGTCCTCCTCCCTTCCCCTTCACCGCCCTCTGCCGTTCCTCCTCCCCGTCCTCCACCTCCCCATCCTCCTCCTCTTCTTCCCTCGAGGAAATCCGAAAGCTCCGAGCCTCCGTGATCAAGGCGGAGCTCGGGAGCCTAGGTGTCAGCACGGCCGGCATCGTGGACAAGGAGGAGCTCGTTGCCCTTCTTCTCCACCACCGGACCCATTCGCCGGAACGGAGAGAAGGCACGTCAGAGAAGCGGACAGAGGGCCAGGGAGGCCGAGAAGCGCCACCACTGTACACGGCCCGGGTTAAATTTCGGCAGAAAACGCCGCCTTCCACCTTACCGGGGGGGGGACAAGCAGGGCCGGGGCCGAAAAGCTACGTGTGTGTGGACCTGTGGATCAAGAATGAGAAATTTGAGTTCTTGATCGATTCGGGGGCGACGCCGACCATCATCACCGAGCGGACCCGGAGCCGTTTGAACGTCCGGGAATTGGCCGGCGGGCAACGGATAGAGGGCGTAACGGCTACGGGGGGGGGAGCGGCTCCGCGGGTCATGCTGGAAGAGGTCTCCCTGCTCTCACCGACCGAGCGGGGGAGGGCAGGGGAAGGGGGAGGTATGGTGAACATGGACGCGTTGGTGATGGGTAATGAGGGAGTCTTGCCTCCCGGTGTAGACGGGTTGTTGGGGGTGGTGTGGATGCGGTATTTTGGCCTTGTGGATTTTGACTGGGCGAGCCAGTCCTTGACGGTTTACCCCTACGACGTGCGGGATAGGACGAGTGGCAGCGGGGACTTGGGCCTCGTTTTGGAAACGCCCAGCCCCAGCCTGCTGGCCCGAGGCGTGAACATGCGACAGGACCCCATGTCAGGCATTTATTTT
>Ga0102934_1000678_pt1 | contig 23144 bp, 24 predicted proteins | sample SalPonR2_A_D1_MG_FD_78175 | JGI IMG/M metagenome (GOLD analysis project Ga0102934, IMG submission 78175) | Salt pond soil microbial communities from South San Francisco under conditions of wetland restoration - Salt Pond MetaG R2_A_D1_MG | ecosystem: Environmental > Aquatic > Marine > Intertidal... | reverse complement strand
TCACTACCAATTGTAAAGGCGATAAAGCCAAGGGCCAGGGTTGTTACATACTCAAAACTGTTTATTATATAGGCATACCAAACTTTATATTACAATTTCAAAAATGGAATTGCATTTATTACCTCGATACTAAGTAAAATACCTAAAAAGACATAACCGACCACAATCGGAATATTATACCTTTTGGCAAAGATAACAATAAGAAGAGCGGCCAGAACAAAAAAGGCTATTAGATAAAGTTCTTTATCACTAACCTGATGTTCTATAAACCACTCTTCATATTTATAAATTTGAGATAACATCTCTGTATCCATAATTATACCTTCTTTACACACAAAATTAGATTAAGCGAATCTTTTAATAATCACATTCTCCCTCAGTACATAATAGATAATATAATAAGTCTCCCCGGGAGATATAGCCCCTTAAGTATCCTTCATCATTTGTAACAAATAGATAAGATTCCTTATTGTTTAACATGATATCAGCAATCTTATCCATGTTATCTCTTTCCAGGACCGTATCTGTCTTAGTAACCATATACTCTTCGACTTTTCTATACTTTATATCACTTAAGTTTTCGGCGGCCTGATTTCTATCATATAAGATTCGCTGACTATTGATAAAACCATACTGTTCGGGGATAATATTTTTTAGGATATTCTTACTATAAATCGTGCCTATAAAGTGGTTTTCTTCATCTACGACCGGTAAGATAGGCATTTCGGTTTTATGCATATAAACTATCGCATCTTCAACGGTATCTTCATATGAGACTGAATTTAAGGACCTCATCATATAATTTTTTACAATAGCCATCTTTAGACCTCCATTTCCTCTATGATAATATTGTCAACATTTTTTTCTATTTCTTCTCTATTGTGAAGAAATACTGTTTTATGTTCAGCAATATCTAAGGCAGCTGCTGCAGCATAACGGTTCGCTTCTATGAAATCAAAGCCGTTTTGATAGATAAAATCAAAGAAAGCCGCATTATAGGCATCACCAGCCCCCAGTAAGTTTCTAATACAGTATTCACGGGGTGAAAGCATATAGATGGTATCATCATTATCAAAAAGTAATCTATTAGTGTGGAAGGGCATTATTACATATTGAGCCCCTTTTTTCTGCAGCTCTCTACCCATCTTTATATAGTCATCAAGTTCTTCTACCTTGACGTCCAATATTTTATGGGTATGTTTAAAGTAGGGAACAACAAATTTTGGTTCTGCTTTTAGAGCCCGATTTAGGGCTTCCCCACTGGCTTTAAGATAGACATCTTTATCAAGTTCATTACAGATTTCTACTAATTCATTATAGATATCAAAACTTACTCCGGATGGGATTGAACCCGCGATCATTACTAAGTCACTTTCTCGGATACTCCTTTTAAAGCGCTTTTTTAATTCTTTTACACTTCTTTCACTTACTGAATAAGTATAGTCGTTATACAGGGTATTACTGGGTGGATTTTGTGCAATTATCTTTATGTTGTTTCTCATTTCTTGCGAGGTGTACACATAGTTTGTGGTAACCTGGAAATCTTGTACCATCTTTTCGAAGAAAAGGCCCTGTTTACCACCTATAAAACCTATATTCTGTACATCCGAATAACCCAAGTTTTTTAAATTAATAGCTGCTATTAATCCTTTTCCTCCGGGATAGACTTTTAAATTTTCATTATCATAAATATATTGATCTTTCATTGGTTTATGTTCATCGATGAAATATTCCCTATCAATGGAGGGATTTAAAGTTACAGTAGTTATCAATAATATCACCTCTGCCTTATATTCATTATTATTATATTTCTATAAATAAGTCCTATTTCCTTTTATTTAAATAATTGAGAGCTATGATATTTAAAATAATTGGATTAGTACTGAATTTAAATCGGTCAATTTAAAAAAATTAAGTAATTTTATCAATAAAATCGAAGGAATTAGAGAAAAATTAACGAAGTTATATTGATGGGAGCTGTAAAAATATTCAAACTTGTATACGGAAAGAGGAGGGATATTTACTTGCATAAATACCTATATATGGTATAATTATAAAAATTCATGAGAAGAAAGGAGTAGTGAGTAGGGAGAATGGAATATAGTTTACCTAATTTTACTTGGTTTTGGCTATTGGCACCGAATTTATTGATTGTTTTACTGTCACTCTTGCGTTTGCTTAAAAGAAGAGGGGGTGACAGTTAATGGATCCTGTATTAGTTACTTTTTCTATTTATATTGGCGGTATGCTTTTGATCGGTTATTATTACTACCGCCAGAATGAAAACATATCTGATTACTTTTTGGGCGGCCGGACCTTAAATCCCTTTGTTACTGCCTTGAGTGCACAGGCCAGTGATATGAGCGGCTGGCTTTTAATGGGTTTTCCCGGTGCGATTTATGCGGGTGGTTTTAATGGAATGTGGATTGGGATCGGTCTGGCAATAGGAACCTACCTTAATTGGCAGTTTACAGCTCAGAGATTGAGAAGGTATACGGAGATAGTAGACTCTATAACAATTGCCGATTATTTTGAAAACAGGTTTAAAGATAACAGTAGAGCTTTAAGAATAGTAACTGCTCTAGCTATATTAATATTTTTTACTATTTATGTATCTTCAGGATTAGTGGCCGGTGGTCTGCTTTTTGAGAATATATTAGGTGTGAACTATCAGCTGGCTGTAGTCCTGGCAGTCATAATTATTGGTCTTTATACTTTTCTAGGTGGATTTTTAGCGGTTAGTTGGACTGACTTTGTACAGGGATCTTTAATGGTTATTGCCTTATTAATCGTTCCGATTGCATTAATATCAATTAGGGGTGGATTAACAGAAGTTTGGGGTCAGATTGCCAGTATTAACCCGGACTTATTACATGCCGGTAAGATTGTCTCATATGAGTTTGGATCAGAAGCGCAGTGGATAACAACCTCAGAAAATATGAGCTTTATCTCTCTCATCTCTTTATTGGGATGGGGTTTGGGATACTTTGGTATGCCCCATATTTTGGTTAGGTTTATGGGGATTAAATCAGCGAAGCAGATTCCAATATCCCAGTTTGTGGGAGTAACCTGGGTTGTTGTCAGTTTAATTGGCGCTGTCTTTGTCGGAATTTTAGGTATTATTGCCGCACCCGAGGCTTTAGAAAATACAGAAACCGTCTTTTTAGTACTTTTACAGAAACTATTTAATCCCTGGGTAGCAGGTGTGTTTTTAGCTGCGGTCCTGGCTGCTATTATGAGTACGATAGATTCACAGCTATTAGTTTCATCCAGTGCCCTGGCCGAAGACTTTTATAAATCACTTTTCAGGCCGGGCGCCAGCCAGAAAGAGCTGCTCTGGGTGAGTAGACTGGCTGTACTATTTATCACCGTATTAGCCCTATTTTTTGCCCTATCAGGGGGAACAATTCTTGATATAGTTGCCTATGCCTGGGCTGGTTTAGGAGCATCTTTCGGTCCGGCCATCTTATTTAGCCTGTTCTGGAAGAAGACCTCCCGGGACGGGGTATTAGGCGGAATTATTACAGGTGGTGTGGTAGTGATAATTTGGAAGAACTTTTTTGCCTATACAGGACTTTATGAAATAATACCGGGCTTTTTCCTATCGGCCCTGGTCATTTATGTAATAAGTTACTTTGGTCCAGATCCATTACCAGAGGTAGTAGATGAATTTGAAAGAGCTATGAAGCCCTTAATTAATGAATAGATAAGCGAGGGGGAGTCAAATGCGAATTAAGGAGCATCCAATCTTAGATTTTGATAGAAAAGAAGAGATAACATTTACTTATAATGGAAAAGAAATTAAAGCATATGAAGGAGAAACTATTGCAGCCGCTCTTTATGCAGCTGGCATTAGAGTGCTTAAAACAAGCAGTAAATATGAAAGACCGCGCGGCTTATTCTGCGCAATTGGGAACTGTTCTTCCTGTCATATGGTAGTAAACGGGACACCCAATGTAAAAACATGTATAACAAAAGTTGAAGAAGGTATGGTAGTTGAACAAGAGGTCGGAAAAGGTGATGTAAGTGATTAATACTGATGTTTTAGTAATTGGAGGGGGACCCGCCGGTATGACAGCTGCTTTAAAAGCAGCTCAAAAGGGTGCCTCAGTCATTATTGTAGAAAAATACCACGAACTGGGCGGACAGCTGATAAAACAGACCCACCGTTTTTTCGGTTCCAAAGAAGAACAGGCCGGTATTAGAGGTATTGCCATTGCAGATGAATTAACTAAAAAGATTGAAAGTAATGATAAGATTAAAGTTTTAACAGAGGCAACCGCCCAGGGATATTATGAAGATAAAGTAATTACTGTTTCTTATCAGGAACAGTTTCAAAAGATTAAACCGAAAAAAGTAATTATTGCAACCGGAGCTTCGGAAAAGATGTTAGCCTTTGAAAACAATGACCTGCCCGGTGTATATGGGGCAGGTGCTGTTCAGACCCTGATGAATCTCTACGGAATACTGCCGGGCGAAAAAGTTGTAATGGTAGGGGCCGGTAATATCGGTTTGATTGTAAGTTATCAACTACTGCAGGCTGGAGTTAAAGTGGTAGCAGTAATAGAAGCCGCTCCTAAAATCGGCGGTTATTTAGTGCATGCTTCCAAAATAAGGAGAGCGAAAGTTCCTATCTATACAAGCCATTCCATAAAAAGGGCCATCGGGGAAAAATCGGTGGAAGCAGTTGAAATGGTCAAGTTAGATGAGAACTGGAACATGGTCGAAGGATCTGAACAGATAATCGAAGCCGATACGGTCTGTTTGGCGGTGGGATTACGCCCGCTGACCGATCTATTGATACAGGCCGAATGTGAGATGGCCTATATCCCCGAATTGGGGGGCGATGTGCCGCTGAGAGATGAGAATCTTAAGACAACCAATGAACAGATCTTTGTAGCCGGTGATGCAGCCGGAATAGAAGAAGCTACGGCTGCCATGTTAGAAGGTGAATTAGCTGGTCTAAAAGCGGTTTCTGAAATTGGTTACACAGATCCCGATATATTTGAAGAGCTCAATCGACTAAAAGAAGAACTAAAAAAATTAAGGAACGGCCCGGTTGGAAAAGTCATTCGAAAAGGGCTTAAAAAAGCGAGGGGAAAAGAAGATGCTGGAAAAAACAGGTATTCCCACATCCGAGGATATAGATAATATAAAACCAGACGAAGAGAGACTCAAAGAAGGTCCAGTAGCAGTTATTGAATGTTTCAAAGAGATCCCCTGTGACCCCTGCTTTTACAGCTGTCCCTTTGGGGCAATTAAAGAGTTTGAAGATATAAATGATAAACCGGAATTAATCACAGAGAAATGTACGGGCTGTGGAAACTGTATAGCAAGCTGTCCCGGTCTGGCAATTTTTGTGGTCGACTATAATAAAAAGACAGTTAGTTTACCGTATGAATTTTTACCACTACCGGAGAAGGGTGAGCATGTAAAAGGCTTAGACCGGGGTGGTAGGGAAGTCTGTGAAGCAGAAGTAGTTAAGGTCAGGGATCCTAAAAAGAATGATAAAACGGCTGTTATCACAGTCAAAGTACCGGAAGAGTATTTAATGGAAGTAAGAAATATAGAAGTTGGTGATTTCAATGAATGATGATACTATTATTTGCCGCTGTGAAGATATTACCTTAAAAGAACTTAGAGATTTGATCAAGGAAGGTTATACAACTTTAGATGAAATTAAAAGGGCCCTGCGTTTGGGCATGGGACCCTGCCGCGGTGATATCTGTCTGGAACTGGCCGCCCGTGAGATCTGTCGGCTGACAGATAAAACGATGGAAGATATAAAAATGCCCAACAATAGGCCTCCCCTTAAAGGTATAAAAATGGGCGAATTAGCAGGTGATGTCGATGAAAAGTAAAGCAAATATTGTAATTATAGGTGGGGGAGTTATCGGGTCCGCTATCGCCTACAACCTGGCAGAAAAAGGGGTGCAGGATATTGTAGTTTTAGAAAAAAACTATATAGCCAGCGGCTCAACCGGCAGTTGTGGGGCCGGGATCAGACAGCAGTGGGGTACAAAGATGAACTGTCTTTTATCCCGTAAAAGTATGGAAATATTTGAGAACATGAATGAGATCTTAAATACAAGAAGAGATATCGAATTAAAACAGGGTGGATATCTACTTTTAGCCTATTCAAAAAAGGAATTAGATCAGTTTAAAGAAAATATTAAATTACAGCATAAGTTTGATATTCCATCCCGCCTTTTAACTGTTAAAGAAGCGAAAGAAATTGTACCACAGTTAAATACAACCGGTGTAAGCGGGGCTGCCTTCTGTCCGACCGATGGACATGCTAATCCCTTTCGGGTTAATCAGGCTTATGTAGAAGCTGCCGAAAGAAAAGGGGTAGAATTTTATACTTATACCAAAGCAGAAGATATCGTAGTTAAAAACGGCCGGATTAAAAAAGTGGTTACCGATAAAGGGGATATTGAAACAAACCGGGTTGTTAATGCAGCCGGTGGCTTTTCCAAAGAAGTCGGCAAGATGGCGGGCATTGATATTCCTACCAAATCTGAAAGACATGAGATTTTGGTAACCGAACAGGTCAATTCGATCTTAAAACCGATGGTCATGTCCTTTTCATATAATATATACTGTCAGCAGACCCCGGATGGTAGTTTTGTGATGGGTTATGGAGATCCTGATGAACCGGCCAGTCATAATATCAGAGCCAGCTGGCAGTTTTTAGAGGAGATGTCGCGGAAAGCAACCTATTTACTGCCTTTTTTAAAGGATATTAGGGTTATCAGGCAGTGGGCCGGACTATATAACGTGACACCGGATGCGCAACCGATTTTAGATGAATCAGATGAGGTCCCAGGTTACTTCATGGCAGTCGGATTCAGCGGACACGGCTTTATGATTGCACCGATGACAGGGATTTTGATGGCAGAAATGATTACTGGTGAGAAGTTAAGTATCGATATTGAACTTGATCTAAAAAGATTTGATCACGGACGATTAATATTAGAACCGTCAGTTGTTTAAAATTATTAGGAGGGATTTAAGTTGAGTGCAAATGATATTTTTAGTCTAAAAAGACCTACCAATGAACCAATTTTAAGTTATGAACCAGGTAGTGAAGAAAAGATTGAACTAAAAACTAAACTAAAAGAGCTAAAAAATAATCCAGTTGAAATACCTCTCATTATTAATGGTAAAGAAGTAAAAACGGGGAAGACAAAGGAAATTAGGGCTCCCCATAACCATGATATAGTATTAGGTAAGTATCACATGGCAGGGAAAGAAGAAGTTAATCAGGCCATAGTGGCTTCTTTAGAGGCTAAAAAAGAATGGGAGAATACTTCCTGGGAAAAAAGAGCTTCCATCTTTTTAAAAGCAGCTTCTTTATTGGCCGGTCCCAAAAGAGCAGAGGTAAATGCGGCCACTATGCTCTGTCAGAGCAAAAATGTTTTCCAGGCCGAGATAGACTCAGCCTGTGAGTTAATTGATTTTTTACGCTTTAATTCATATTTTATGTCCGAAATCTATCAAAACCAACCCAGTTCTACGGAGAATATTTTAAATAGGATGGAATATAGACCATTAGAAGGGTTTATCTTTGCAGTACCACCCTTTAACTTTACATCTATCGGTGGTAATTTGCCGACCGCACCTGCCCTAATGGGTAATACTGTTTTATGGAAGCCGGCTTCAACCGCCGTCTATTCTAACTACTTCTTTATGAAGTTACTGATGAGGGCAGGACTACCGGCCGGAGTAATTAACTTTATTCCCGGTAAAGGATCTGAAATTGGCCCACTGGTTACTGAACGACCTGAATTAGCCGGTATTCACTTTACAGGTTCAGTTAATACTTTAAACCAGATGTACAAAGAAGTGGGCTCTAATGTAGAGAAATATGATACCTATCCCAGAATTGTCGGTGAAACCGGTGGTAAAGACTTCATCTTTGCCCACCATTCGGCCGACAAAGATGAATTAATTACCGCACTTGTCAGGGGTGCCTTCGAATATCAGGGACAGAAATGTTCAGCTGCTTCCCGCTCCTATATACCCAATAACCTCTGGTCTGAACTTAAAGAGGAGTTAATCGAACAGACCGAAGGTTTAAAGATGGGACCAGTTGATGACTTCACTAACTTCATTAATGCCGTCATCGATGAAGCGGCCTTTGATAAGATCTCCGGCTATATTGACTATGCTAAAAAAGCTGATGATGCGGAAGTTATTGCCGGAGGCGGTTATGATAAATCGGATGGTTACTATATAGAACCAACCATTATCTTAACTGACAATCCGAAATTTAAAACCATGCGGGAAGAAATCTTTGGCCCGGTTTTAACCATCTATGTATATAATAAGGGGGACTTTACAGAGACCCTTAAGCTTTGTGATGAGACTTCTCCTTATGGATTAACCGGTAGTATCTTTGCCAAGGACCGAAAAGCAGTCGAAACTGCAGAAAAAGTACTAAAACATGCCGCCGGTAACTTCTATATTAATGATAAACCGACCGGAGCTGTTGTTGGTCAACAGCCGTTTGGTGGAGCCAGAAAATCAGGAACAAATGATAAGGCGGGCAGTCAGTGGAATTTAATGAGATGGGTCTCTCCACGGGCTATTAAAGAGAACTTAAATCCACCAACCGATTATTCCTATCCATTTATGAAAGAAGAATAAGGCTTTAAATACTGAATATTCAGGGGTGAGAATATTTCGCTCCTGAATATTTTTTTGACCAGATTAAAGGTTTTTAAAATTTGATATTGAAATAATGATTTGGTTGATGTATTATTCAACTATAAGTTTATACATAAGTTAATAAAGATAATAATACCAATAATTTAAGGAGCTGATTTAATGCCGAACCAAGGTAAGGTTAAAATCACTCATCCGGAACGTTGTAAGGGATGTGAAATCTGTGTTATGTATTGTCCCACAGATGTACTGGAAGTTAAGAAAGGACAAATAACCATTACCGATATTGATAGTTGTGTTGGCTGTTATAATTGTGAACTAAGTTGTCCAGACTTCGTACTAGAGGTGGTGGAAGAAGATGAAAAATAAACCAAAATTATTACAGGGAGATGAAGCAGTAGTAGAGGGAGCAATTGCGGCCGGAGCCCGATTTTTTGCCGGTTATCCGATCACACCTGCCTCCGAAATCGCAGAGGGTTTAGCTGAGAAGCTGCCCGTACACGGCGGCAAGTTTATTCAGATGGAAGATGAACTGGCTAGTATGGCCTGTGTGATAGGGGCTTCTTTAAGTGGACTTAAATCCATTACTGCAACCAGTGGACCGGGTTTTTCATTAAAACAGGAAAATTTAGGATTAGGAATGATGATCGAAGCTCCTTGTGTTGTTGTGAATGTACAGAGAGTCGGTCCTTCAACCGGATTACCTACCTCACCTTCCCAGGGTGATGTAATGCAGGCAAAATGGGGTACCCATGGAGACCATCCCGTTATTGCCTTAGCACCTTCTTCTGTAAAAGAAACCTTTGAACTTACAGTTAAGGCTTTTAACTTTGCGGAGAGGTTTAGAACCCCCGTAATATTACTTTTAGATGAGATCGTTGGTCACATGCGGGAAAAAGTTATCCTACCCGAGGAAGAGGAGTTAGAAATCTGGGACCGTAAAAAACCGGAAGTGGGTCCCGAGGACTTCAATCCCTATGAAGAAACTGAAGATTTAATACCTCCGATGCCTGCCTATGGAGAAGGTTATAGGTACCATACGACCGGCCTCTTTCACGATAAAACCGGTTTTCCCCGCGGCACAAATGAGGATGCCAAAAAATTAATGGATAGACTAATGGCTAAAATAGATAACAATATGGATATTATCAGTCTTTATGATCAGGATATTAGAGATGACGATGAAATAGTTGTCTTAGCCTATGGTTCTACCATGCGTTCTGCCATTAATGCTGTGACCCGTGCACGTCAGGCAGGTATCAAGGCGGGCTGGATTAAATTGAAAACTTTATGGCCATTTCCGGCTGAATATATTAAAGATTTAAGCGAAGATGTCGATACGATAATTGTACCGGAATTAAATAGAGGTCAGATTATTAAAGAAGTTAAAGAACATGTCTTTGGAAATGCCAGGGTAGAAGGAATAAATAAATACGACGGGACTTTAATTAAACCCGATGAGATCCTTAACATGATTAAGGAGGTAAAATAGATGAGCAAGTATGATATAGAAGAGTATTTTAGACAGGATAAACTGCCTCATATCTGGTGTCCGGGCTGTGGTCACGGAACGATTATGGCTAATTTAGCGCGGGCTATTGATAAGGCCGAACTTGACCCTAATAAGGTTGTAGTTGTATCCGGGATCGGCTGTTCAGGTCGTGCTTCGGGCTACATGAACTTTGATACTTTACACACTACCCACGGTCGGGCGATTGCCTTTGCAACCGGTATCAAGTTGGCCAACCCTGAACTTAATGTAATTGTAATTACCGGTGATGGAGACGGGGCCGCGATTGGCGGCAACCATTTAATTCACGGCGGCAGAAGGAATATTGATTTAACTGTAGTCCTTATGAATAACCAGATTTACGGGATGACAAGTGGTCAGTTTTCACCGATGACTCCTACGGGAGCCGATGCCACTACAACTCCCTATGGTAATATAGATCAAAACTTCGATTTAGCCGATTTAACCAAGGCTTCCGGTGCTTCTTATATCGCACGCGGAACCGCCTATAACACCAGACAGCTTATTGAGATCTTTAAGGACGGACTTTTACACAAGGGATTTTCCTTTATCGAAGCAATCAGTCAATGTCCTGTTAATTACGGACGCCGTAATGATATGGATGGGGCACTTGAAATGCTAGAATGGCAGAAGGAATCCTCTGTGAATATCAAGAAGTGGGACCAACTTTCTGAAGAAGAGAAGAAAGGGAAGTTCCCAACCGGTGTAATATATCAGGAAGAGAAAAGAGAATATACTGAAATGTATCAGGAAATAATAGATTCTGTTCAGGAGGAGGACTAATTATGGATAGATTTGAAGTAAGGCTGAGTGGGGCCGGTGGCCAGGGTATGATACTGGCTGGTATCATAATTGCAGAAGCTGCTCTCCATGAAGAAGGCTTAAATGTGACCCAGACCCAGTCCTATGGACCTGAATCACGGGGAGGCGCCAGCCGAGCCGAAGTTGTTTTAAGCAAGGAAGTTATTGATTTTCCCAAGGTAATTAAGCCCGATATTTTAGTTGCCTTAACCCAGGAGGCTTATGATAAATATAACCACGATGTGAAAGAAAGCGGTATCATAATAGTTGATGACAGTATTGAGACCGATGAAGATAAGATAAAGACATATAAGATGCCCATATTTGAGAAGGCGATCGAAGAAGTAGAGATGAAACTGTCTGCTAACATTTTAGTATTAGGCATCATAGATAAAATTTTAGATCAGATTAGAACCTCATCTTTACAAAAGGCTATCAAGAAAAGAGTGCCTGAAAATACGATTGCAGTTAATATGAAGGCTTTTGCAGTTGGACAAGAACTGGCAAAAGGAGGGAAAATTGGTGAGTGATAAAGATCTTGAAAAATTAGAACAAGAATGGAAAGAAAATAAGTTTGATAAAACTGTCAACAGGTTTGGACAGCGAAAAGAAGAGTTTAAATCTGATTCTGGCAGGACCATTAAACCATTATATACCCCATTAGACACCGAAGATATAGATTATGAAGAAAAAGTAAATTATCCCGGTCAGTACCCCTTTACCAGAGGGGTTTATCCGACCATGTACCGCAGTAAACTATGGACAATGCGTCAGTATGCGGGCTTTGGTAATGCTAAAGAAACCAATGAAAGATTTAGATACCTATTAGAACAGGGTCAGACCGGATTGAGTGTTGCTTTTGACCTACCGACACAAATTGGTTATGATTCCAATCACCCCTTAGCTAGAGGTGAAGTTGGTAAAGTAGGGGTTGCGATTGACACCTTAGCCGACATGGAAGTTCTCTTTGATCAGATTCCTTTAGATGAAGTTAGTACTTCAATGACAATCAACTCACCGGCCTCTATACTTTTAGCCATGTATAAGGTTGTAGCTGAGAAACAGGGCGTAAGTTCAGAAAAACTGGCAGGTACTATCCAGAATGATATCTTAAAAGAATACATTGCGCGGGGTACATATATTTATCCACCCGAACCATCACTTAGAATCATTACAGATATTTTCGATTACTGTTCGAAAGAGATGCCGCGCTGGAATACGATTAGTATTAGCGGTTACCATATTAGGGAAGCTGGCTCAAATGCGGTTCAGGAATTAGCCTTTACGATAGCAGATGGCATTGAATATGTCCAGGCTGCTGTTGATATTGGTATGGATGTAGATGATTTTGCCCCCCGACTTTCCTTTTTCTTCAATGCCCAGATGGACCTATTTGAAGAGATAGCCAAATTTAGGGCAGCCAGACGGCTCTGGGCTGAGATTATGGAAGAGAGATTTAACGCTAAAAAGGACAAATCAAAGATGTTAAGGTTCCATACCCAAACGGCCGGATCGGCCCTAACAGCCCAACAACCGATGAACAATATTATGCGGGTAACCTTACAGGCCCTCTCAGCTGTACTTGGGGGAACACAGTCGCTGCACACTAATTCTTATGATGAAGCATTGGGGCTGCCGACTGAAGATTCTGTTAAAATTGCTTTAAGGACCCAGCAGATTTTAGCCCATGAAACCGGGGCGGCTGATACGATAGATCCGATGGCCGGTTCCCATTATGTGGAAAAGATGACCGATGAACTGGTTGAAGAAGCCAGAGAATATATTGAAAAAATTGATGATTTGGGTGGAATGGCCAAGGCGATAGAATCTGGCTATGTCCAGAGAGAAATTCAGGAAAGCGCCTACCAAACCCAAAAGAAAATCGAAAACAAAGAAAAAGTCGTAGTAGGAGTTAATGAATTTACAGAAGAAGAAAGCAAAAAGGCAGAAAACTTACTTAAAGTTGATCCCGAAGTGGAAAAACAACAGATTGAAGGTTTAAGCAAGGTTAAGGAAAAAAGAAATGACAAACAAGTCAAGCAGACCTTAAAGTCAGTTCGTGAAGCTGCCCAATCTGATAAAAATCTGATGTATCCTATTGTAGAGGCGGTTAAGGCCTATGCAACAATCGGTGAAATCAGTGATGTACTGAGAGAAGAATTTGGCGAATATGAAGGACAATATATATAAGAGGGGAGGCCTGTAATCGTGGACAAAAAGATAAAAGTATTAATAGCAAAGCCGGGCTTAGACGGCCATGATAGAGGGGCTAAAGTAATTGCCCGGGGCCTAAAGGAAGCAGGCATGGAAGTTGTTTATACAGGTTTAAGACAGACTCCTGAACAGATTGTGAGAAGTGCTGTTCAAGAAGATGTTGATGTAATAGGATTAAGTATCCTCTCCGGTGCTCATACCCATCTATTCCCAGAAATTATGAAAAGATTAAAAGAGGCCGGCAGAGATGATATCCCGGTAATTGCGGGCGGCATTATTCCAGAAGATGATCATCAAGAATTAAGGGAGCTTGGTATAAAAGCTGTATTTGAACCAGGTACTCCTATCTCAAAGATTGTTGAATTTATAGAAGATGAGGTATAAAGCAGATGACAAAAAGTGTTGATAGACTTTATGCAGAGATTAAAAAAGGGAATGAAAATTCTATTGCGCGGGCCATCTCAATGGTGGAAGATGGCACAAAAAATGCATTAGAATTAATGAAGAAGGTATATAATAATGTTGATTCTGCATACATGGTGGGAATTTCTGGTCCACCTGGTTCCGGTAAAAGCACTTTAACTCAGCGGATTGTTCAGCTCTGGCGTGAAAAAGATTTAAAGATCGGTATAATTGCTATTGATCCCACCAGCCATTTTAGTGGTGGGGCACTCTTAGGGGACAGAATTAGGATGAATGAAATTGCTACTGATAAAGGTGTCTTTATTAGGAGTATGGCCACCAGGGGTTCTTTGGGTGGACTTAATTCTTCTATCTATGATACCGTATTAATTTTTTCCCTGGCCGGTTTTGATTACATTATAATCGAAACGGTGGGAGTTGGACAAAACGAGATAGATATAGTAAAATTAGCTGATACAACAATTTTTGTGACAGTACCGGAAGCCGGTGATGAGATCCAGGCTTATAAAGCCGGTTTGATGGAAGTTGGGGATATCTTTGTAGTCAACAAGGCAGATCGCCCCAAATCCCATCAGATGGTTTTAACTATCGAACAACTGGTTTCATTTAAAGAAGGCAAAGATGTCTGGCAGCCACCTGTTTTATCAACCAATGCTTTAAAAAATGAAGGAATAGCCGATATTAATGAGTGGATTAATAAACATCATGAGTATTTAAAGGAAAAAAATTTAATGCAAGCAAACCGTAAAAATGTTATAAGGACCCAGATGATTAATTTAATGGAAAAAGATTTACATGAAAAGTTTATTAAACCAATCCTAAATGATGAAAAGTTTGAAGAATTTATTGAATCCGTGTATAGAAAAGACAAGGATCCTTATACTGCGGTTAAAAAATTACTGTCTTTTGATTAGTTAGAAAGGAAGGTACATATATATGAAAATAGATCATGTTGGTATAGCTGTAAGAAATATTGATGAGTCTTTAACCTTTTACAGGGACATTTTAGGTCTAGAATTTGAAGGAATAGAAGTTTTAGAGGATAGAGGATTAAAGACCGCTTTTTTAAAGACAGGTGAAAGTGAGATAGAGTTATTAGAACCAATTTCAGAGGACAGTACTATATATAAATTTTTAGAGAAGAAGGGAGAAGGTATCCATCACCTGGCTCTAGAAGTAGATGATGTAGAAGAGAAGTTAGAGAGTATGAGTGAAAAAGGGGCTAATTTTATAGGAGAAGCAAGTATTGGAGCAGGCGGTAAAAAAATAATTTTTATACATCCCAAGTCAACCAGTGGAGTTCTGATGGAACTCTGTCAGCATATGGATTAATTTAATAAGAAAGTAGTTAAATTAAAAAAGTAATACTTTAAGTCAGATTTTAGATGTCATAATTTTTAATTAATTTAAAAAAATTTATGAAGTAAATATTAGGATGTATGAAAATAAGGGTTATGAAAGGAGGCACGATCAACAAAAATATAAAAAATTTTGTGCTCACAATAAGCTTGCTTTATTGATTTTTCTTAGATTTTAAATAGATTTAAAATAAAAAAATGAAGACTAAAAAGAGAAATATAGTCTTATATAATAGGAGTGAATTAAAATTGTCTAAAGATACATATAATCCTTATCAAGAATTTATAGATACGATAGACGAGGCAGGTCAAAACCTGGGATTACCCCGAGATGATTACAAGATATTAGAAAAACCAGACCGTGAATTAAAAGTATCTATCCCCATTGAAAAAGATGATGGAAGTGTTGAAGTCTTTGATGGATACAGGGTACAGCACAGTAATTCAAGAGGTCCATATAAAGGTGGAGTCCGCTACCATCCCGATGTAAATATTGATGAAATTAGGGCTCTAGCAGGTTGGATGACTTTAAAATGCTCACTAGTTGATATCCCTTATGGTGGTGCAAAAGGCGGTATACAGTGTAACCCCCGCGAACTATCCCAGTCTGAGTTAAAAAAGATTACCAGAAGATACACTACCATGATCGAACCGGTGATTGGTATCGATAAAGATATTCCAGCCCCAGATGTAAATACGAATGCGCAAATTATGGGCTGGATATATGATACTTACAGTATGATTAAGGGCCACAATATACCAGGTATTGTAACCGGTAAACCGAGAATTATTGAAGGCTGCCTTGCCCGGGAAGGGGCTACCGGCCGCGGTGTAATGATTACAGTAGTAAACCTCTTTAAGAAGTTAGGAAAGAATCTTAATGGTACTAAAGTTGCTATTCAGGGCTTTGGTAATGTTGGTCAGGTCGCTGCAGAATTACTGCAAGAAAAAGGCTGTAAGATCGTGGCAGTTAGTGATGTTTCAGGCGGACTATATAATGAAGAAGGCTTAGATATTGTAAAATTAAGAGAGTTTGTCGGCTCAGACCGTAAACACTTGGCTGAATATGAAAAGGAAGAAAACACCAAAGACATTACCAATGCAGAACTTCTCAGGTCAGATGTTGATGTATTAATCCCGGCTGCTTTAGAAAATCAAATTACGGCTGAAGTTGCCCGTGATGTAAAAGCTAAATATATAGTAGAAGCTGCCAATGGACCTACTACCAGAGAAGCTGATCAAATCTTAGCAGAAAGAGAAGTTGTTGTCATGCCTGATATTTTATCAAATGCAGGTGGAGTAATTGTCTCCTACTTTGAATGGGTACAAAATAAAGAATCCTCAAGGTGGGAAGACTCCAAAACAAACCGTAAGCTGCGTAACCTCTTAACTGATGCTTTCGAACAGGTTTGGGAGACCTATGAAGATAAACAGGTTAGCTTTAGAGAAGCAGCCTATATGGTAGCCTTAAATAGAATCGTAGAAACCAAAAAAATCAGAGGCATTTTCCCATAAATCGATTAAAGATAAGTTAAAAAGTAGAACAGCAGAGAGTAATAATTAATAAATTTATTTATTCAATAATTGAGTAGGGGGTATGTTAATGGGTAATTCTACTGTTTATGAAAATGTTTTAAAACAACTTGATAATGCAGCTGAGGTTTTGGATCTTGATGAACAAATCAGGGAATTATTACAGGAGCCAATGAGGACATTATCAGTTTCAATTCCGGTTAAATTAGATGATGGTAACATTCATGTTTTTAAGGGATTTAGATGTCAGCACAATAATGTGCTGGGACCTACCAAAGGTGGAATTAGATTTCATCCCCAGGTAAGTGAAGATGAAGTAAAGGCCCTGGCAGCCTGGATGACCTTTAAATGTTCACTGGTCGGTATTCCTTATGGGGGAGCTAAAGGGGGCGTAATTGTAAACCCTAAAGAACTTTCTAGAAACGAATTAGAAAGGTTAAGTAGAGGCTTCATTCAGTCTATTTCTCCCATAATTGGACCTGATAAAGATATCCCGGCTCCTGATGTCTATACAGATGCCCAGGTGATGAGTTGGTTTATGGATGAATTTTCTAAAATAAAAGGTGTAAATACTCCCGGCCTTGTTACAGGTAAACCGGTTGTACTGGGTGGTTCCTTTGGACGCCACTCTGCTACTGCCCGGGGTGTAATGTATACGGTACGAGAAGCAGCTAAAGCAATTGATTTAGACCTTAAAGGGGCAACCGTTGCCGTCCAGGGCTATGGTAATGCCGGTAGTTTTTCCGCCAAGTTCTTAAATGAATTAGGTTGTAAGATTGTTGCAGCCAATGATTCCAAAGGCGGTATTTACTGTGAAGACGGTTTTGATCCGGTTGAAGTAGCCAAACATAAAGATGAAACCGGCAGTGTGAAGGGATTTGAAGGTTGTGAGGAAATTTCAAATCAGGAATTACTCACAATGGATGTAGATGTCTTAGTACCGGCCGCCTTAGAAAATCAGATCACAAAAGAAAATGCAAATGATATTAAGGCCAGAATGATTGCTGAAGCAGCTAATGGACCGACAACTCCGGAAGCTGACGAGATATTATTCCAAAAGGAGATCATGATAATTCCTGATATCTTAGCGAATGCCGGTGGAGTTACCGTATCTTACTTCGAATGGGTGCAAAACCTTGCCAATTATTACTGGTCAAAAGAAGAAGTGGATAGAAAGTTAGAAGATATCATGGTTGATGCCTTTGAAAAGGTCTTTAATACCCATGAAGAACTCGGTGTTAATATGAGAGTTTCTGCCTTTATTGTAGCCATTAAAAGGTTAACTGAAGCTATGGAAGCAAGAGGCTGGGTATATAACGGTGATAAAAATTGTTAGCTTTGCATAAATGTATAAGATAGGGGCCTATTTGGCCCCTTTTTATAATATCTAATAATATTTTTTGCATTCATATAGATTTTATTATAATATCAATTTAACATTAAGAAACAGCAAGGAGGTTTAAACCATTGACTGACGTAAAATTGACAGAAACGATTTTAAGAGATGGACACCAATCGCTTTTAGCAACGAGGATGGAAACAGATGAAATGCTGCCTGTATTAGAAGAGATGGATAAATTAGGTTACCACTCCATGGAAGTCTGGGGAGGAGCTACCTTTGACAGCTGTATAAGGTATTTAAACGAAGATCCCTGGGAAAGGCTTAGAAAGTTCAAACAAAAGGCAAAAAATACGCCTTTACAGATGCTATTAAGGGGACAAAACATTTTAGGGTACAAGCATTATCCCGATGATGTCTTAGAAAAATTCGTTGAAAAATCTATTAAAAATGGCATTGATATAATAAGGATCTTCGATGCATTAAATGATGTTAGGAACTTAAAAAGGGCTATCGAATTTACTAACAAATATGGGGGTCATGCCCAGGGAACTATCGTATATACAACCAGCCCGCTCCATGATATTGAACATTATATTGAAACAGCTAAAGAAGTGGAAAGGATGGGTGCAGATTCGCTCTGCCTGAAGGATATGGCCGGACTTTTAGCACCTTTTGAAGCCTATAATCTGATTAAAAAACTAAAAGAAGAAATTAATATTCCGATTCAACTACATGCCCACAATACTACAGGCATGGCTGCAATGACCTATCTAAAGGCTATAGAGGCCGGGGTCGATGTAATAGATACCGCACTTTCCGCTTTGGGCTCGGGTAGTTCACAGCCCTCGACAGAACCATTTATTTATGTACTGCAAAACAGCCAATATGATACAGGTATTGATTTTGATAAGGCCAATGAAATAAATGAACATTTTAGAGCCATCAGAGACAGTAAAAAGGAATTTTTAGGATCTTTTGGAGTAGACCCCCGAGTATTAAAAAGCCAGATTCCGGGCGGTATGCTCTCTAATTTAAGAAGTCAGCTAAAAGATCAAAATATGTTCGATAAATATGATGAAGTATTAAAGGAGGTACCCAAAGTAAGGGCAGAAATGGGTTATCCTCCCCTCGTCACACCGACCAGCCAAATTATTGGTATTCAGGCTGTTTTTAATGTGGCGACCGGTGATAGATATAGTGTGGTTTCTAAAGAGATTAAAAATTATATCAAGGGCCAGTACGGTACACCACCTGGACCTATTGATGAAGATTTAAAAGAACAGATATTAAAAGGGGAAAGTGTAATTGAAGGTAGATATGCCGATCAACTAGAGCCTGCTTTAGATAAATATCGAGAGGAGATTAAAGAATATATGCAACAGGAAGAAGATGTATTAACCTATGCATTATTTCCCTCTGTAGCTGAAAAGTTTTTTGAAAAAAGGATTAGTTAAAAAGTAAGGAGGAGAATTGTTTTGGATTTAAGTGCCGTAAACCAAGAAAAATTAAAAAACCTTAATAATGAAAAGGTAGAAGATCTTTTAGAATTTGCTGTTGATCTTTGTAAACCTGATAAAATTTCAATCATAGATGACAGTGAAGAAGATATCCAGTATGTACGCGATCTTGCAATAGAAAATGGTGAAGAAAAACCTCTTGATATGGAAGGCCATACCGTTCATTTTGATGGATACAGTGATCAGGCAAGAGATAAACATAATACAAGATATTTAGTGGAAGAAGAACTGGATTTAGGATTAGATATCAATACAATTGAGCGGGAAGAAGGGCTAGATGAGATCTTTTCATATCTAGATGGCAGTATGGAAGGGAAAGAGATGCTGGTCAGGTTTTTCTCCCTGGGACCCAATCAATCTGACTTTAGTATCCCCGCCATGCAGATTACAGATTCGAGTTATGTAGCCCATAGTGAAGATATTTTATATAGACAGGGTTATGAAGATTTCAAGAATTTAAATGGTTCTAAAGATTTCTTCTTTTTCCTTCATTCAGCCGGACGTTTAGAAAACGGAGTTAGTGCTGATATCGATAAAAGAAGAATATATATTGATTTAAAGACCGATCGGGTATTCTCTGTGAACAACCAATATGCTGGTAATAGTCTGGGGCTTAAAAAACTAGCCTTCAGACTGGCAATACGCCGGGCCGTACGAGAAGGCTGGATGGCTGAGCATATGTTTATCTCGGGTGTTAATGGACCTGCTGATAGAAAAACCTACTTTACGGGGGCTTTTCCTTCTAGTTGTGGGAAAACTAGTACAGCTATGATCCCGGGCCATACCATTGTTGGTGATGATATTGCCTATCTAAAACTAAAGGGGAAAGATGTAAGGGCGGTTAATGTAGAAAATGGCGCCTTTGGTATTATCAGGGATGTTAATCCCGAAGATGATCCCGTGATTTATAATACCTTAACTACCCCGCGTGAACTAATCTTTTCCAATGTGTTAATTAATGACGGTAAGCCTTATTGGCTCGGTATGGGCAAAGAAATTCCCGAGGAAGGTATTAACTTCTCAGGTGAATGGCATAAGGGTAAGACAGATGAAGAGGGCAATAAAATCCCGCCTGCCCATAAAAATGCCAGATATACGATAAGAATCAGTGACCTTGAGAACTGTGATGAGAATTTTGATAAAAAAGAAGGTGTTCCGATCAAAGGTATGGTTTTTGGCGGCCGTGATTCTGATACATCTGTCCCTGTAGCAGAAACCCTTAACTGGACCCATGGAGTATTTATGGCCTCTTCTTTAGAATCAGAAACTACCTCTGCTACTTTAGATAAACAAGGGGAAAGAAAGCATAATCCGATGGCTAACTTGGATTTTCTTTCTGTACCGATCAGCGATTATATTAATAATTACCTTCAGTTCGGACAAAAAGCTAAAAATCAACCGAGTATTTTTACAGTCAACTACTTTTTAAAAGATCCTGAAACCGGTGAATATTTAAATGGAATGCTGGATAAAAAGATCTGGATGCTCTGGATGGAAAAAAGAGTACATGGTGAAGTTAAGGCAATTAAATCTCCTGTCGGTTACTTACCATATTATGAAGATTTGAGACAGCTATTTGCCCGTTATTTAAGTTTTGATTATACTGAGATTGGTTATGTAGAGCAGTTTTCTATTAGAGTGGAAAATTATCTGGCTAAGTTTAATAGGATTAAAAAAGCTTTTAAGGATATACCGAATTTACCTGATGAATTTGAAAAAGAATTAGAAACTCAAATTGAGCGGTTGAAAGCAGCCCGTAAGAAATATAGTGATAGTGAGATCTCACCATTTAAGTTAAAAAATTATTAAAGGGGGAAGATTACTTTGGAACTATCAAAAAGAGCTCAAAAAATTAGTGCTTCTTTAACCCTGGCGATTAGTGCAAAGGCAAATAAGTTGAAAGCAGCCGGTGAAGATGTAGTTAGTTTTGGGGCCGGTGAACCGGATTTTGATACACCTGAATATATTTGTGAAGCAGCTCGGGAAGCATTAGAGGTTGGCTTTACCAGATATACCGCTGCCTCCGGTTATGAGGACCTTAAAAATGCGGTCAAAGATAAATTGAAAAGAGATAATAATTTAGAATATGATACCGATCAAATCATTGTTTCAAATGGAGCAAAGCATTCCTTATTTAATACCTTTCAGGCCATTTTAAATCCGGGCGATGAGGTTATTATCCCGGTTCCTTACTGGTTAACTTACCCGGAAACAGTTAAGATGGGGGGAGGTAAACCCGTTTTCATTGAGACCAAGGAAGAAGAAGGTTTTAAGATTAATATAGAAAGATTACAAGAGATGGTTAATGAAAAGACAAAGGCCTTAATATTAAACAGTCCGAGTAACCCTACCGGTAGTATTTATAATAAAGAAGAATTAGAAGCAATTGCCAAAGTAGCTGTGGATAATGAAATCATCGTGGTTTCCGATGAAATATATGAAAAGATTGTCTATGATGGAAATGAACATATTAGTATTGCTTCTTTAAATGAAGATATCAAAGATCTAACCATTGTCATTAATGGCGTTTCAAAAGCTTATGCGATGACGGGTTGGCGAATCGGATATGCAGCTGGTCCCCAAGAAATAATTGAAATTATGTCTAATATTCAAAGCCATGCCACCTCAAATCCGAACTCAATTGCTCAATATGCCAGTAATGCAGGCCTAAGAGGCGATCACAGCTTCATGGAAGAAAGAAGAAACAAGTTCTCTGAAAGAAGGGACTACATGTATGATAAGATTAATTCTATTGAAGGACTTTCCTGTCTAAAGCCGGGTGGTGCTTTTTATATCATGATGAATATAGAGGATATAATAGGCAAAAATATTGCCGGCGAAAAAATACAGGATTCTTTTAGTTTCGCTGAACAATTACTGGAAGTAAAGAAAGTTGCGGTAGTGCCAGGAGTAGCCTTTGGCGCTGATAACTTTATTAGATTGTCCTATGCAAATTCATTAGAAAATATTAAAGAAGGCCTACAAAGAATAGAAGAATTTGTAGATGAATTAAGTTAAGATCTGATTTTTAAAAATATTAGCATTGATTTATGTTTATTTAATAAGGGACACATATAGATAAAAATTCTCTAATTTTAAGAGAAATAATCTATATGTGTTTCTTTTTTTGCCAAACCTAACTATTTTAAAAACGCTATTATATATCTTTACTTCACCATAAACTTATGAACATAAATTAAAAGTTAAAAATCTTATTGACTTATAAGTATAATAAGAATATAATCTATCTGGAAGATATAAAAATTGTACTTTTTTAATAATTTACTATCGTTTTTGCTAATTAATATAAAAACAGATATAGTCTATTTGCTCCCTTAAATAGAGTATTTATAATGGGAGTGCTAGAGATGAAACATGATAATAATGTTAACACTTTCTTACTGCTGGAGAGTACCAATTATAAGAAGTATTGGATGGAGAGTAAAAAAGCAAATTGTAAATTAATGTGTATGTTCAGTGATTTAGTATAAAAAGAAAATAGATTGTATTCGAATTTGCCCTTCGATATTTAAATAGAAGGGTATTTTTTTATTTTTAATTCAAAAAATATTTAAAATAATTAATAAAAATATTAAATATTTTAATCTAAAAGTTTAAAATAGAGCAAAATATGGTAAATATAGGCTTATTTAGGCCTAAAAATGCAATATATTAATAAAAATATTAAAATCATTAAAAAATATATTAAAATTATTAAAAAATTACTTGACATTATTAATATTATTGTTTATAAT
>Ga0102934_1000676_pt1 | contig 23154 bp, 18 predicted proteins | sample SalPonR2_A_D1_MG_FD_78175 | JGI IMG/M metagenome (GOLD analysis project Ga0102934, IMG submission 78175) | Salt pond soil microbial communities from South San Francisco under conditions of wetland restoration - Salt Pond MetaG R2_A_D1_MG | ecosystem: Environmental > Aquatic > Marine > Intertidal... | reverse complement strand
GGCGCGACGATATCGGCGCCGGCCTGGGCGTGGCTCAGCGCTTGCCGAACCAGTGCATCCACGGTCTCGTCGTTGAGGACGTAGCCCTGATCGTCGACCAGGCCGTCCAGGCCGTGGCTGGTGAAGGGGTCCAGGGCGACGTCGGTGATGATCCCGAGCTCCGGGAAGCGCGACTTCAATTCGCGCACCCGGGTCTGGACCAGGGCATCGTGATGCCAGGCTTCGCTGGCGTCTTCGCTTTTTCGATCCTCCGGCACGACCGGAAACAGCGCCAGTGCCGGGATACCCAGTTCGAGACAGGTCTCGGCTGTGCGGAACAGCTCGTTCCGACCCAGGCGGTCGATGCCGGGCATGGAGGGGATCGCCTCGCGGCCTGTCTCCTGATCGATGATGAAGACGGGGTAGATCAGATCGTCGGCATGCAGGCGATGTTCTCGCACCAGGCGACGCGAGAAATCGTGGGCACGACGTCGACGGGGGCGTTGCAGGGGAAAGGTCACGGCATCGGGTCCGGTTCAATCAGGCTGGATTATATCGCGCCCCAATGATCCGGAATCCGACCGGGCTTCAGTCAGACGCCGGCGCGAGCCCCCAGTCCGGCTGGCGTCGCCGCGCGCGCAGGATGAAGCGTTCGGGGGTCAGCGCCGTGACCAGATCGGGTTCGACGCTCGGGCTGATCCCGCTGATCAGGTCGGCCAGCAGGTCGGCGGTCAGCGGGGTATGGGTCAGGCCGCGCGAGCCGTGGGCAATGTTCAGCCAGACCCCGTCGATCGCCTGGTGCGGGCGCTTCCTTGGATCGGGCAGCGGCCCGGCCTGGGGCAGGAAATCCGGGCTCTGACAGCGCACGCCGACGCGGTGCCCGAGAATCCGGGTCTGATCACCGCCGAGCTCTGCCCAGCGTTCGGGCAGAAAGGCGCGCAGCTGTTCGAGATTGGTCTGGTCATCGGCCGGATCGAGTCCGTGGTCGGGGCGTTTCAGATCGTAGGTGGCGCCCACGCAGTGTCTCTCCCCCAGGGCCGGGGTCAGATAGCCGCCGTGGCAGATCGCCTGCTGCCAGGCCTGAGTTGCCTCGGTCGGCGCACACTCGCTGACCTGGCCGCGAATACGCTTGATGAACAGCCAGTCGAGGGGCGAGACCCCGGCCGTCTGATGGGCCAGGCAGAGCACCACGGCATCCCTGTCCAGCACCCGCCCGTCCTCAAGCTTGACGCGCCCGTCGTTTAGCACGGTCCGAAGCGTACCGGGCTCCATATCGATGGCGGGGTGGTCGAGCAGGTGGTCGATCCAGCCGGCCGGATGCAGATAACCCCCGCCGTGCAGGACGAATGCATCCTCATCCTGCCTGCTCAATAGCTCACTCGGCCAGGCACCGCTGCTGAGTGCCTGCTCGAGCTTATGCCGATGTCTGTCCGAGGTCGGGACCTGGATCACATCGTTCAGTCGGCCCTGCTCGGGTGAGGCAGGAAAGCCGTGGCGTTGCAGCCAGCTACGGGCGCGCACGAAAGCGGTCTGGTAGAAGCGATTCTGCGGCGTCAGATGGGCGCTGGGCGTGGTGTGGAGCACGCCAGCGGTATTGCCCGAAGCGCCGCTGGCCGGGCCGTGCCGGTCGATGATCTGGACCTGCCAGCCGCGCTCGGCCAGGGCGCGTGCCGTGGTCGCCCCGGCCAGCCCGGCGCCGGCCACCAGGGCCTGCCCGCGCTGCAGCCCGGCGGCCTGCCAGACGCCGGGCCACTGGCCCGACAGTCGGTCCCGCTTGGCGGCGAATCCGGCCACCTTGCGGACCTCGAATCCCGCCGCCTGGAGCCCGCGCCGCACCTGACCGGCTGCGGTGAATGTGCTCAGCGTCGCCCCCGGCCGCGAGCAGGTCGCCATGGCCTCGAACAGTGTCCGGGTCCACATGCCGGGATTGCAGGCGGGTGCAAACCCATCGAGGAACCAGGCATCGATCACTCGCGGCATCTGCGGCCAGATCGATTCGGCATCGCCGAGCATCAGCACCAGATCGATCCGGTCACTCAGGGCCAGGCGGTGATAGCCCGGCACCGGCGGAGGGTACTGGTCGATCAGGGTCTGTCGCCAGCGCGCCAGACCCGGGAAGCCCGCCAGCACGCGCTTCAGGTCCCGTTTCGCGAGCGGATGCTTCTCGCAGGAGAAGATCCGCAGTCGAGCGCCCGGCCCGGCGTGTCGATCGAAGCAGTCGGCAGCCAGCAGCGCGTTGAGACCGGAACCAAAGCCGTTTTCACCGATCACGAAAAGCTGATCGCTGCCGAGGGTCTCGAAGCGCGCCGGCAGGGCGTTACCGAGTACGAAGACGGCCCGGCTCTCATCCAGGCCCTGGCCGGGCATGAAATAGTGATCGCCGAAATCCCGCGACCGCAGGCCGCCGTCCTGGAAATCCACCCTGGCCTGCTCGATGGGCTCAGCGCTCGACTTCATGGGGCGGCACGCAGGCCCGGGCAGGTCCGGTTCCAGCAGCGGGTGAGTGGAGGCCGGTCTTGCAAGCCGTCATGTCGGATGGCCATATCGATCAGGATGTCTGCGGTGGGGATCCTGGATTCTGCCATGGCAGCGTTTTGGGTCGGCCGACCATGCGCGTGGCTCACCAGACGGGTGTCATGACGGATGTCACGACAAGCTAAATGTTATATCATAGCTATTCGTTTCAAAAGAACCCGCCATGGCTGCCGTCATCAAATCCGCAACCCCCGAAGTCACGACCGTTTCCATGCTGGACCGTCTCGGCATTGCCGTCTCGGCCTTCTGTCTGGTGCAATGCCTGCTGCTGCCGGTTCTGGTGCTGGTCTCCCCGCTCACCTCGCTGGGTCTTCTCGGGCACGAAGCCTTCCACCTGCTTCTGCTGTTCGTGATCGTACCGGTCAGCGCAGCGGCCTTCGCGCTCGGTTACCGCATGCATCGCAACCGTGCGATGTTGATTCCGGGGCTCAGCGGTCTGCTGGTTGTCGCCTTTGCTGCGGTGTTCGGCCATGATCTGATGGGCGACCTCGGCAGTGCCCTGGTCACCTCCCTCGGTGGGCTGCTGCTGATTACCGGGCACTGGTTGAACCTTCGCCGTCGTCGCGAACTCGTCTTCGGCCAGCGCTCCAAGCGCGGGTATTCGCAAGTCTCTTAGCGTTTCGATCGGCCAGTGTGTACCATGGCCAACCGGGTGTTGCACCGAGACCGATCATGCGTGAATCCTTCTCCAGCTTCAGCGATTTCTACCCCTTCTATCTGAGCGAGCACAGCGACCTGCGCTGCCGGCGTCTGCATTTTGTCGGCTCCTTGCTGGTTCTGGTGGCGCTGGGGCTCGGGATCTTCCTGTCTCCCTGGTGGCTGTTGGCCATGCCCCTGTTCGGCTACGGCTTTGCCTGGGTCGGGCATTTCGTTTTTGAAAAGAATCGGCCCGCGACCTTCCAGCATCCGCTCTACAGCCTGATCGGCGACTGGGTCATGTTTGCCGATATCCTGCGCGGCCGCGTCAGGATCTGACGCGGCCTTCATCTTAAGGCCTCAATCCCTTGGGCACCGACTGCAGGCTGCCCTTCACGCTGAAGTCCAGGTGGCTATTCCTGTCGCAAAAGCGCAGGCGGGTCATGACGCTGAAGGTGCAGCAGCGCAACCCCGCATGAGTCGACTGGTTCATTTCAGCGCTGCGGTCGATTGCCGTAGACGCGCTCCAAGAAAGCCCCGCGATACTTGGTCGGGGCGTGGGCGGCTTGAGCGGCTCGATCTTTCGCCTTTGGTCTTGCGGTAGCGACTAAGGTTTATCGCTGACCGCAGCCAGTCACTCTGCGGGTGTCGAAGTTCACTCGTAGGGCTGAACGCGCGGCGAGAGCTGAAGGATGGCGGCGTAGGTGTTGTTGACCGCCGAGCCGCTGCCATTGTCGCGAAGCATTGAGACCAGCCAGAGCAGGCCGTCAGCGCTGACGTCAACCACGCCCACGTTTTCCCAGCCCGAGTCGTCGATGCCGACCTCGGCCAGAATATCGGACAAAGGCTGAAGGCCGGTGGCGCGTGTCCAGATAAAGCCTCGGGTGCCGACCCCAATGCTGCTGCCTTGAAACGCGATCGGGTAGTCGCCGACGAGCAGGCTACCCTCAGCACTTGAGGTCAAAAAAGCATCAAATGTCGAGAAATCAATCGCACCCGGCAGCCGGCCAACGTATTCAGCGCCGAAGTCCTCAGTCCAAAGCCAGGCCCGGCGGGTCGATGAGATATCGGGCTCCACATCGGGATCGTTATCGGCATTGGCATCGGGGATCTGCCCGCCACCAAAAATTACCTGGCCATTGACGGCGGTACCAAACGCAACCAGCAGCGAATTACCTGCAGCATCGCGCAAGAACTCGGCCTGCCCGTCTACCCAGCGCACGGCCCGATCACGTCGAGGGAAGGACGGCGGGCCCTCAAAGTCCGTCCCGAATCCGACCGCCGTGCGGCCATCGTCAGACCCACCTCGGACCCCGAACGTGAAGTCGAAAGCCTCCTCATTCGCTATCTCTCGCAGGCCCTCTTCGCTGCTCCAGGACCATATCGCGACGGAATTGTCGCTAGGGTTGTCATAGCCCGTGCCGACGATATGCGTACCGCTGGCCCCGATACTGCGCAGGACGGTGCGATCGAAAGGAAAATCGGGTATCAACTGCCATCCGCTGGCAGCTTTCCATGCGTGAAAGATATCGAAATTGCGGAGTTCTTCGTCATCAGCTCTCTGCAAGGTGGCATAAATCGTTTCACCGTCGGGAGTCATCACTGGATCACCAAATCTGGCTTCTCGAGGTAACTCAGTAAACGCTGCGTCCCCCGCTTCCCAGCGCAGAATACGCTGAAAGCCGTTGGTACCGAGCACCACGCGGCCGTCCTCAGACATCGAGACCACGCGGTTGTTGGCCGGAAAGCCCGGTGTGCCAATCGGCACTTCGGTGACTAGGCTGACGTCATACAGGTCTAGCAATGTCGGCATCTCACGTTCGCAATCGAGCTTTTCCAGGCGGGTCAACCGGCCGAGGTTCAAGCCGCCTTGACCAAACTCAGGCAGCGGCGAGTCCCAAGTCATCGTGCCGGCATCGCAGTCCAGCGTCATGGTCACTTCCCCCCAGGGCAGCAGCTCCACCTCGTTGGGATCAAACTCGGGTCCAAAGCGACCGCCGCGGCTGGTCTGCATAACTTCAAAGACAATCTCATCGCCCTCGCGCTCGCCCTGACCGATCATCCAGCGCTGGTTGCCCTGATCATCGTAGGTGTACCAGGTCAAAAGCGCCGCATCGCGATCCAGCCACTGCAGGGAAAAGCCCTGGCCTGAGAGTTCCGGATCAAACCAGGAACCGCTTAGGCGCGCATCCTCCGTTACCGGAAAGAGCGTTCGACCATGAATCGGCTCGGCGCAATCCGCGCCCATGGTGCGGCTTAAGCGGGTCATCGGCAGCGTTTCTTGTTGACCAAAGGCCTCGTAGGTGAAGAGGCCTTCATCGCAACTGGAAAACGACATCATCGCCGTGCCCACGTTTTCAAGCTCGACCTCGTCGGGGTCAAAGTCCGGGCCAAAGCGGCCGCCGCGCGTTGCAATCAAACCCGGGAACACAGCGAACGTGCTGCCGTTCTCGGTCAGTAGGTCACCGGTGCCGATCAGCCAGCGCTGATTGCCCTGCTCGTCATAGGTAAACCAGTACATCTGGGCACGGTCGTTCTCAAGAATCTCCAGCGCGATCCCCTCCCCGGCGCGCTCCGGGTTGAACCAGTGCGCGCTGTGGCCGGGTCCCACCACGGACACGTCGGGCGATGTTCCGATCGTGATCTGGGCCTCAACCAGGCCCACACAAAGCCACCCAAAGGCCACCGCTGCGAAAAGGCCCAGCCGCCGAGGGCGGCGGCTGGGCAGGTTGTGCGAAAAAAGACTCATGGCAGGGGGCCCGACGGACACGGGAAGTTCGCCGAGCGATGAGCTGAGCCCCAGGGGTTGGTCACGGTCAGGCTGACGCTGACCGTGGACGACGGACCGCAGGCGCCAAACAGGAGTTCACCGCTGCTGCTGTGACCGGTGCTTGACGTCCATTGCACCGTCGTGGAGCCCTGCGTGTCGTAGCTCATCTGGCACCAATACTGCCCGCCGCCGCTATTGGCGGCATCCGGGCAATCAAAATAGGTGATTGCTGGCGGATTGGATCCGTGGTTGGTTAACAGATTCAAGGTCGAGTAAGTGCTCAGCGTATCGGCCGCGGGCTGGAACCAGCTTTGCGGAGGGCTCGAAACCGAACCGGTACAGGTGCCGTTGATGCCGCCAATCGTCGTGCCCTGAGCGTGGCCCGTGCCTGAGAGATACGGGCCGCCTGAGTCGCCCTCCTCGACGCAGATATTGGTCTCGGTCGTGCCTTGGATATACTCATAAATCTTGGATACGACTGCCTTGTGGCGCAGAGTTCCACGTCGAGCCCTTAAAGGTATCCAAAGGCTGCCCGGAGCATGAATTGACAGAATGCACATTGGCAACTCCGCAATGCCCTGCGGTAATAAATCCTTTATCCACCGCAAATCCGATGGAACACGGAAGCGGGCCGCCGTTAAACGTGAAGTTCGGATTGTCGTAACAGTCGGCACCGCGAATCTGATTCGACAGCTCCGGGGTTTCCGTGACCTTGCGGAAATGATAGTCTGTTGGTCCGATGAATAAGCTGTCTAGGGCACCCGCGAGGGCGGGCTGAGCTTCGGGCAGCACGCCCAAGGCCAGGCGATTAGCAGAGTAGTCGACGCCGAGCGAAACCAGGCCGGCAAACGCCTCGGGATTGTCGGCCCGCGCGCTCTGAATCTGTCTTTGGATCGCTTCCAGATTGTTCAGGCTGCGCTCAAAGACTACGGTGGTTGCGCCCAGTCTCTCAAGTAAGTCGATATGTTCCGTAGTCGTGACTCCGACTTTCAGCGCAAACGATTCCTCATCGAACCACGCCCCAGCGTAGGCTTCACCCAACAAATCGGGTAACTGCGAATACAGCCGGGCGGCTTCGGCCTCTCGGGCGAGGCGCTCAATCACTTGGTCTTCGGAAACACCATAGTAGGCCGTAAGCGCGGTCAAGGTGTCCGCATCTGGCTGTGGTGTCAAAAGATCACTCGCCATCATCATCGGTGAAGCAACCAGTGCTGCCCCCAAAGCAGCGGAACGAAAGTTAAAGCCGGAACTTGGATGTCGCATAGCTCAACTCCAGTGTAGTTGGGAGCATGGGCTATTTCATTATAATGATATTAATTTGGCAAAAAGAATATTAAGAATTCGTCAATCCAGATCGTGATCGTCATCGTTACTATGATGGCGGTTGGCAGTCGACAGACATCAAAAGCCGGCTGCTCGCTTCCTGATCGGGATGGATCACCAGGGCGGTCAGTGCGCCGCCCCAGACGCTGCCAGAATCCAGACCGACTAAGCGGTCGTTCTGAAACACCCCCAGCATCGACCAGTGGCCGAAGACCAGCGTTCAGCCGGCCCAGTACGGGTACTGGTCATTGAACCAGGGCTGAGGGTCCCGGGCCTGCTGGATTATTGCTAGAATCGCGATCGTTTGCGGCCGTTCGTGGTCGCGTCGCTTTGAACCATCGAAACTCAACAGGGAAGCAAGAATGAGCGAGATACCTTCTGAACTGCGCTACAGCGAAAGCCACGAATGGGTCGGCGAAGAGGACGAAGGGCTGGTCCGGATCGGCATTACCGATCATGCCCAGGCCCAGCTCGGTGATCTGGTCTTCGTCGAACTGCCCGAGGTCGGCAGCACGGTCGGCCAGGGGGATGCCTGCGCGGTCGTCGAATCGGTCAAGGCGGCATCGGATATCTATTCACCGGTGTCCGGCGAGGTGGTCGAAGTCAATGAAGTACTGATCGACTCCCCCGAAACGGTCAACAGCGAGCCCTACAGCGACGGCTGGCTGTTTGTCGTCCGTCTGGAAGACGCCGAAGAGCTCGAGAGCCTGATGGATCACGAGGCCTACGAGGAACACATCCAGGACTGATCTCAGCGGCCTGAGCCGGCCAACCGGTCGGCGGCGCGAATGGGTTCCGGCAGGCGAAAGCGCGGCGTGCAGGCCAGCGTGATCCCCACGGCCTGTTCGAGATTCAGGCCGTGACCGACCGAAACAAAGACCGGTTTGACCCGTGCGCGGCTTCGCAGCACTGTCCCGATCCGTTCATCGCGATCAATGAGCGCGGCCTGATCGCCGCGCCGTTCTCCAGGCATCTCGTAATTCCCGCACAGGCGTGATTTGCCGACGCCGATCGTGCGCAGCCCGGTGCTGACCCCCAGATGGCAGGCGATTCCGAAACGCCTCGGATGGGCCAGGCCCTGACCATCGCAAAGCACCACATCCGGTGTTCTGCGCAGGGCGTCCAGCGCGGCCTGAACCGCCGGCAGCTCTCTGAACGACAGCAGGCCGGGAATATAGGGCAGCTCGGTGGGTATTTCGACCACGGCCTGATCGATCGGCTCGAGGTCGGGCAGGCGCATCAGTACCGCCGCGCCACGGGTGACGGTCCCTCGATCAGGAAAGGCCGCATCGACCCCGGCCACCCACTCTACCGGCCGCGAGTCGAGGTCCTCGACAGTGACACGCTCGGCCAGTCGACGCTGCTCTGCAATCAGTTGGCGGGCCAGACCCGTCGGAGCACGCACGCGAACTTGAAGTGCCGCGGATCGAAAGGGCCGTCAGTAGCTCAGGCCGAGGCGCCGATAGACGAAGGCCATCAACCAGGCCGGGCCGATCATCAGGAACACCAGATCCTTGAAGAAAGACGGCTTCTTGCCCTCGATCCGATGGCCGATGAACTGGCCGATCCAGGCAATGACGAAGACCGCCAGAGCCACCTGCCACAGCGGCCAGGTCAGCTGCTGCTCGACCAGCAGACACAGGCCCAGGCAGGCCAGCAGAAACAGCCCGATGCCGACCGAGAGCTTCGGTGAGAGCTTGATGTAGTAGAGCTGGGCCGCCACTGCGGTCACGATCGCCCAGTTCAGCCAGTCTGCCGGCGAAGGAATCGACCAGATCAGGGCCACGACACTCCAGACGATCGCCGGAACGCAGATCCAGTGGATCAGCTTGTTCGTCGCATGACGGTGGCTCTCGCCGTATTCACTCAACCAGGCGTCGACTGCTCGCATGGACGTGCTCCTGCAAAGTTACCCAAGCAGCGTTGATCATAGCGGATCAGTCGGGACGATCAAAGACGTGCGACCAGGCATCGCGAATGTCGTTGCTCGGTAACTCGAGATTGTCGTTCCGGCCGGAACGACTGAGCCACTGCATGTGGCGCGTGGACAGCAGCTTCTCCCAGGTCTGGCCCAGCGAGTGGGCGAGGGAGGGATCAAGCCAGCCGATTTCGGCCAGCCTGGGCAGCAGCTCGCCGGGACGTCGAATGTCGAGCAGCTCGGGGTGTTCGCGGCCCAGGCAGAGTACGCCGCCTTCGGCGATGAACTGCAGATCGGTCAGCAGCGCCTTGACTGCCGATTCCTCGCGATCCTGCTTCTGCCGAGAGCGCATGCTCGCGAGGCGGTCGCGGATCAGGCCCGGGTCTCTTTCCATCTGCAGGGCCTCGGTGCGGATGCTGGAGAAGACCGACTCCAGTTCCGGGCTGCCGGCGACCCAGCGCGCGCGGATCAGTGCCTGGTGTTCCCAGGTGTCGGCCTGGGTCATCTGATAGGTTCTGAAGTGATCGGTGCTGGCCACCAGCGTGCCGGCGTTGCCGTTCGGTCGCAGGCGGGTGTCGATCTCGAACAGGCGACCGCCGGGCAGGGGCAGCTGCATGTAGCTGATGAAGCGCTGTGCCGTTCTCAACGGAGCCTGGTCGTCGTGATGCAGAAACACCAGATCGAGGTCTGAGTCGAAGTGAAGCAGACCGGCGCCGAGGTTGCCGTAGGCGACCACGGCCAGGGGCGGGTGATCCGGCCCGATCAGCGCGAGGATCCGATCGATGCAGATCGAGGCGATATGCGAGAGCTGGTCGGCGGCCTCGACAGCGTTCAATGCCCCATCGATCTCGGCCAGGGCTGTGCGCAGGAAGCCGGTCTGCCGCCAGCGGCCGAGCTCGAAGAGGCTCGCTTCCGTATCGTCCAGATCGATCGCTGGCGGTTCTGGCAGCACCAGGCCGCGAACCGGATCGAGCAGATCATCGAGCAGCTGGGGTGAGGCGACGATCCACTCGGCCAGGCGACCGCTGAAACGAAAGGTCTGCACCAGCCGCTTCAGCGTGGCGGGGCGCTCGAAGAGCAGGGCCAGATAGGCTGAGCGCTGGATGATCTGTTCGACCAGGTGCAGCAGATCGGCCAGCCCGATATCCGGCGGCTGGTGCTGGGTCACCTCGAACAGCAGACTGGGCATCAGCCGCTCCAGTCGGCCCCGACCCTCGGCGCTGATGGCCCGGTGTCCGACGCGCTCGGCCAGGCCGCGCAGTTGATCTGCGGCCTCTTCCGGGCGCTCGAAGCCGGCGGTTCGGAGGTGCCCCTCGATACCGTCTTTCGGCGGCCACAGCGCGCTGGCGCGGGAATCGACCACGCAGTGATCGCCGAAGCGGGCGCTGAACTGGCCGCGGACGCGCGCACGATGCACATCGAGCTCCTGAATCAGAGACGACCAGTCAGGTGAGCCCATGATCCGGGCCAGGGCAGTCTGCTCTTCGGCCCGGTTGGGCAGGTGATGGGCGCCCTGACCGCTGATGGCCTGGAGGCGATTCTCGAGGATACGCAGATACGCATAGGCAGCCTCGATTTCTGTCTTGCTGGCCTGATCGAAGACCTGGGCCCGGGTCAGCGCACGCAGCGCCGGAAGAAAGCCCGGCTGCTGCAGCTCGGGATTGCGACCGCCACGAAGGATCTGCTGACTCTGGATCAGAAACTCCAGCTCGCGAATGCCGCCGGGGCCGCGCTTGATGTCGTCGCGCCGCGAGTCCTGGCGGCTCTTGATCTCGATCTGATCGTGCAACTCCCGCAGGCTCTGAAAAATGCCGTAGTCCAGGTAGCGGCGAAAGATGAACGGGCGGATGGCCTCCAGAAGCGCCTCGGCGGTCTTGATGTCGCCGGCCGCCGGGCTGGCCTTCATCCAGGCATAGCGTTCCCAGGCCCGGCCCTCGTTGAGGAAATACTGCTCGATGGCACCCAGCGACCAGACCAGGGCACCTGCCGACCCGAAAGGCCGCAGGCGGGTGTCGACGACCCAGCCCCGCCCGTCGGCGGTCACTGCATCAAGGAGACGGATCAGCTCCAGCGCAAGGCGTTTCAGGTAGCTTGCTGCCTCCACGGCCCGGCGACCGTCGCTCTTGCCGCCGCCGCGGTGAATGAAAACCAGATCGATGTCGGAGTTGAAGTTCAGCTCGTCACCGCCCAGCTTGCCCAGTCCGATCACCGACAGCTCGATCGGCTGGCCATCTGGGTCGCGCAGTACGCCGAGGTCGGCCTCCATCGTTCGGCGGGCGGCCTGCAGGGCCATATCGATACATTCCCTGGCCAGGGCGGACAGGGCGTTGCCGGTCTCCTCGACGCTGGCTGATCCGGTGAGATCTTTCCAGAGGATGTGCAGAGACGCAAGCTGTCGATGCCGACGGATCGCCGCTTCGGGATCGGCCTGCAGCGCTTCTGCATCGGGCAGGGCGGGCTTGTGTTCGGGAGAGGGGGCGTCGGGCCAGCGTCGCGAGGCCTCATCGGCATAACGACTGATCTGCCCGAGGGCGGTGGGGTCGATTTCGATCGCGCGCTTCATGCCTCAAGCTTATCCGAGCCAGACAGCAAGCGCGTAGCGGGGCGTATGCCGATCCCGGCCAGACAATTCAGAGCGGTTTCCCCAAAAGGAAAACCCCGACCAGTGGCCGGGGTATTCCTTGGTTTTGCGATTGGCCTTGAGAGGGCCTGGGTTCTAGAGCTGCTTACATCATGCCGCCCATGCCACCCATGCCGCCCATGCCACCCATGTCCGGGGCACCGCCACCCTCATCCTTCTGAGGGAGTTCGGCAATGGCCGCTTCGGTGGTGATCATCAGACCGGCGACCGAAGAAGCGTTCTGCAGGGCAGAGCGGGTCACCTTGGTCGGATCCAGGATGCCGGCTTCGATCATGTCCACGTACTCACCGCTGGCCGCGTTGAAGCCGAAGTTACCGCTGCCCTCGGCCACTTTGGCCAGGACCACGGACGGCTCACCGCCAGCATTTGAGACGATTTTGCGCAGCGGCTCTTCCATGGCACGCAGTGCGATCTTGATGCCGACGTTCTGCTCTTCGTTGTCACCCTTCAGATCGCGGATGGCGTTGAGTGCACGAACCAGCGCGGTACCGCCGCCGGGGACCACGCCCTCTTCAACGGCCGCACGGGTGGCGTGCAGGGCATCTTCGACGCGCGCCTTCTTCTCCTTCATTTCGACTTCGGTAGCGGCACCGACCTTGATCACTGCCACGCCGCCGGCCAGCTTGGCCACGCGTTCCTGCAGCTTCTCGCGATCGTAGTCGGAGCTTGCGTCCTCGATCTGGGCGCGGATCTGACCGACCCGTCCTTCGATCGCGGTGGCATCGCCAGCGCCGTCGATGATGGTGGTGTTTTCCTTCGAGATCTGGACCTTCTTGGCCGAACCGAGTGATTCGATATCGGCCTTCTCGAGGCTCAGGCCGACGTCTTCGCTGATGACCTGGCCGCCGGTCAGGACCGCCATGTCTTCCAGCATCGCCTTGCGACGATCACCGAAGCCCGGCGCCTTGACGGCCGCGACCTTGACGATGCCGCGCAGGTTGTTGACGACCAGGGTCGCCAGCGCTTCACCTTCGATATCTTCGGAGACGATCAGCAGGCTGCGGCCGGCCTTGGCCACGCCTTCCAGCACCGGCAGCAGATCGCGAACGTTCGAGATCTTCTTGTCGTGGAGCAGGATGTAGGGGTTCTCCAGCTCGACCTGCATGGTCTGCTGGTCGGTGACGAAGTACGGTGACAGGTAGCCGCGATCGAACTGCATGCCCTCGACGACGTCGAGTTCATTTTCCAGCGACTGGCCTTCTTCGACCGTGATCACCCCTTCCTTGCCGACCTTGCCCATCGCATCAGCGATGATCTTGCCGATTTCCTCGTCGGAGTTGGCCGAGATCGTGCCAACCTGGGCAATCGCCTTGTCGTCGGTGCACGGGGTAGATATCTTCTGCAGTTCGGCAACGGCGGCCTTGGTGGCCTTGTCCATGCCGCGCTTGAGATCCATCGGATTCATGCCGGCGGCGACCGACTTCAGGCCTTCGCGCAGCATGGCGGCGGCCAGAACGGTCGCGGTGGTGGTGCCGTCACCGGCAGCATCGGAGGTCTGGGAAGCGACTTCCTTGACCATCTGAGCACCCATGTTCTCGAACTTGTCTTCCAGCTCGATTTCCTTGGCGACGGAGACGCCGTCCTTGGTGACGGTGGGTGCGCCGAAACTCTTTTCGAGGATGACGTTGCGGCCTTTCGGGCCGAGCGTGACGCTGACCGCGCGGGCCAGAATGTTGACGCCGCTCAGAATCTTGTTACGGGCGTCTTCGGAAAAACGGACTTCTTTGGCACTCATTGCTAAATTCCTTGTGATTCAATGCGTCGAATGATGAGACGAGGGGCGGATCAGGACTCGATGACGGCCATGATGTCGTCTTCGCGCATCACCAGAAGCTCTTCCCCGCCGACCTTGACTTCGGTGCCGGAGTACTTGCCGAACAGCACGGTGTCGCCAGGCTTGACGTCCAGCGCACGCTGTTCGCCGTTGTCGAGGATCTTGCCGTTTCCGACAGCGGTGACTTCGCCGCGGATGGGCTTTTCGGCGGCCGAATCAGGTATGACGATTCCGCCCGGAGAGGTGCGTTCTTCTTCAACGCGCTTGACGATCACGCGATCATGCAAGGGACGCAGGTTCATGGGTAATTCTCCCTTCTCAATCCAGTTAAAAGATTTGTGGCAAACCCGGACCGCCGCCTATCAGAAAGGACAGCCGACCGGAAGTTCTGCTCGGGCGGCCGGAACGAACGCTTGATCAACTTGCGTACGCCCGCGCCGACTGCCGATACGCAAGCCGTAATGGAGCCCAGCCTTCGGCATTTCAAGGGCCGTTGATGAAATTCGTTTCGGGTCTTGATCCGGATCGGCTACTCTACGGGGTTAGGCGATTCGGCCCGGATCGGCGCAGGCGCGGTGGGCGGGGCATCTCGGGGCCTGCCCCGCCAATGCCCCGGACCCGGGTTTCTATTGGAGGCGATTGATCATGCCGAATGGACTATTGGTGGCGATGACCACTTGTGCGAACCTCGAGCAGGCGGAACGACTGGCTCGACTGCTGGTCGAACAGCGTCTGGCGGCCTGCGTGACGATCGGCCAGGTCGTTCGCAGCATCTATCCCTGGGAAGGGCAGGTCAATGCCGATGAGGAAGTGCCTTTGATGATCAAGACCGCGCCGGAGCGCGCCGCAGAACTCAAGCGAACGATCGATGAACACCATCCCTACGAGGTGCCGGAGCTTCTTCTGACCGACGTTGATGACGGTCTGAAAGCCTACGTCGACTGGGCCCGAAATTGGGTTCAGGTCGAGACTTGCAGTGACACGGAGTAACGGTTGAACAGTCGAATACTGAATGGCTGGGTGGCGCTGGTTCTGCTGCTGGCGGCGCCGCTGTCGGCGCAGATATCTCCCGATGATCTGCTTCCCGTCGAAGAGGCCTTTGCCCTGTCGGCCAGCGGCGGGGAGGGCCGGGTCGAGCTGCGCTTCGATATTGCCGATGGTTACTATCTGTATCGCCACGCCTTCCGCTTCGAGGCACAGACCGACGGCGTGGTTCTTGGCCAGGCCCGTATCCCTGAAGGAGACAAGGGCTTTGATGATTTCTTCGGCGAGATCGAATCCTATCGCGACAGGCTGAGCATCATCCTGCCGGTCGAGGCTGGCCAGGGCGAGCTTGCCATTGCGGTCCGGTTCCAGGGCTGCGCCGATCTCGGCGTCTGCTATCCGCCGCATCGCCAGATCGTTACGGTACCGGTCACCGCCGCTGCGGCATCGGTTGCATCCACCAGGCCGCCGGCAGCCGGTCTTCAGGCCCTGCTGGGCCTGCCGTCGTCATCGGGCCTGATCGATTCAGCCGGCGCCCTGCCCGAGGCGCAAGCCTTTCGCTACGAGGCCATTGCGGTCGATCCTGTCACCGTTCTGGTTCGCTTTACCTCCGCACCGCAGTACTACCTGTATCGCCACACCATCGACTTTTCGATTCCTGGCAGCGAGATCCGGGTCAGTGCCATCGATCTGCCCGAAGCGCTGGCCATTCATGATGAGTATTTCGGGGACACGGAGGTCTACTACGATCAGGTCGAGATTCCGGTTCGACTGGAGCGTCCCGCCGGGCCGGCGCGCAGCGTCGAGCTGCTGGCCGAGTTCCAGGGCTGTCTGACCGACGGCATCTGCTACCCGCCAATGAGTCGCGACGTGGTCGTGGACCTGCCGGCCGCAACGCCGGAGGATGTCGCGGCGGCTCTCAGCCTGCCTGCCGCGGGCGATTCGATCACCCCGTCGGCCAGCGCGGGCCTGAGTGAGCAGGATCAGCTGGCGGGTCTGCTCAGCGGCTCGCCGATGGTTGCGCTGCCGCTGTTCCTGGTTGCCGGAATCCTGCTGGCCTTCACACCCTGCGTGTTTCCGATGGTGCCGATCCTCTCTGGTCTGATTGCCGGTGCGGGCGAGGGCATGACGACAGCCAGGGCCTTCAGGTTGTCGCTGGTCTATGTGCTGGCGATGGCTCTGGTCTACACCGCTTTCGGGGTCATAGCCGGCCTGTTCGGACAGAATCTGCAGGCGGTATTCCAGCATCCCTGGGTGTTGTCCGGATTTGCTGCCCTGTTCGTTCTGCTCTCGCTTTCCATGTTTGGCTTTTACGAGCTGCAGATTCCCGCCGCCCTGCAGACCCGCCTGAATGCGCTCTCCAATCGTGCCGAAGGCGGCACGCTGCTCGGCGCGGCCATCATGGGGGCACTTTCAGCCCTGGTCGTCGGTCCCTGCGTCGCGGCTCCCCTGATGGGAGCACTGATCTACATCGGCCAGACCGGCGATGCCGTCCTCGGTGGTGCGGCCCTGTTCGCGATGGCCATGGGCATGGGCCTGCCCCTGATGATATGGGGGACTTCGGCCGGTGGTTTGCTGCCGCGAGCGGGTGCCTGGATGGTGGCGATCAAGGCGGTGTTCGGCGTCGGTCTGCTGGCGCTTGCGATCTGGATGCTGGAGCGGGTCGTGCCGGGTGCAGTCACCATGCTGCTCTGGGGCGCGCTGGCGATCGCCTGCGCGGTGTATCTGATCAGCACCGGCCGCGCCGAGGCGGCCTTGAGCGGTTGGCAGAAGCTCTGGCGCAGCTTCGGCGTGATGCTGCTGATCTTCGGCTCGATCCAGTTTCTCGGTGCCCTGTCGGGTGGAAAGGACTGGCTGCGGCCACTGCATCATCTGCAGACGACGGGCAGCGGCGCGGCGAGCTCAGCGGCCGCAGCAACCTTCGAGCGGATCGACAGCCTGGATAGCTCCAGGCCCGGATTGCCGACAGTCCGCGTCCGGTCTTCGTCGACTTTTACGCCGACTGGTGCGTTGACTGCGTGCGAATGGAGCGTCGGACCTTTCCCGATCCCGGGGTGGCGCAGCGCATGCGCGAGCTGACCCTGATCAAGATCGATGTCACCGACTACAACGATCAGCACAAGGCGATCCTCGGACACTTCGGTCTGATCGGCCCGCCGGCCTATCTCTTCTTCGACGAGGGCCAGGAGTTGGACCAGCTCAGAACCTTCGGATTCATGCCGCCCGCGGATTTCGCCGTGCTGCTTGATCAGGTCCTGCTGTGAATCGCTGGCTTGTCTACGGCCTGGTCGCCATCGGCGGTCTGGCGCTTGGCGTCATGGTGGCGTGGTTCAGCCGCAGCGATCCGCCGTTGCCCGGTAGCGAAGGGGCGCAGGTCGGCGATGCCCGCCCATCCGTTCGTCACGCCGCCGTCGACGGTCGCTTCGTCTCGGCCGATGATTTCGACGGCCAGGCCCTGCTGGTCAACTTCTGGGCGACCTGGTGTGCGCCCTGTCGGCGCGAGATGCCGCTTCTCAACGAGGTGGCCCGGACCCATGCCGGGCGCATGAACGTGGTCGGCATCGCGATCGACGAGCCGGGTCCGGTGATCGACTTCGTCGAGTCTCTCGGCATCGACTACACGATTCTGGTCGGATCGACCGACGTCATCGCGACCCAGCGCGCCTGGGGTAATTCCGCAGGCGCGCTGCCGTATACCGTTCTGGTCGATGCCTCGGGCATCATCCGCTGGCGGCATCTGGGTGAAGTGACCGCCGAGGAGCTCGATCCGGTGCTGGTCGAATGGCTGGCCGAATAGGCGGCATTTTTTGGCAATGTCCGCTAACTGGCCGGGAACTTCGCCGAACATGTGGACATATCCTCTCAAATCGTGCACACTCGACGGTCTTTGAGCGCTGTGGAGCCGCATGACCTCGATCCTTGTCCTGCATGGGCCGAATCTGAACACTCTGGGACGCCGTGAACCATCGGTTTATGGCCGCACCACGCTGGATGAAATCAACGCCCGCATGGCCCGTTTCGCGGCCACCGCCGGGATGGACTTCAGTGCCTTCCAGTCCAATGCCGAGCACGCGCTGGTCGAGCGAGTCCAGCAGGCGGCCGACGATGGCACGGACTGGATTCTGATCAATCCTGCGGCTTTCACTCACACCTCTGTTGCACTGCGCGATGCGTTGGCAGCCGTGGACCTGCCGTTCATCGAGATACACCTGAGTAATCCGGCGCAACGCGAGCCGTTCCGCCACACCTCCTATTTTTCCGACCTGGCTGTAGGCACGATCTGCGGCTTCGGAGCGGATTCCTACTTGCTGGCGCTGCAGGCCGTCGCGCATCGCACCAGCACCTGAATACAAGAAAACGCCTGTTGGGGTAGACAGACCATGGATTTGAGAAAAATAAAGAAACTGATCGAACTGCTTGAAGAATCGGAGCTGGCCGAGATCGAGATTCACGAGGGCGAGGAGTCGGTTCGACTGATCCGATCACACCCCCAGCCAATGCCCAGTCAGATGCTGCACTTGCCGGCGGCCAGTCCGGCAGCGCCGGCTCCGGCCGTCCCCGCCGCGGCGACATCCACTGCGCCGGAAGACGACAAGGCCGACCTGCCGGATGGCGACATCGTTCGTTCGCCGATGGTCGGGACCTTCTATTCATCGCCCAATCCGGATTCCCCCCCCTTCGTCAAGGAAGGCAGCTCCGTCTCGTCTGGGGATACGCTGTGCCTGATCGAGGCGATGAAGATGTTCAATCAGATCGAGTCCGAATTGGCCGGAAAAGTGGTCCGGGTTCTGGTTGAAGACGGCCAACCGGTGGAGTTCGACGAACCCCTGTTCGTGATCCAGCGGAGTTGATATGGCCGCATTCAAGAAAATTCTGATCGCCAATCGCGGTGAGATTGCCCTGCGGGTTCTGCGCGCCTGCCAGGCCATGAACATCCGAACGGTGGCCGTCCATTCCACGGTGGATCGAAACCTCAAGCACGTCGGCATGGCCGGTGAGTCGGTGCGTATCGGTCCGGCGCCGGCCGGGCAGAGCTATCTCAACGTGCCGGCGATCATTGCCGCCATGGAGGTGACCGACGCCGAAGCGGTCCATCCCGGTTATGGCTTTCTTGCCGAGAACGCAGATTTCGCCGAGCGGGTCGAGGAGTCCGGGTTCACCTTTATCGGACCACGCGCCGAGACCATCCGGCTGATGGGCGACAAGGTCTCGGCGATCAATGCCATGCGCAAGGCAGGTGTTCCCTGCGTACCGGGCTCGAACGGGCCTCTCGACGACGATCCCAAGCGCTCGGCCCGGCTGGCTTCAGAAATCGGGTTTCCGGTACTGATCAAGGCCGCCGCTGGCGGCGGCGGGCGCGGTATGCGGGTGGTCGAAGATCCCGATGACCTGATCAAATCGATTTCGCTGACCCGTCAGGAGGCAGCGACCGGCTTCGGCGATGACACGGTCTACATGGAAAAGTATCTGACCAATCCTCGCCATATCGAGATCCAGGTTCTGGCCGATGCTCACGGCAACGCGGTGCATCTGGCCGAACGCGATTGCTCGATGCAGCGGCGCCACCAGAAAGTCATCGAGGAAGCCCCAGCCCCTGGCATCACGCCGGAGCAGCGCGAGCAGATCGGCAGGATCTGTACCGATGTCTGCCGCCGTATCGGCGATCGATGTGCCGGAACCTTCGAGTTCCTGTTCGAGAACGGCGAGTTCTATTTCATCGAAATGAACACCCGCATCCAGGTCGAGCATCCGGTCACCGAATGCATCACCGGTCTGGATCTGATCCGTGCCCAGATCCTGGCGGCTGCCGGTCAGACACTTCCCTTCGAGCAGTCGGATGTCACGATCACCGGCCATGCGATCGAGTGTCGGATCAACGCCGAGGATCCGGAGAAGTTCATCCCGCAGCCGGGCCAGGTGGACTCGTTCCACGCGCCCGGCGGGCCCGGAATTCGGGTCGACTCGCATATCTACGATGGCTACCGGATTCCGCCCAATTACGACTCGATGATCGGAAAACTGATCGCCCACGGTGAAACGCGCGAAGCGGCGATTGCCCGGATGCGCGTGGCGCTCGATGAGATGGTACTGGGTGGCGTGGTCAACAATATCCCGCTTCACCAGCGATTGATCCGGGATTCAGGATTCATCGAGGGCGGAACCAACATCCACTATCTCGAAAAACTCCTCAAATCCTGAGTCAGGACAAGAAAGTCTTCCGTGTGCGAAGCAGTGCAGTAGCAAAGAAACACACTCAAAAAAGCGTTAGCTCTTCTTTGCTTCTTTGCTGCTTTGGGACAACAGGGTTTTGACTTTTCTGATACGCCGATATTGCCTGGGCGCACTATTTCCTAGCTGGTCAGGGGCAGGGCTCCGAAGGCTGCGTGGGCGACAAGGTGGCCGAGTCGATCGAGGTCGGGAACGAAGGCCTCGGTGTTGTCGACGATCACCTTGCCCGCCACGGCGATCGGTTTGGTCTGCATCGGCACTTCGGTGACGTTTTCCGGGGTAATGGTCGTCAGTCGGGGAAAGCCCTGGGCCAGAATGGCGATGTAGGGCATCCGTTCGTTGTCGATCAGAGTCTTGGTGATGCATAGGCGGGCGTTATTGACCGGCTCGGCCTCATTGCTTTCAGTGAGGACTGAAAAGCTGATCAGCGGAACCTGCCAGCCCCGCCAGAGAAAAGTGCCGAGCAACCAGTCGGGCCCGTCCTGAACGGTTTCGGGCGAGGCGTACCCGACGACCTCGGCCACAGTGGCATTCGGTATCAGAAGGTGAGCGCCGGTCAGGGGCACCATGACGCTTCGAATTTCGGTGTCGGCCATCGCTTTGCTATCCTTCCGTCGGGGCCATCTTCAGCAGTTTGAATACATGCTCGACGAGTTCTGCTTCCTGGTAGGGCTTGGCCAGATAGTCGTTGACGCCGATCTCTCTTGCCCGCTGGCGATGCTTCTCGCCGCTTCGCGAGGTAATCATCATCATCGGGATTTCCTTGAGTCGCGGATCGTTCCGGACGTGGGTGGCAAGCTCGTACCCATCCATTCGAGGCATCTCGATATCCAGCAGGATCAGGTCGGGTACGCGGTCGAACAGCGCCTCGACCGCGTCAAGACCATCTCGGGCCGTGACGACTTCGAGCCCTCGGTGCTCGAGTACGCGCGAGGTGACACGGCGCATGGTGATCGAGTCGTCGACCACCATGACAAGCGGGGTGCGCTTGATCTCTTCGGTCTCGTCGGTTTCCAGAATGTCACCGCGTCCCGGAAGGATATCTTCGGCGAATGCACGCCGGATCAGGGGACCGATGTCCAGGATCGACACGACCTGACCATCACCTGTGATGGTGCCGCCCAGAATACCCGTGATCGAGTTGATCTGCGGTCCGACGGGCTTGATGACGATTTCGCGGTGGCCGAGGAGGTCACTGACGCGCAGCGCCGCTCTCTCGTTGCCGGCCTCGACCATCAGCAGCGACAGGGTGCCGGTGGTCTGTTCCTCGGGCTGGAAGTCGAGCTGAGGCTCCAGTTCCAGCAAGGGATAGGACTCGCCCGCGTATTCCTGCGCTGGCTCGGGATCTTCGATGGCGCGCGACCATTCCTCGGCCAGAATCCGGGTCACACCCCGGACGGACTGAAGGGGAATCGCGAACTGGCGATCGGAAGCCCGAACCATGATCGCCTGCATGACGGTCAGAGACAGTGGAATGCGGATGGTAAACAGTGCGCCTTCGCCTCGGGTCGACTGCGCTGCGACGCTGCCGCCGATCTGACGGACTTCGTTGGCCACCACGTCCATGCCGATGCCGCGCCCGGACAACTCACTGACCTGCTCTGCCGTGGAAAAGCCCGACTGGAAAATCATCTGGGTCAGCTTCTCTTCATCGACCTCACTCTCGTCGAGCAGGTTGCGCTCGACGGCTCGGTGACGAATCGCTTCGAGATCCAGACCGGCACCATCGTCGCTGATCCGCATGACCAGCTCGGTGGCCTCTCGGGAGACGGCGATCGTGATCGTTCCGGTCTCCGGCTTGGCGGCTGCGCGTCGGTCTTCCGGCATCTCGATGCCGTGAGAAATGGCGTTTCGAAGCAGGTGTTCGATCGGTGCGGTAATTCGTTCGAGCACGTTCCGGTCCAACTCACCCTCGCCGGCCAGCTGAACTCGCAGCTGGGCCTTCTTGCCGACTTCGCGGGCAGCATTCCTGATCACCCGGCGGAAACGTGGGAGAAGGGTGTTGAACGAGACCATCCGGGCCTGCATCAGGCCTTCCTGAAGCTCGGTATTGACTCGTGACTGCTGCATCAGCAGGGTTTCTGACTGTCGGGTGGCATCATCGAGGATGCCGGTCAGCGATGTCAGGTCATTGACCGACTCCGCCAGGCCGCGCGAGAGCTGCTGAATCGTCGAGTAACGGTCGAGTTCGAGCGGGTCGAACTCCTCATCAGCCGGTCCATGCTCGCGTTCATAGCGGGCCAGGATCTGTGCTTCGGTCTCGATCTCGAGCTTGCGCAGCTGATCGCGCAGGCGAATGACCGTCTCATCGACTTCGCCGACGTTGTTCCTGAATACGCTGATCTGCTGCTCGAGGCGCGAGCGGAAGATCGAAATCTCGCCGGCGTAGTTGACCAGCTCGTCGACCAGGCTGGAGGGTACGCGCAGATTCTCACCACGCGCCACCGGCTCTTCGCGGTCGCCGCCGGCCACGGTCGGCGTCTCGGCGGTGAATTCTGGCAGTTCGACCGCTTCCTCGAAGTCCTCGGCCTGGTCGGCAAACAGATCTTCGATCGGGCGCATCGGCATGGCCTGACGCTTGTTGACCGCGTCGATCATCAGGTTGAGGTGATCGCAACCCGTCTCCAGGGCATCGATTCGATCTCGGGTGGCCTCCTTGAGGCCCGCCGCGATGCCCTCGAGCAACTCTTCCATGACGTGGGCGACCTGGCCGATCGGATTGAGCCCGACCATGCGAGACGAGCCCTTGATCGTATGCAGGTCTCGCTGGAGCGCTGTCACCAGGCTCCTGTCGTCCGGCTTCTCGCGCCACTGCTGCAGGACACCATCGGAGTGTTCAAGAAGCTCCTGGCCTTCTTCGAGGAAGGCTTCCAGAAGGTCCTCATTGAGATCCGAGTAGTCGATACGGATCAGGCCGCTCTCTTCGTCTTCGGCGGCCTGTTCGGTATCCTCCCGCTCATCGTCGATCGATGCTTCGCCGGTCCCGGTCGTCTCGTCCGCGTCGATGCGCTCGGAGTCGGGCTCGACACCGCTTTCAGCCGCCTCCTGAGCTGCCAGGGCTTCGCGCTCCCAGTCGACAAGCTGTTCGTGCTCGTCATCGGTCGCCTGCTCCTCGTCGCCTTCGTCGCCTTCGTCGCCTTCGTCGCTCTCGTCGCTCTCGTCGTCCTCGTCGTCCTCGTCGTCCTCTGGGTCTTCGGTTTCGACCTCGGTCTCGACGCTGGCTTCGTCCTCGTCAGAGTCTGCTTCCGTGTCCTCGTCGATGGCTGCTTCGTCTTCCAGAGCCTGTTCATCGACATCAAAGTCATCGCTCGACCCGGCCGAGGGCTCGAGAGCGTCTGCATGCTCGTGGTCCTCGTCCTCGTCCT
>Ga0102934_1000673_pt1 | contig 23219 bp, 15 predicted proteins | sample SalPonR2_A_D1_MG_FD_78175 | JGI IMG/M metagenome (GOLD analysis project Ga0102934, IMG submission 78175) | Salt pond soil microbial communities from South San Francisco under conditions of wetland restoration - Salt Pond MetaG R2_A_D1_MG | ecosystem: Environmental > Aquatic > Marine > Intertidal... | reverse complement strand
CCTTCCCTGCTCATCCTCTACAGTACGCAGGCTTCACGGGCGTGCGACTGGGCTGGACCGTAGTGCCGAAGCAGCTTAAATTCCGGGATGGGAGGGGAAGGAAGGAGGGAAAGAGGAGGGAGGAGAGGAAGGGGAGGAGGGAGAGGAAGAGGAGGAGGAAGAGGAAGGGGGGGAAGAGGAGGAGAAGGAGGGAGGCGAGGACGAGAGAGGAGGAGGGACGGTGTGTGCCTTGTGTGGGGAGACTGAGGAGTATCTCTGCAATATTATGGTGCATGGACCGAGTGCCGAAGATTACTACGCCCTGCCCGAGGAAGTACGTGAAGCTTTGGAAAAACGCATGGTAACGGAGCAGCAGGAAAAGAGCGCGGATCGCTACGTATTCTGGCAGCCGGTGGACGAGAACCTGGCGTTGGAAACAGAAAGGGTACTCAAGGAGGTGTTCACGTCGGCGCCGTTGGCGGGGTCAGAGGGGAGGGAGAAAGTCAAGGGACCGGACGGGAAGCGGGAGGTGCCCACCTTGCGAAAAGGCAGTCTGATCACGCATGAATGCTGTGCGGACGCGCTGGTGGAGGCCAAGGCAGAGGCGGGGGCACGGGAGCGGCGGTTGCGACGGAAAGTAGGCGTGGAAAGCGTTGCTTTCATGGGGCGAGGGAGAACGGCCGCATTGGGACAGGACCGTGGAGGCCGTATCTATTGGCAGTTTGCGGGAGAACCGAGCTTCCTTTTCGTCCAGCCGTACGATCGGCAGGGTCAAAGCGAAGAGGGCATTGCTGGGTCCACGGACGCGATGGCCTTAATCCGGCAGAAGCATGACGAAGCCCTCGCCCATTCGGTAGATACCGGGGTCCTGGCCTTGGGGGAAGGAGGACGGGAGGGGAGCGTGGAGAAATGGCTCGTGTACGAAAGTGCCGAGGCCATTGGGAAGGTGGTGGAAGAGTATTTGAACCCAAGAGGGAAAAAAGAACGGGCTTTGCGCGAAGCGATCCTGAGACAATACCCGGACGTTCGGAAATTTCTGAGAAATAAGCGAAGCGAGGAAGACGACGGTGAAACGGACAATCTTGGGACCGGAGCAGACGAAAATGAGGTCGGACAAGAAGAGACGGAAAAAGAGACAGCAGGGGCCACGCAGGCGCTGTGGGGGGTCGGAGACGCGGTCTTCGTCGAAAAACATGGCGTGCTGTGGAAGGCGCACGTGATTTTTGTCAACCCCGACCAGGGCGTTGTCCGAGTCAGCTATGACGGGTGGGCACAGGCGGATGAATGGATCCCATATGTCCCCGGTCCCTCTTCCCTTCCCTCTCCTTCGTCCACCCCCGACATGGAAAGGGATGCGCCGCCTTCCCTCCTACCATGGACGGCCCTCCGTGCCGAGGAACATGAAGAGCAGTGGGGAAAACGGCAGGAAATTGCGCGGGCACGTTATGTCTCTCCTGTGCCGTTCGTCGAGAAGCTAAGGGCCTTCCCCTACGTGACAGCCAGTAATCGAAACCGCCAACGGAGCAAAGCCAAGCTCCTTCCCACCCGCCTTCGCTACGAATTCCGGCGAAAAGCCTTGAATTTTTCGGAAAGCGAAGAGGGGATGGCTGGAATGGAGGACGAGGAAGAAGAAGAGGAAAGCTTAATTGAAGTCAAGGCAGCAATATTGACGGTGGAAGCGGCGCTGCCCCTGGGATGTATTTTGGACGCCCCTGACGAAGCCAGAAAAAGCATAAAACTTCGAAGGGACGAATTTAACAAGTGGGTCCGCCGCGTCGAGATGGCAGCCACGGCGCGAGAATTGATGGAATGCCTCATCCTTCTCGAACATTCCATCGACAGCCGATGGCGTCTCAACCCTTTCCGGAGCACCTATCTTCTCTGCATGTCATCATGGGCCCATGCTCTTAAGTATGCCACGCCTGCCTCCCTTGCGCTGCGGGTGTGGTCTTTGGATCGCCTCTTGGACTACGGACGGGTGGAACTGGACACGGACGGGGACAGTCGGCGGCTTAGCAAAGGGAAAAGCCAGCCTCCTGGTTTCATAAAACCAGGTACGGTAGGGGGAGGATACGTTGATATTGGCGTGGTGCCCGATTTCTTGCCTTACGTGCCTGAGGCGCGGGCTTTTGCGGGGGGGTCCGGGAGAGAAGGGGAGGACAACGGGGAAGAGGAGGGAGAGTGGGAGGATGGGGGAGAGGGAGGTGTTCCTCCGGGAACGGGAAGTACGCCTTTGACTAGGGGGAAGAGGAAGATTTCAGAAGGAAGCAGAGGCCCGCTATCCGAGAGGCGGGGGAAGAGAAGGAAGAAAAGGGGGAGGAGAGGACAATACTAGGAATATGGGCGATAGGCGAAAGAGGGGGAGGAAAAGGCGGGGTGAAGTTGAAAAAATCAGGAACATGAAAATTGCTCATTACAGGAGTGGGGGAAAGAGGCGAGGTGCAAGGGGGAAAAGCGAGGAAAAGTCATGGAAAGGTAGTAAACGGAGGAGAAACATCGAGGAGTTTGGACGGCAGCGCAGACGCAAGCAACTGCAGAAGCAGAATTAGGACGGTAGTACAAATATGTGAATAGAAAGGTACTTGCGATTGAAGCTAACAAGTAGACTCTAGGGCATGAGAGAGATAATTTTAATAGCTTTAAGAGGCGTAGAGTATATCAAAGGAAGCATGCACAGAAGAGGGAAGCAAGGAGGCATTGATTATCCTTGTTTACAGTTTTTTTGCTCAGAAAGCGGTCAATTGATGACACAAAAAGGGGTCAATTGATGACATCTCCAATCGCCACGATGAAGCCATGTAGGCCCATATGTAACGTGGCCTCCACCAGGCATCCCTTCGCCTTCCATCGTCCTCTTTTCTTCTTTCTCTGGTGCCTCACCCTCCCTTGGGAGCCAAGGTCTTCTCGGCCGCCGCCTTTTTCATCCGCGCTTTGAACTGGTGCGGAAGCTCCACATCCCTCCCATGCCAGACGCCTTTCCTCTTCGCTTTCGCCCAGGCTTCGTACCTTTCCAACGTCCCCAATTTCCCGTCGTAATGGGCTCCTTTCTGTCGATAAATGACGGCAAATCCTTCTTTTACCAAGTCGGTGGAGAGATCTTTCTTTAAAAACGACGGCAACGGGAAAGGGATGGAGGCAACAGGGCCGTAAGCAACGGAGGCGATGGCACGCGCGTACTGGTCACGGCCTAGGAGTTTAATACGGACGCTTTGATCCAGCACCTTTTTCGTCACGAAACTCTTGGCTTCCTCGGCGCCCGCTTGTCCCTGTTTCTTCCCTTTCCCGAGTTCAGGCGCGTCGATGCCCGCCAAGCGGATGATCAAGGTCTCTTCGGACAGCCGCCCCGAGCCTGGATGGTTGTTCAGGAGGGGGAATAAAGGGGTGTGCCTGATACGGAGGGTGTCACCGTCCATGACGCGCACCACCTTGCCGACCAGGACGGTCTGTGCCCGAAACACTCTTCCCGGGATCTCACCGACGGTGTGATACCTTTGGAAAGTCCCGGGGGGGCTCAAAGACACGCCGAGTGCCAACGATGCCACAGCGGCCGCCATGGCGGCCTTGGCTTTAGTCCCCTGCAGGAATCGACGCCAACGGGCCCCCATAGAGTTGAAGTTTACGCTTTTGGCAGGTCCTTCACGGAAAGCTCGAACGGAAGGCTGCTGCATTTTCGGGATGCTGCTGGCAATACTAAGGAGAGTTTTTCTGGCTACGCGAGGAAGGAGGGTTAGGAGTATCATTCCAAGGGCCCATTTTTGTCCACTTCTAGTGGTTGTGGTGTCGACATGCGCGATGCTACCTCTGTTGCCATGGCTGGGAAAGAATGGCGGGAAAAGGGAAGAAAAATAGGACAGAGCCGGCGGTGAGGTTTGTGCAGAAGGACTGCAAGGTGACGCTGAGTATGACGGAGGGTGGATGGAGGTAAGAGGATCAGAGCTGCTTCCTTTTGTTTTATGGCTTCTTTTTCTTCTGTCCTGGTGAGACTCGCGGGCTTCAATTTGCGAAACAGCGCCCCTGGCACAAAATTTCCCGCGTATAGCCGTATTGTGTTCCCTTAATTTTTCGTCTGCATTTTTGGGTCGTCCAGCACGCACACCGCTCTTCCAAAACTCTTTTTTTGCTTTTAGCATGTAGACAAGTCCCCTCGCGAATAATTAGCCGAGTAAAGTATGTTAGCTGATTGAAGCACTGGAAATTGTCTATCGCGGCGAAACCTATTGAAATGGCCACAGAGAGATAGTGAATTAATATAGATACATGTGATAATTGAAATTTTCGCACGCTGCGAACCAAAAGGGAAAGTATAATATGTTTAAAATTAGAGGAGGAGTGAGTTGAGGCGTCGAGAGAAGGAACATGCCAGCCTGTCTCTTTCGTAGAATCCGACACTTATATTATCTTTGCCTGGCGAAGCAAACTTCCAACACGGTCTTTCTCTTCCCCTGTGTCACAACTTTCTGCCTCTCTTTGCCTTTATCCAGGCATTGTTACTCTTCGCACGAATCCCTCGGGTGCGATTAGTCTCGCCCACTCGCCTGCGCCTCGCCAGGTGTGCCTCAACTTCTCACTTTAAATGCCTTTTCCATAATCAGGGACCGGGTGTTAGCATGCCACGGATCGAGGTGGAGAATGTCCCCGTGGATTTTCCATTTCAGCCTTATCCGGCCCAAGTCACGTACATGGAAAAAGTGGTGGCGGCCTTGAAGGATCGTACGAACGCCTTGCTAGAGTCACCCACCGGCACCGGCAAGACCTTGTCACTTCTTTGTTCGACACTAGCCTGGCAGCAAACTTACAGCCCTGAACGAGACGGTGCCAGCTCTTGCTGCGGGAACGGTGGCACGGGCATCAGCAATGGTAGCATGACATTGATGTACGAAACAGACGCTGGAACACCTCGTTCTTTTCCGCCTACAAGTGGCGCGGGTATTAACAATCATGTCAAAGGTGTGCAAGGCAAACCTGTGATCGTGTATGCGTCAAGGACCCATTCGCAATTGAGACAAGTTATTCGCGAATTGAAAGCTACAGGTTACCGACCCCACACCGTTATTTTGGGATCAAGGGAGCAGCTCTGCGTGCATCCGGAAGTAAGCAAATTAAAAGGCGGCTTACAGAACCGCCGGTGTGGTGTGTTGACACAAAGCAGGGCGTGTCGGTACAAAAATAATCTGGACTCTTATCAAGCGGAGCACGTAGGGGGTGGTAGTCCCGGAGTGATGGATATAGAGGAACTGAAAAGTCTGGGGCAGACGAAGCTGGTAAGGGAAGAGAAGAGGAAAGGAGGGCTATGGCGACGGTGTGTAGCGAATCCGAGGTATTCAGTGTTTTCATTCGATCGATTGCTTTCCCAACCTGACTCGCTTCTTCGTACAGGTGTGCCCTTACTACCTGATGCGGCAAAACACTCTCCACGCAGACTTAGTGCTCATGCCGTACAATTACCTGCTAGACGCAGGCTCTCGGCAACCTTACCAAGTGCGCTGGACAAATTCCGTGGTCATATTTGACGAAGCCCACAATCTGGAAGGGGTCGCGTCAGAGGCCTGGTCGTTGGCATTGTCCACCACGATGACGGCACGCATCTCGGAGGAGCTTGAAAAGGCCTGGGAGATCGTGAAAGTGAAGGGCGAGGGAGTCGTCTCCAAAGGAGGGGAAAAAGGAGGAGGGAAAGCTGGAGGGGCCGCGTATGGGACCCCAGCGCCGACCAAGGAGGATCTGGTGTGGCTCAAGCGAGCGTTTCGAGCATTAGAAGAAGGCATAGACGCGATCCAGCTCACTGTAACCGGCGGGTACAAGCCCCCGTCCTTCTCCAGCTCGCATGTGCCAGCGAAGAGTGCGGTGTTAGGACCACAAAAGCTACAGGATCTTTTCTATGGGGCTGGGCTCGGAGGACTGCAGCCAGTGGATTTTCACGCGGTTGTGTCTCGGTTGGAGCGTACGATTAATTTCTTGATGGACGATGCCATCGTAGGGGGGGGAAACGAGGGGGGAATGGGAATCGTCTCGACACTATTCACGGGAGGAGCGCTAGAGGCATTTTTGAAGGCGTACAAAATGATCTATTTCTGGGGGGACACGCTGACCATGCGGAAGAACATGCAAGCCTACCGCCTTTACATCGAGAGTGGGGGGCCATCCCTAAGTCTCACGACAGGAGCCGGGCAACGGCCCTTGGGAACAGGGGGAAGGGGGCAAGGCAGCGGAGGAAACAGGCGTAGTTCTTTCCCTCCGGTGGCTCAGGATCCCCCCAGGCGGGTCCTCCATTATTGGTGTTTCTGTCCAGGAATTGCACTGGAGCAACTTTTGCAACTCTCGGTCCGCTCTGTCCTCTTGACAAGCGGGACGCTGTCGCCCCTCGACTCATTTGCCAGCGAGCTCCGGATTCCATTTCCTGTGCGCTTGGAGAACCAGCATGTCATCGACACCTCCGTGCAAACCTTCATGTCCATCCTGTCCCGCGGACCACGCGGGGAGACGTTGTCCTCATCTTTTCAACGGAGAGGGGAAGACGGCTACCTGGCTGATTTGGGGGAAAGCCTAATCCGAGTAGCCCGGGGAGTGCCCGGGGGTATGTTGGTATTCTTTCCTTCCTATGGAGTAATGGACCTGTGCCTGCGACAATGGAAAAAAGGGGAAGGGAAGGGGGCTGGAGGAGGGGTCTACGAACGACTGCAGCGCGTCAAGACAGTTGTCGAGGAACCACGGAAAGCAGCAGAGCTGCCTGCGTGCATCCTGGCCTATGACGGGGCGATCAAAGAGGAGGGAGGCGCTATCTTGCTTGCTGTCTGCCGGGGGAAGGTAGAAAAGGGGGGTTATGTAATGTATTGCGTACGAATATGCGCACCCTTAGGGTAAAAGGAATGACGGACGTTGGCCGCGTCTCAGCTCGGGGTCACTCCTCTATCTCTCCCGCTTCTTCTCCTTTTCCTTCCCTGCAGGTGAGCGAAGGTATGGATTTTGCCGATCAACGTGCCCGCGCCGTGGTTATCACAGGGATCCCTTTCCCACCTGCCCGAGATCCGCGGGTAGGATTGAAAAAAATGTACCTGGATTCGCTCGCTTCGTCCCCTGCCTCCGTCCCTTCTTCCATTCAACCATTGAGAGGCATGGAATGGTACCAACAGCAAGCAGCCCGGGCAGTCAATCAGGCTGTGGGTCGGGTCATCCGTCATCAAAACGACTACGGCATTGTCCTTTTCCTGGACGAACGCTTTGCTGCGCCCGCCCAGCGTGCATCCTTGAGTCAATGGGTACGCCCTCACGTGAGCACGGCGACAAATTTCGAAGAAGCCATGGAGGGAATCAGGAAATTCTTCGTACGGGTGAAGGGTATCTCGAGGTTGGTTCCAAGAAGAAGGGTTGGGGCGGGGGCAAGGGCGTCGGGGACACGAGGGGGGAAAGAGGGCGACGAGGATGAATTTGACGAAGAGTGGGAGGAAGAGGAGGACGGCAAATGGAATGCGATGGAGAGTGTTCAAGTCAGCGGAAGGAACAGAAAGGGGGCAGGATTTCGAGCAAGAAACCGAGGAGCAGTTGTCGTGAACGTGACGAAAGTGGACGTGGATGCTGGCTACATCGCCCCTGAGGCCATTGAGCAAGAACTTCTCCCTTCGAGCCAAGCAGGAATTGGAGGGAAGAAAGTGGCGCTTCAAAGGTTCTTGGAATTCAAAAGCGCGCTCAAACAGCAGGAACGTGTCACCCAGGTGATGGAGGGAAAGCCACTGGGTCCTCGACCGTCGACGCTGTCCCTGTTGCTCGCGCGGAAGGAAGCAGTGCTCTCAAAAGATAGTGGAAGCACAGGAGCGGTCAGTGATCGTGAAAGCCTTCGGGAGGCTAGCGACTGTGAGGTCCGTTCCCCCCGCAAAATTGCAACGTCGGCAAAATGTGGCACAAGCCTGCGTGAGACGAAGCGAGAGACTGTCGGGATACCCGGAAAGGAGTCTCTGATGCGCCAAGCGAGCCTCTCCGAACAACTTGGACTCACGCGGTCAGTATCCGCGTCAGACTCCTCTACCTCGTCGCGTCCCTCTTCTTTCCAGGACTCAACCAATTTTATCCCGGGTGTCCGCGTTTGTGGGATTGCTTCTGGCGGAAGCAATGGAGATGGCGAAAAGGCTGCCGATAAATTGATGATTGGAAAGCAGCAGCGTTCCTCTTTCTCCTTCCCAAGCTCCGTGTCCCCCTCTTCCGTGTGCTTTGTTCCTCCATCCCTTACCCGTCCCCGAAAGGCTTCGGCTCTGAACTCGAGTATTTCCGCAGTCATGGTCGATTTACGGCGTGATGAACAGGGTGTTGACGGCCCGAAGGAGGATGGAGCGGAGGACGGAGGGGACAACAACACCGCTCGGGGCAGACAAGGAGAGATCTTACTCCAGAAAACAGGACCACCATCAGCTGTGCGATCACACATACAAATACCATCACATCAATCGCCAGGCCCACAGGGGAATCGTACACTTCTAAAAAATGCGGAAAATTGTAGCGGGTGCTCGACAGAAGAACTTGTTGCCATACCACCCAGCGTTTCCACATGTTCTTCACACGGTCTCCACAATATGGGGGAACGAGCAGTCCAAAGCAAAAGCAAAGGAGATAAGGTTGAGATTGTAGACGGTGCCACGAAACAGAACGGATTTAGGAAAAAGGAGGAACGTCCAGGGAAATCGGGAGGAGAACAGAAAGCTGAGCTTGATTTTGTCGAAATGCAGGAATGGCTTGAGGGTGCGAAAGCGAAACTCTCGCCTGACCGCTTGCTGATTCTCCAGGATCGGGTCAAGGAAGTCTTAAAAGGGAAAGTCCAGTCTCTGAAAGATTTTCAAGCCTGGACCTCGGCGGCAAAAGGTGGAGCTGTCGACGTCCTCCTTTCCACGGGCGCTGATCCCACTTTTTTGTCCCGATTTGCGCAATCTTACTTATCGTCCTTTTTGCGACCTGTATTCGATGGTATGGTAAAAACGAGGTACAAACCTTACTCACGGACTCCTCTGGCGAGGATAGGAGCGAGAAGCGCATCCGTGACAGGGATGGTGGCCACCATAGAGCAGGATCCGAATTCATCGGGAAAAACGAACGTTTTTATCGCCCCCGGGGGAGAAGAGGAATACCTGGTATGTCGACCAGCCAAAAAGGTCAAGGAGACCAACAACATAAAATGGGAAGGAGAAAACACATATGACAAAAAGAGTATTATCACACAAAATGGGGTTGAGATAGGAAGTAGAGACGAAGAAGTGATTGAGCGCCTGCAGCACCTAGTCGATCAGGGCCTGGGAGGCTCTAGGTCAGGTAGCAAGAAAATGAAAGCAAAAGAGGAAAATGGTAGTCACGGCAATCGTCAGCAGAAATGCCCGATTTGCGACGAGACTTCCTGTGTATTTGTATCACAATGTGGGCATACAGCGTGCATGCCTTGCTGGAAACGATGGCTGAACAAGAAGGGGCGTGAAGAAAAAGGCGCCAAAGTCGGCCTGTGTTTCTACAAGTGTGGTCCCGTGACCATTTCATCCCTGAGGCGTGTTCTGGCAGGGCCTGTCAAAGACGCAGCCTTATGAATAGTTAGAGCTGACAAGCATTGATTTATATTTATTCCTGTGCCGTTACATAGAGAAACGAAAAATTCTAGGCAAAGTGCAAATAATGAACAGAGATATCGGTCACAATAATTTGCAAAAAGCATGAAAGTAAGACAGTTATTGCGTCATATGTGGAAAGATCAATATCTTTTGAGTCTTTCTTTGTTTAGACTGTTGTTTTGATAGGCTTCCTGATTCCTAGAGAGATACTCACTATGAAAATCTTAAATGGTGATTGTACGAACTGATGACAATTTTGTGAGTTATACTCCTTTACACAAGACCATTGCGACACTTTGGTATCTTAAGAATGCTCTTTTCGTGATGCCTTTTTTTGGAAGCAATGTGTAGCTGAGGGCGTACCAATGCTTAGACAAGAGTCGGCGCCACTTTGGCGGTTGATCCCCCAGGTCGAAAGTCAGCAGATTTTTCCCCTTCACTACTTAACACACAGCGCTGCAAAATTTCGTTCAAGCCTCGAATTCGATCCACACAAATTTCCCAATCTGAACGGCGAAGTGCATACCCTTGCTTCTGCCGGTCGACTACCGCAGCTCCAGATGCAAATACGTCCACTAATTTTTGCATTATAACTGTTGGAACGCAGTTTTTCACCTTAATGGTTGACGGTGTTACACATGTGGAGGCTGTCGATGCGTGATTAATAGCATTTGAAGATGTTGCCCTGGTCTCACTGTGCGTGGAGACAGCTTTAGTGGTATTGCCTTTACTGTCATCGAGCGACAGGTCGACGCCTGAAAGGATGAGTCTTATCTTTGGTATGATTATCCCGCCAATGGTACCTGCTACAGCCAGTGTGACACCTAAAGTACGTAAGATGAAACTAGTCTGCGGATCCGTGGCGACAGCGAATGAAGCGGGAACAATAATTATGGACAGGACGAAACACGTGTAGATCGCGAACATGATATGCTTCCCTTCGTTGAATAGGGTCGTCAGGGACGCCGATTTATTAGCCACATAACACCCAAGACAAAGGATCATGGCAGCGTAAGCCAAATGGAGGCCGTCGAATACGTTCTTGGCTAAAGACCCGCCCGTACATTCGTACATAAAAGTATACTCATTGATCACCTGAATAAGTTGCAAGCGCGGGGTAAAAACGATTTGGTAAAAGCCATGGATGAGAACTTCTGGCAAGGTAAGGAGGAGAGCAACATAAAGAACATAGCTCTCCTTGATCTTAATGGCCTTCAAGTTCTTGTTGTTCATCAGTCGATATATCCGCCATGTTTTACCAAAAAGTAGACCAAACATGAAATTGAGAGGTATTATAGTAATCCAAGGACGGGCAAAGCATGCCTGCTGAGTATTTACTGCCGCCAAGGGTACTCCACAAAGGGCGATCAAACCTGCCAACGTCATGTACATCAAAATATTAACTTGGGAGAAACGTAAAACCTTATGTTTGCGCCAGTAGACAAGGCAAATAAAGGTAACTGCTAGAAAGAGACCCGCGAGCCCAACGACAACCGCCATTGTATGTCGCACAGCTAAATCAGGTTGCAGAACTTTTCTGGATGGAAGTACGTCCCGCACAAAAGCTGCAGCAACGTCATATTTGACGGCTTCCCCACCTTCCTGCCCCCAGAATTGTAGATGGGCAATATTTGTGTAAGAGCCAGGATCTACGTTTACAGTAGATGTAAATTCTGCGCTGCTATGGTTATTATCACCAGGAAGAAGGTTTCCTGATATAGGAAGCGAGGAGTAGGACAGGCCCCTGGTATCCTCGATAAACGGCGTGCAAAATCCAATTTTATTCCGACATGAGCGCACCAAGGCAGAAGGTATATCGTAGCTGATGCCGCTTACATTAAGTTTAGTCAAGCTTAAAGACGTTGGGTCGATAGTTAGACGGTAGATAGTAGTGTAGTCTTCCTTGGCAAACATAGTTTTGGGTGGCACTTTCAAAAAATTGATAACAAGGCTCCCCGGACAGGATGTCAGGCGAGAAGTCTCACCGTTCGAAGTTTTCCAACATATTGGAGCTGGACCGCCTATATCGTATCCATCAGAACTGGGGCGTAAAGGATTAGATAGAACTCCATTATTGGAGTTGCTGCTCAAAAATTCAAGCTCCCGGCGGCCACCAGCATTATGTCGGACGTCGTCAATGAGATATTGTTGCTCATTTGAGCGAATATCAGACAAAGCGGATGATACCTTTTTTGCAGGTATATTGAGAGCTAAAATGGCACTGTCAGTACTATATTTTTCAAGAAATTTAAGGTTTTACATGATGGATGTCGTGCTGCGTGTAGAAAGGGAATGTTAAAAAGAACGTCGACTTACATGGAACAGCACCAAGCAGCTAGAAAAGCGGTGAAGAATAGAGCGATGCGGCGACCGTATCGGGAGTTAGGTGATACAATCATGAAACCTGGGTAAAATGGAGGATGGCCTGTAAATTTACATAATTTAGGGCTTCAATTAATTGCAAGCTAGGATAATGCCCAGACAATCACTTCCTGCCGAGAGATTCGAGGTTGTAGTAAAGGCTTTCAATTCATCAGGCATCTTTTCATCAGCATGTCGTAGACAAGTAATGTGCTGTCTCATCGCAAGACAACTCAAAAAAACATCTTAATATTTGCCAAGAATAAGTCGGAAAAAAGCGTATTTTATACAGTAACGATTCTTTGGCGATGGCAGCTGAGGCGTAACGGCTTTTCGTTAGGCAAAAATAAGTTGTACCGCCGCTGGGCAAAAGTACATAAGTTATGGAAGTCGTCAGTATGGTAAATGAATACAGTATTGAAAAGCTGATAGAAAAGGACAAAAGTTACTTCTCTGTCCGTCACGTCCAGGAACGCTAAGCCCATGGTCATTGATTGATTACGGAGATGTATGATTAAGATAAAAAGATTTTAACAGTGGTGGAGATTTTTGGTACAGCCGATTGGAAATAGACGCAGAAGATGTGTCAAAAAAGTTGGGTATCTGGAATAGCTAGGGTGCAGGAAGATTAGAGGAAATGCGAAGATATGTAATACCTTAGAGGGACCTGATCACCCCTCTACAATATATTCACATATGACCTGCAAGAAGTTCTGAAATTTTCCACTATAATTCCATCAATATAGATGTCGAAAAAAATTGAGAAGAAATGAAATTTGTGTAACTCTTACAAAATGAATTCATCAAGAAATTATTCGCATTTTGACTTTATTACCTAAGCATGTCGCCTACGTTTCTCAAAGTTTTCATCTTATAAGAGTTGTGGAAAAGACCAGTAATCTACTCTATCGATTTTAAGTGGGGCTGCATCTAGTAGGACGTTCAAAGTGAGCCTTTCGTCGACTAGTTCATGCTGTTGCTCTTTGATATCTTCACATGCTTTTGCGTACAGAGTCCAGAACGTGGCAGGCTCATTGCCCTCTCTGCCTCTTTCATGCCCCTTTCTTTTCTTAAATCCCACGATCTCCATTGGTTGGTTTTGCTGATGTGCACTTGCGACATCCGTCTTAGTGGCCAAAAAATACAAGACACGATACATGCTTTGTTGGAAAAGAGGATCGTGTCCGTCTCTACGTTGTATTAAGAAGAAGCGGACTGCCGGCAGCAGGCCCCGTTCGTCTCTGAAAGCCATATGAACCAGTTGTTTCAGCCAGCCTAAAGGGGTGTCTTTCACCTTTTCCAGCAGATTACTTGTGTACTTATGCAAAGCTTCGTTTGTCAGCCCAGCCACGTCAGTAAGCATTTCTTGCCTAAAATTTATAAAAGCTTGATTTATCATAAGATTCATCGCTTCTTCTGTTCTCAATTTCACTCGGTCTCTGTGGTGACCTTTTAATCCTTCCGAGGTTGTGCTTGAGCTGGATAAGGTGAGAGCATCCAGAGTGCTGCATACCATGTCGGGACACGACCCTGCCCCTAATCCTGCACTACTTGAATATGGAGTCTTCACAGATTCATCCACCGCATGATAAAGCTGCTGCATTATTAAGTTCTCATTATGGGTTTTAAATATCAAAATCGCTGCATGAACGGCCTTGTCGACGGCGACCTTGTCTGATCCACTGACCAAAAGCAGATGCAGGGGGACGCCAGCGGCATGCAAATTTCCTCTTTCAGAATTTAGCGGCACCGCAAGCGGTAATGGAAGCCCGAAGCGCGTTGAATACCATGCCAAATTCCAGAATAGTTCCGGACATAAAATTAACATCTCTTCACGATAAAGGGCACGTTCACCATATTCTTTGATCAAGCACTCCAAACCCAGGCGCAGGGCTGCAGGGCTCATATAGCAACATTCTATTGTCCGGGAAAATAGCGATTGCATATCTGCTTTCGATTGTTTTAAAGGACTGGTATGTACCTGAGAGGATTTGGTGCTGGTCTCGAGACTTTTTCTCGTCCCATGGCCGTCGCTTTCCAAAGAAGATGAGCGTGTAAATATCTTCCCCACGCGTCGAGACAAACGGAATGTTTCGATGGATGCCAAGGGACCTCGATCAGAAAAGCTCACATCGGGGGCAAAGTCCGCAACTGTGCTTTCAGCACCAACGCTCCTGCTTTGTGTCTCTGTCGTATGAAACTTGTATTTCGACTTTACTCCGTCACTAAGCTCGTCGGCGCTTGACAAAGCCCGTCCCACGTATTCTTCGACTAACGCAGTCATCGAGTTTTCTGTGAATTGTGATCTATGCTGCGTCATACACTTGACCAGGTATGGGAGAAGAAGCCGATTAAGGTCGTGGAGTTGAAGTCTGTCCTTGTCAGTCGTGGACGTTTCATTTTCAAATTCACATTTCTCATGACCCGCAGCTGTTGCATTTAAGTTTGCATTTGAGGTGAGGCCCTTGGTTTTGACATGTCTTCCCGTCTTCAGATTTTTGTGGAGATTCGGATCAGTGTTGGCGGTGACAGCGTTTCCAGGTTTGGATTTCTCTTCATGAAGAGGGCTTATCTCTGCGTAGCTTTTATCTTCATGCAAAGAGGTGTCATTTCCGGGAAATGCGTAGTACAGGAAATTAGCATCCAATGACGAGCAACGCACGTGCAACTGCGGTTGAAATGCTCTGTGACAAGAAGTGCAGGTGACACTGGCCAAGTCTTCGTGCCCTCCTTCTCCATGCCACTTTCCCATGATTTCTTCTTCCAACATCAAGTACCCACATTCGCATGGCACGTCATTCGAGATCGCAACAAAACTGAAATCCTGAAGGCTGTGCAGTGAGCTTTCCAAATCATCGCGCGCTGCAAAGGACCACGACATTCCGACGGTGGCATGACTTTGACGAATAGCTTTGAGCGTGTCTGCCCTGGACTGATCATGATCTTCTCGAAATTGGTACGAACTCTGAGTGATGCCTGGCGACGATCTCAACCGATGGTGTAGGGATGCTGATGGTGATCGATCATTTCCATCGGTGCTCCTGTCAAGTGACAAACCTCGTCGCCATTCACTTCCGAGATCCCTGAGATGTTTTTGCGACTCATCCAAATAATCTATATACAGCGATGATCGCCGCTTACGCAGCAGCTCATAGACTGAGAAAGTGAGTAGATCTGCCTGAGACAAAGCTTTTATGTTTTTCCGGGCGTAGTCTTCGGCAATAGCTCGCGTGTATTGTCCATATGTGATGGCATTTGGCTTAATGTCAAGTGCCATCATCTCTCGCAATAAATGCACCGCGTCAGAGCGATGACAGTGGGCGTCTCCTGAGCGCACAATAGCAACCAGTAGAGCCCTATAGATAGTCTCATCGGGCGCAATACGACGGTCCCTTTGCATAGCCGCCAGCACTCCAAAAGCCTGCACGATGAGTTTCTCTTTTTCTTCCTTACGACCTGATCGGACAAGCAACGGAAGGCACATAAACCAGGAGCTATAAAAGTCCAACGCCCACCGTTTTCTGAACTCTGAATTGCATCCCAACCCAGCGGAATGCAGGTTCACGTCTTGTTCATCTTGTGACAATTCCAGGTGCGTCCGCGTCAAGAGCAGTCCGGCCATGTGACCATCGTTGAGGTAGTGGTGCTTGGCGCAGTTATTAGTGGGGCTTATACTTGTTTGACTGTGGCTAAGCATACTTTCCTCAGAGTTCCAGTAGTCGTTTTGAGAATTTGTCAGCTTCGTGTCTAAATATAGTTTGACATTCAATTGCTTCGGCCAAGCAAGATACCCATGGTCGCAATAGCTGTATAAGATTCCCTCTGACAGACCCTCCACCGACGGTCGGTCCACGTCGGTTGCCCCCTTTTCAGATAGAATGTGCTCTTGGTTTTGGACAAAGTAGCTGGATATTCGCGAAGGAGACTTGACAAGGCGGGGCAGAACTGCTGAACGCGGAGAGGATGACAAGGAAGACGAGAATGATATCGAAGATGATAAACGCACCATCGACTTCTGAGATGCTGGCAATCCTATTTCTTTCGCGTATGCATTTAAATCCTCATGTGGATTTTCGACGAGTACCGTGGGGACCAACTTGGTTGATGAATGCGAGGATGACGAGGAAGAAGAACGGAGACTAGAAAAAGATGTTTTAGGCGTGGGCGCGTCAAACGAGGCGGCAGATCGTTTAGCCATCATCTTTGAGGAGGGGCTGTTGACGTGAGAAGAAGGAAAGGAAGCTGCCATTTCCATGTTTTCCACGCGATCGACGAGTAAAGGCTGAGGCATGCTTGAAGAGGGGGAAGCAGGCGATGTGGCATCGATTCTGTCCTTCGGCATGGCGTGTCCCTCGGCATTTGATCCTTCGTCGGACGAATAATGCAGTGCGACTCGAGAATGATCCCAAACCTCAGGAGTTTTTGTATACGAGACCATGCAATTGTCGAAAAATAAGAGGTGAGGGTCGGAGGCCTCGGTGCGACGTTGAATAAATGATGAAAATAGCTGGGTGTTCATGAGCTTTACCATGAAAGGTCGTCTCGTTTTTTCCACGCAATGTTTTAGAAACGCCACTTTATTGAAGAGCTCCCGATGACCCTGGCGCAAGTCAGGTGCTACTAAATAGTCTCGATATCCATTCAACAGTGAAAGCATAAAACACAAGGCTGCATCACGGATTGCCCTGTCATTCAACGGGGTCCGTTTCTGATGAAGAATCGGTTGTGAGGCTAGGCTTAGACCCGGGAAATCTAAGTCATGGTCTGGATTTGAACTAAATCCAGCCCCGGGTTGAATATCAGCCGCGGCAAGCGCAAGGTTCCAACGCTTTTGCAATGTTTGTCGCAGTTCGGACGGCAGACTCTTGAAGGTAACGGGCAACAGAGGCGATGCCGACGTAAGTAAATTGCGGCTGAGATCGACCCACACAACATCGTCGCAATTGCAAAGCAAGCCATGTACTTTGCCCAGCATAGTCGTACCTCCACTATCTCCCCTCCAGTCGCGGTCCGCGCTCAAGTTCTCCTCGTCCGCATCATCGCGAAACCCTAAAAAAAAAGCACCAGGAAATTCAACGCAACCCAGCATGCTTTCTGTCATACGTGGCACGTAACATGATTCCCACTTAAACGGAAATAGTAACGCTCTTAGAGCCTCCATTGCATCGGTCAAAACCGATTCATGCTTAGCAGTCACCAAGACCTTCCGCTCTAGCAGGAGCAACGCCAGAACGGTTAAGACGTTGCCGACGTCCAAGCATTGAAATAAAGTCGAGAAACTCAGGTCTATGAAAGGAAGTCCTTGGAGCCGGGGCCGCACTAGCATGATTGGCTCCATCATATCGTGTAACTGAAATTTCAGCGGTGCTCCTCCTGCCTCGGGAACTGGAAGCGCAGTTACAAAATGCTGAATGCAGCGTTCCAATGGAATCGGATTTTGTGTCATGGCTAGCACGTAAATTTGTGACAACCACTTTTTCATAAATGCGAAGACTGGCCAATGAGAGACGCACATCAAAACTTTGGGTGCAACCAACAAGTAACGCTGGCGGTATTGTGAGTGAAGATGAGCTTGAGGCTGTGGCCCTGTTCCTCCTCCTCCGTACCTCTGAAACTTTTTTCGTTCGTCCACTAAGCATCTTTCTAGAACGTATTCCAAATGTTCTTTGAAGCGCCCGCGCCGAATCAATTCTTTCTTTATCGCGAGCTCGGTCTGAACGGTCATAGCAGGAGATAAGGGCTCCGAGAAGGACAAAGATGCGACGTAGTAATTTCGTCCGTGTTCATCCGTCAAAACATAGGAGCAATAGGATGGCTCAGGGGGCTTGTCTGTCCGCACACGCATGATCCGAATGCCCTTCGGATAGGAAAACATCGGCAACACGTCATGAGGTAAAGCGAAATCGTGGTGGTCACGTGCGGGAAATCGGTCCAACATCTCGCCCTTGTAGGTGACTTCGCAGAGGCCTGTAGGACATGGAGTCTTCCGGTAGGCTAGAATCAATTGCTTTCTGCTCCCAGCTTTAAACGAGACCTCCCCCTTAACGACGTGATAACCATTGCCAGAATCTTGGTACCGAGAAGGAGACTTGAAACTTGATGATGACGACGAGGATGACGCAGAAGAAGAAGACGAGGCGGAAAGTGGGTGTTCACGGCAGGTCGGGGGGCGGGATGTTCCCTCCTCTGATGCCCTCAAATCCGCGTCGTGTCCATGACCCCCATAATCGTCGGGGAGGGCTTCTCCTTTGCCCGGGCAGAACAAATAAAGTCCAGTAATTGCTCGATCTTCAAAATAGCGGTGGGAGGCATTGTATCGCTGGCGTCGAACCGCTAAGGTGATTTCTTTTATAGGTTTGCCACCCACAGTGGTTGCGACCAGCTCGAATCCTGCAGGTACAGACTCTTTCTTGTCCAATATAATTACATCCGCTATTGCCGGCCCCACGTCCTGGGGCCCGCGGCGGATGTAGCAGAGGAAAGCACCGTGGCTGCCCCGTGCAAAGTAGCTCTTGCTGTCCAAGTCAGCCTCGTTACCGCCGATAGTTTGGGCTATAATTGTATATTTTGGGGGTAGGATCTCGTCCTGTTATAAAATGTCCCAAAAGAATAAGGAAGTAATTGATTTATAGTCATGACAAGGTTTAAGACGTCGATATGTATACAAGCGCGTTGAGCAAATGATAAGAAAAGGTTACACACGATCCTCCAGGTGTCGCTTTCCATCGACTAGCATATAACGTCACCATCATGACTAATAAAGATATCTTCAAAAGCGCCCTTAAGAGATACAAGCCTGCACGAACCGGCATGTGGATGCTAATTTCCATAATATCTTGCCGTGCTACCAGGCGGGACGCCGGAAAGACGGCAGAGCTCAGCCGATTCGACTCCGGCATAACAGGGAATATTGGCATCGATGAATGCGGAGTAATTTCGGATGGACTGGTCGGAACAATATCGCACCATGGCTCCCCGGAACCATCCAGCGCTTCGATCTCTGTTTGACAGGGCATTAAGGGAGGGTTAGGGCGAGCATGAAAAATATTTATGGCTACTCGAGACAAAGCCGAGGAGCAATTAGTCTAATTATGCGAATTGGTTTTTATGCATGATGTGACATCACCATCATTTCTCTCCTATGCCATCACGAGTTACGTATCGAACAGGGCCCAAGAGGTATCAGCGTCATGACATACCAATTTGAGGATTGCGGTGCGAAAGTCCGCAGACGACGAAGTAATCAATTAATCGACGGTTGTACTGCTTGTCAAATGCGTGAGCAGGGTGATGACTCGTCATGGCCTGCTTGAGGTATTTGGCAGACACCTATCCGGCTCTACAGAGCATGGGCTCGGGGCCTGATCGTAATGCTGTCCCTTCCACGAATCGCAAAGGATATCTATCGAAACAGAATAATCCTCTAAATTTTCAAGATTCTTGTGAAAAACCTGAAGTAAAAAACTTCCCGTGATAAGTGTAAAAGCAGCAGAAGAACAACTTTCACAATATTTTGGCCCATAGTAGCATGGTACGCGTCGTATACCTGGAGGGTAATAGTGCACTGAAATTAGAATCATGCAAAATAATCATACGATTCTCCCATGTTTTATTAGTTTGCAGTGCTCCCGCGCAAAGTTGCGTCGAAACCACTTTGAAGGACATGAACAAGAAGGACTGAACTGCATGGCATCGGCAAGGCGAGGACCCGCCCCTGTCCTCCGCGATTGTGCCGTCTCTCTCACAGGACGCAGATGGTGTTTCTCGATACCACAGGATTGCCTGTCTTTAAGGCCAGCGAACACCCAATTCCATGATTTCTTAGGAACTGGGAAATGTATCGTTTGAGTACGAGAATATACTTTTTCCAATTGACACGCGAAATTTGTAATTTACCCCTGCGTTTACTGCCACATATTGGAACTTACAAAAGGATCGCTCGAAGCACCGACCCTCGATCAGTCTGTGCTGCGTTCTTATAAAGGAACACCAAACAAAAGCCTCACATGAGACGGTAGGAGAGGTCGCATGGATTTTACATCCCCTTCCTCTAGTCGTACCACTCACATTTTTGTTAACTAAATAACCGTTGACTTGCTGTCGATACCAGCCTTAGCCCTAATTGAGCGTTTTATTGTTTGAAGTAAATTGCACGTCCTTGACACAAATAACTCTTTGCTTTCCATACGAAAGTGCAGTTACCAGAACAAGACGGGGTAACGGTATATCGATCGATTGATTGTTCCCTTTAAGTCAACCTCCGATACCTTCTGCCGCAGCTGTGCGTCGAAATTGACTCACATTGAACAGAAATATGATTTTTCGGGTTCAAGTTACCAAAAAATATGGGATGTCAATCATGTTTGGACTCTCTATTCAAAAGTCATGATTAAATGGATGATGTATGCTCCTGATGGTGTCCTTGCGACCTTTCAAGGAGAAATTCAACACACACAGCGGTCATGTTATTTGGGAAAAATTGCGCGAAAAAGACGTCAAGGAGTACGCGTAGACAGCAAGCTCGAGACCCCAAATTGCACTCACGGCACTCAGCTAGCAAGGGTATCGCATCTGGCACTGTCGGATACGTACTCTACTGGGATTGAATGGTCCCTAACGGCTTATTTCCACCAATGTTGGAGCATGTTTTGATAGCAATATCTATCGGCCCAATTACTCCTCGTTTTACTGCCGCGTACCGTTGTCGATTTTCTATGGATACATGCATATGGCTCTTAAACATTTTAATCAGCGCGAAGTGAAGGTGGATAGTCTAATTTCCTTGTAAGAATGGCTTTGACTGAAGATTACTCAGCATTTCTCGGCCTTGACAGGATGGACATCGCAGGCAATGCACCGCACGACTTCCTGCATCAATTACACATGCGAGGCGCCGAGCATGAAAAGCGTATCAGCGAGGTTTCTTTGTCACCAATACTTCCCTCCTTGGCTACGAAGAGCACAATTTGTTGCGTGCGAAGAAGAAGAAGAAGAGCAATGAGCAGCGTACCTCCCCGTGGCCAGGTCTTGGTCGCAGCTCACCTCGTATTTTTCTGCCTTGTCAGTTGCGCCTCCTCGATCGCATTGATATTTCCATTTCATGCAGCCAGCTCCTCCTTTACGCGTCAGCACGTAATGTTCCGGCCTCATAATTGTCATTCCAATCCCTCTGTCAATCACTTTGTGAACCACATTGGCTGTCGACGTGCAAAGTCCCACGTTACGGCCCTCCTCGATCCGCCCCAACGGTATAAATCGTCAGACTGGGCGGAGAACTTACGTTCCCTCTTCGACTCCCGCATTGTGAAACGGATCTCTGGGCACTTACTCTTTAACACTGCCTGGGCAACTGGAGTAACGGGAGTCTACGAGAGCATGCCCCAATGGCACATCGGCTCCGACATATCTCCCGTTCCTCACCAACTCATGTCTACCGCCTTAGGCCTCTTGCTTGTGTTTCGGACCAAGTAAGAAGCGCATCCGAAAGTTGTCTGTGAAGGAGGGAAAATTGGTTCGGGTTTTGGAGATTGCTCCTTGCCCTCCGGACTGTCCTTCATGTTCTCACCAGTCACTTTTGTCTCTCCTTCCTCTTCCCCGATTCCACAGCGCCGCTTATGATCGTTTTTGGGAGGCGCGTAAGGTATGGGGTAGCGTCACAAATATATGCCGAAATCTAGCCCGTACAGGGCGCATTGCTTTGGATCAACGGTACCACGCCCGCTTTTCGATGCTGATTATTGCCTTTGCAGTCACCTTGCGCGCCCATCTGCAACGCAACATAGTGTCCACCGAGTTGGAAACCCTTTTACCTTCTTGGGAGGCGGATCAAGTTAGGATGGATACGTGTCCGCCTGCCCTGGTCTGTATGAAACTGACTTACTTGATTAATGAAGCGGTCAGTCACAATGAGGCCCGGTCGGACTTCTATGCTTTGTATTTAGAGCAGCTTGTTGGTGACCTCGTCAATTGCTTAGGTAAGTGCAAACAGAGGAGCAGCCGGTGGGAGGACGAGCTGTCGACATCATTGATTTGCGTGAATAGTCTAACCATCTTCTTCTTGTAGTTCATCCACCTCTCCTCCCCATGTTTATCTTTTTTGATGTTCTACAGGCATGGCCGAACGGATCCTCCTTACACCCGTCCCTGCCTCCTATTCCCGCCACACTTCCCGTTTTTTGTCCCTCTACACGCTCACACTCCCATTTGTCCTCGTCCATCAACTGGAAATTTTCACCGCGCCAGTGCTAGGCATTGTCTGTTGGGGGCTCTTTTCTATGTACGCCACATGGGGAGAGAAAAAAGGAGGGCATCATCCAAGTGGTTGAACCTTTGTGAAGCGGGATATAGTTTAGAAAATGTCGGTTTTTTGCTTAAAGAGATTACTTGTATCGATATGCCCGATTTCTTGAATATCTTTCGTGGGCTTGTGGAAATTGAAATGCATTCGAAGGCGCTTGGCGTAAAATTATGATTTTTGCAGATAATTGTACAATCTCGATTATCTAATATTATCATATCATTCTATTTTTTCTCCTAATAACCAGCGAGGAGATCGGACATCTGATTGAGGAGCCCTTTTGTGCAAGCACCAAACAGTTGCCTTTAATTTCTATGACTGAGACGATCGCCCGCGATGTCAAACACCTCCTCGGATTAAAGGCGGGTTTTGATGTTACTTTTCCTTTGGATGAGAATCTTTTGTCGCCGGATGACTGGAAGCTCGCAGAAAATGGGCCCCAGTCCGCCTTGGCATCTTCCATTTCGACACTTTCGCCGATAGAAGACGCTACGTCAAAAAGAACAGGAATATAAGCGAGTAAAGAGCACGTGGCTATGCATACAGTGGAGAAGAAACTTGATGCGGTGTAGAATGAAGTACCGTGCACTCGTGAGTGAGCCGGCAGCGACGACAGCCTCCGCGAAGATGCCGATAAATGAGTGTGATAATAGAGGAGAGGAGAAAACAAGATATTAGTTGTCTATGGCCATGTGAATCTTAATGAAATCCGTCTTATGCTTCTGTTCCCTCAGAATTTCCTTTTGAAAGCAACCAGAGCGTGATCAGTATTTAAATAGACGGTCGAGAATCATGGAATATCATTTTCAGGGCAAACCTGCAGTATATTTTCGACCCAATAAGGGACATAGTAAAGAGTGTAGAACATTGTGAAATGCTCGCAGCCAAGGAAGTCTTACCCGGAGAACAGAAAAGACTTCTATCAGCCTAAAGTAGATATCAAAGAAGAAAAGAAGAGCCTCAGAAGATTCCCAAAGCCCGTACGACACACGAGACAATCATCCCGT
>Ga0102934_1000670_pt1 | contig 23238 bp, 19 predicted proteins | sample SalPonR2_A_D1_MG_FD_78175 | JGI IMG/M metagenome (GOLD analysis project Ga0102934, IMG submission 78175) | Salt pond soil microbial communities from South San Francisco under conditions of wetland restoration - Salt Pond MetaG R2_A_D1_MG | ecosystem: Environmental > Aquatic > Marine > Intertidal... | reverse complement strand
ATATCCACACAGGTTCAGTAGATAAAATTGGCAATCATCCCTTCAAATTCTACTATGATTATGGATTGCGAGTAACTTTGAACACAGATAACCGCCTGATTTCTAATACAACTTTGACAGATGAATATATGTTGGCCTATGAACATTTTGACCTGGAGATTCCTGATTTCAAAGAAATTATTATTAATAGTTTCAAGAGCGCCTTTTTACCGCACCGTACCAGGACTGAATTGATCAAGAAAATTGCCAATGAATTAGATACCTATGTTTCCGTATAATTAATCCAAATAATTTTTCGGGAAAGATGGCTTTATGATAAATTTTCAAAATGTAGCCTGTACTTTTGGTAGCCAGGATGCTGGAGTCAAAAACATCAATCTCAATATTGGTGAAGATGACTTTGTTTTTCTGGTCGGCCCCAACGGAGCAGGCAAAAGTACTTTGCTGCGCTTAATCTATATGGATTGTTTGCCTGATGATGGTACCGTGCAAATTAAAAATTACCGCAGCGATAAAATTCGGGAGAAAGACATTCCAAAATTACGCCGACAAATAGGAATGATCTTTCAGGATTTCAAACTGCTTGATGATAGAAATGTTTATCAAAATGTTGCTATCAGTTTATACATTTCCCACCATAAAACCAGAAAAATTAAAAATGAAGTTCACGAAAAATTAAACCAGCTTAACCTGGGCCATCGAGTTCATTACAAACCAGATAATTTATCGGGAGGCGAAAAGCAGATGGTTGCTATCGCTCGAGCTCTGATCAAGGATCCTATCGTTATCCTGGCCGATGAACCAACCGGTGATCTTGATCCCCGGGCTAGTATTGAAGTCATCGATCAACTTCACAAAATCAATCAAGAAAATAAAGCGGTCATCGTCGCAACTCATGATTACAATTTAGTAAAAAGAGTTCCCGACGCCCGAATAATTAGCCTAAAAGATGGCGAAATAACGAGTATGATATGATTGTAATTTGGTTTCTCATAAAGGAAGGTTTCAAAGGACTGGTCCGCTCGAAATTTGCCGGTGCTTTTACTATATTGATCGTTTGGATAACTCTCACGATTCTGGGATTAGGCTACATTATTGGTCGAGATACTATCAATGCAGTCAATTCTCTCAAAGCCCAATTTGATATCAATATTTTTATCAGAGAATCTGCCAGTCAGGAAAAGATCCAGGATTTTGCCGATCATCTAAAATCGCTTGAAGAAGTTGATGATTTTAATTTCATTTCCAAGGAAAAAGCCGCTCAAAAATTCCAAAAGGAGTTTGGTAAAGATATTTACTCAGTTCTGGATTACAATCCACTCCCCCCCTCTTTCAATCTACAACTCAAACCTATTTATCGTAATTTGGCCAGTGTGGAAAGTATTACCTCAGATCTTTCTGAATTTTCAGTCATCGATGAGATCAAATATAAGAAGAATTTTCTGATTATGCTGGAGAAGTATCAGCGAATCATTTTATATATAATCACCGGTGCCTTTCTGTTATTATGCTTTATTTCAATTATTCTGATCTCTAATACAATCAAAATGGCAATTTTTTCCCGGCGCAAAACAATATCCACTCTCAAACTTATAGGCGCTACCAACAATTTTATTCGAGCACCTTTTATTATAGAAGGGGTACTCCAGGGATTTCTGGGCGCTTCACTGGCATCAGGCATGATCTATGGTCTGGCCTATTTATTGAATAATCATCTCCAATCTGTTGTTCAATATACTGTCAATCTCTATTTACCTATTTTTATCGTGATTGTCGGATTTGGCAGTTTGATGGGCTTATTAGGAAGTATTCGGGCGATCAGAAAATTTTTATAGCATTATCAATTTTTTCACGGGTATCAATTAGATTTTTCTTTTCATTATCAAATTATAAAAGTATTTTTTAGTAGATTTGAATTTAGCCCCAACATGGGGATTAATAAGGGGTATTATGTTTTTACAAAATCATAAGAAAACAGCATTTATCTGGAAGAATGAGAAAATTTCCTATCACCAGTTCATGGAAATTGTTGATAAGTATGCTTCCTTTCTCGATGACAAAGCAGGCTCACGCATAGCCATATTTTCGGAAAATCGTCCAGAATGGGCTTATGCTTTTTATGCCGCCTGGAAAAGTAATTTTGTCCCCCTTCCTATTGATTTTATGTCAGAACCTGATGAAATCAGATACATTCTAGAAGATGCCCGACCTACTAATATTTTTTGTTCACAAAACCTAAAGAATAAAATGGACCAGGCTACTCAGGGAATCAGTTACGATCCTAATACTTTTGTTTTTGAAGAACTCAATCTACCGGATGAATCTTCAGCAGATTTTCCTGAAATGAACAAAGATGATCTTGCGGCTTTGATCTACACTTCCGGAACAACAGGTAGCCCCAAAGGCGTAATGTTGACTTTTGAAAATTTGGCAGCCAATATTCAGGCTATTTCACAGGATGTTGCAATTTATCACAAAGGGCATAATGTCCTAATTCTTTTGCCTCTCCATCATACTTATCCTCTGATGGGAACTTTGATAGCACCTGTCTATGTAGGAGCGACCATGGCTTTTTCTCCTTCAATGGCAACTGAAGACCTTATCAATACATTGCAGGAAAATGCGATTTCTCTGATTGTAGGAGTTCCCCGTTTTTACAATTTGATCATGAAAGGCATCAAAGAGAAACTAAATGCCAGTAAAATTGGAAAATTCTTGTTTGGGCTGGCTGGAAAAATAAATTCACTCGGTTTTTCCCGCTTTCTTTTTAAATCAGTGCATAAAAAATTTGGCGGCCATGTTGAAGTCATGGCTTGTGGAGGAGCAGCTCTGGATAAGCAGCTTCAAAAGGACTTTCGCACTCTTGGTTTTGAAATCTACTCTGGCTACGGAATGACCGAAACTGGTCCTTTGATAACCTTTCCACGGCCTGGTGAAATAAAAATGGGGGCAGTTGGGCAGCCATTAAGTATGAATGAAGTCAAAATTAAAGATGGTGAAATCATTACTCAGGGTAGTAATGTAATGAAGGGCTATTACAATCTGCCTGAGGAAACAGACAAGGTTATAAAAGATGGCTGGCTCCATACCGGTGATCTCGGCTATTTTGATGATGACAATCATCTTTTTATAACCGGGCGGAAAAAAGAGATCATAATTTTACCGAGCGGAAAGAATATTAATCCTGTTGAAATCGAATTCAAGCTTGAGAAAATCACCAAATACATCAATGAAATTGGTGTCTTTATGCACCATGATCTATTACAGGCCGTGATCGTGCCTGATCAGGCTACTATGCGTGAAGATGATATTACTGATATTGAAGATTATTTCAAATGGCAGGTGATTGATAAATATAATGAATCTGTCTCACCTTATAAGCAGATTAAAAAATTTCATATAATCCATGAAGAATTACCCAAAACACGCTTACAAAAACTGAGAAGATTTAAACTCAAAGATCTAATCCAGGATAAAAAAGAAGAAAAAGAGGATCAAAAAGAGCCAGATTATAAAGAATACAAAATTATTAGCGATTTCATCAGGAAACAGGTAGAGCGGGATATTTTTCCTGGTGACCACCTTGATTTTGATATTGGTCTCGATTCTCTTGACAAAGTTAGTTTGCAATATTTTCTGAAAAATACTTTTGGTGTGGAAATCAAGGATGTTCACCTCAGAGAAAATCCAACAGTTCATAAATTATCCCAGTATGTTCGCAAACAATCAGACCGTATAAGAGTTGAGTTCGTTAACTGGAGCAAAATTTTACGTGAGAAGGTTAATATTAAACTACCGGAGAGCTGGTTCACACAACCCGTTTTAAAACATATTGGCAAACTGTTGCTGAGATTTTATTTCAAGATCAGGATTCAAGGTCTGGAAAACATCCCTGATTCACCTTACATTTTGGCACCCAATCATCAGAGTTTTATAGATGGCTTGTTGGTAGCAGTGGGCCTCAGTAATATTCAGTTGCGTAAGACCTATTTTTATGCCAAAGAAAAGCATGTAAAAAAGCCCTGGGTCAAATTTCTAGCCCGCAAAAATAATGTAATTGTGGTTAATATTGGTGAAAATTTGAAATTATCATTACAAAAAATGGCTGCCGTTCTCAAGCAGGGTGAAAATATTATCATATTTCCGGAGGGTACTCGAACCAAAACTGGCAAAGTTGGGGCTTTTAAAAAAGCATTTGCTATTCTGGGAAAAGAATTGAATGTACCTATCGTACCTGTTGCTATTTCCGGGGCTTACAATGCTATGCCACCTGGGTCTCATTTCCCAAAATTCAAAACCCGAATTTATGTGCGATTTTTACCTCCTATTGAACCAGAAGATAAAGATGTTGACCAAATATCTGAATTGACCCGTAAGGTTATCACCACAACCCTTGATAAAGAGAATTGAACTTTAGCCGATTTTATCTAAAACTGTTGTAAATATAGATTATCCACTAAATTTTTAAGCGCTAGATAAACTTTATCAGCCATTTCTTTTTGGAACTTTGCTACTTGATCGCGTGATGGCTGATTTTTCTGCCATTCCTTCAATTTTTTATTAGTCCTTTTAATGACAAACTTTTGAATATTCTGGATAGTATTTTCAATCTTTTTATAATGGGGTTGATACATATATTCCTCGCGACTGGTATCAGGATAAACATAGTCCTTCAATTTCAAAGCAAGTTCATTGATTGCGGAACTATCTCTGGAATTCAGTTTTTGCGGTACTTTTTCTGAATAGACCCAGATGGGCAGGGCCACACACAAAGCTGGTTCGCCAATATTGCACCAAAAAGTTGTCATTTCCGGATTTTCATCTTTACTAACCCCTTCAAAAATTGCAGATGAAACAGATGACCGCCTATTAATAGATTTATAGAGATTTTTATATTTATTTGCATCCTTAGAGCAGGAAATATAAGGACTTACTGTAGAAATAATATATTCTGCATCAAGATTATTGTCACAGTTAGCTTTTTGAAAAAGCCTAAAAGCTTTCAAATATCTTTCCAGTCCATACCGAGTTTCACGATTGCCTTTAACTGCAAAATTGGAGCGTACTATAAATCCTTCAGGATTGGTGAAAAGATCATGGCCTGCAAATTTATAGTAGTTATGATTTCCAGTTTCAAAGAAGACAACTGCACCACTTGCATCCATGACACCAAAATTACTGGTCACAGCCTGACCTTTTTGATTTGAGGACTGCAACATTTTTTCAAAGTCCTGAACAGTTTTACATTTGACAAGGGCTTCTTTCATCAGAATGCCTTCATCATCATACTGCGTGTTCTCATTTTCCCGGGCCATATCCCGGGCTTCAGCATTGATAATAGCAAAGCCGTGATTATTAATTCCCGCCCAGATCTGAGTTGTATCGCCCGAATTTATAATTCCCATGATCTTAACATCGCCGTAGCGAAAAAATTTGAGAGCATTATATTCGTGACTGGAATCTCGATTTTTCCACAAAATAGGACGCTGGTCAGCTGTTGCCCGACTGGCTGCCAATCCGGTAGTACAGGCCGAAGCTAAGTTCGAAAAAATAATAACAATAGTGAGTCCAGTAATTATTTTTTTAATCACAATTCACCTCTCTCCTCTTATTAAAGATATTTTTGAAACACATAAAATTATAGGAAGAGGTGATGATATTCAAATGATAAATTGGGAAGTTGTTTAGATTTATAAAAATTTATTGCCTGCCAGAAAATTACTGACAGGCAATTATTTAATTAAATTTGATATTAAATATGATAGACTTTCCTCTAGCTAGAAAAAATTAATCATGAATTTTTTCGGAAGCATTCAAAGCAGCATTAGTAGCTTCTCCGACAGCAGTTGCAATCTGGCGATGCTTTTTGGAAATTACATCACCAGCAGCATAGATTCGAGGTACTGAAGTCTCCATATGCTCGTTAACAACGATTCTGTTTTGATCGTCAAGTTTAAGCAGATCTTTTACAAAACCCGTATTAGGTATCCAGCCTATAAAAATAAAAACACCTTTGACATCAATTTGACTGGTTTCATCAGTCTTGACATTTTTGAGCCGTAATCCATCAACTTCTTCATCCCCTAAAATTTCGTCAACTACTGAATCCCAGATGATTTCAATTTTATCATTGGCAAATGCTTTTTCTGCCAGAGAGGATACGGCCCGGAGTTCATCTCTTCTATGGACAATGCTAACTTTGTCAGCAAATTCAGTTAGATAAAGGGCCTCCTGGACAGCAGAATCACCACCGCCAATCACTGCTATTTCTTCACCTTTATAAAAAGGACCATCACAGGTAGCGCAATAGGAAACACCACGACCAGAAAGTCTTTTTTCACTTTCCAATCCCAATTTGCGAGGATGTCCGCCGGTTGAGATAATTACAGCTGATGATTCGTAGTCACCCTGATTTGTGGAGAGCATTATTTTGCTATCATTAGGGTGAATCTCCTGGACTTCTACAAATTCATCAATTTTAACTCCAAATTTTTCGCCCTGTTTTTTCATTCGCTCCATAAGTTCAGGGCCTTTGATACCTTCAGGAAAGCCGGGATAATTATCCACCAGATCAGTAATTCCTGTAGTTCCTCCGGAGATCTCCTTCTCGAGAAGAACGGTGTCCAAATTATCGCGGCCCGCATAAATTCCTGCTGAATAACCGGCGACTCCGCCTCCTATAATAACCAGATCATGTTTTTTTACACTCAAGATAATTCTCCTTATTTTATTTTTTTCTTTTTACAATAGTGTTTTTAGAAAGATATTAAACAAAAACGTTACAAATTGGAAAGTTCCTTTCATCTTCCCGATAATTTGGGAAGATTATGGTTTGAATCCAAACAATAATTGGCCTGGCAATGGGCTAATAAATTATTTTGGAATAATTTACTGCAATTGTTTCACTGAATGATTTAAATTATTTTGCTTTATATTTTTTACATATTATGCTTATATTCCTTCGGAGTTTTTGATGAAAATTCTTGACAAATACATATTAAAAAGATTTATATTCACATTTTTATTGTCATTACTGGTATTTTTGACCATTTTTCATGTTGTAGATGTGATCGAAAATATCGACCGTTTTCTCAAAAATCAGATGGCAATCAATGAAGTTGGTCTTTATTATCTCTATCAACTGCCTTTCTTTATTGACATTGCTCTACCAATGTCTTTATTACTGGCTTCAGTTTTTACTATTGGAATTTTGTCTAAAAATAATGAGCTAACAGCCATAAAAGCCCTGGGAATCAGCCTATATCGAATCAGCACTCCTCTCTTAATTTTCGCCTTTTTAATCAGTGTGGGCTCATTTTTCTTTAATGACTATCTGGTGATCCCTTTCTCAAGAAAAAAAACTGAATTGGAAAAAACTGAGATGCATCGCCATAAGGATTTAAAACGACAAATTTTTAACAACGTGTTTCTGCAGGATACTCCTAATCGTAATATTGTCATTGGTAAATATTATCTTAATAAAAAAATGGGGCGCAATATCAGTATCCAGATTACAGAAAATAAACGTCTCAAAAAACGGATCGATGCTCCTCGCATTACCTGGGATGAAGACAATAAAAGTTGGACTATATCAAATTTTGTAGTTCGCAGCTTTAGTGATTCCAACCAGGTTCAGGTTTCAAAAATTCGAGGTGATTCTGTTCTGGCCTTGAATTTAAAGCCCAATGATTTTGCCGAGAAAAACATCAAGCCGGAAGATATGAGGTTCGCTGAACTAAGAGAATTTGTATCCCGGCTCAAAACCACTGGAAATAAACCGACTCGCTGGGAGGTAAAACTCAATTACAAAATCGCCTTTCCTTTTACCAATCTAATTGTTGTATTGTTTGGCCTGCCTATTACTGCAATGTTTACCCGCAATAGTATAAGTTATGGTGCTGGCATTAGTTTGCTGGTAATTTTTACCTATTACGGATTCATAAAATTTGGAGAAGTGCTGGGATATAAAGGGATTTTATCACCCTTTCTTTCAGCCTGGTTGGGTAATATAATTTTTCTGATTTCAGGCGGCATCTTTTTCTTCCGAATTAAGCAATAGCACAACCTGAATTAAAAAAATCACTCCAGAAATATTTTCCACAAATTTATCTTCATATTTATCAAAAAACCATATTTCAATAAATTCACAAAATTATTTCAATATTCTATGGGAATTCATACCACAATAGCCTATTTTACGGCAAAATTGGTATAATTGAGGCATTATAGCGTAAAAAATAATAATAAATTTTTGAAATAATTCTTGACAAACTCTATATTTTAGTGTATAATTGATAAGTGGCATAAAGTGGGAATATTTCCCATAAAATTACAAATGGAAGCACGAAACCGATGATTACTTCTTTTAATGGCAATTCAGAACATAAGCTTGATTCTAAAAATCGAGTCTGTATTCCGGCCGATTTTCGCAAATGGGATTCTGAAGAAGATAATCATACCTTTGTAATTACCAAAGGGTTAGGAGATTTTCTATATATTTATCCCAAGCCAGAATGGGACACAATGATAGAGGACTTGATCAGCAAATTATCACTCCATAAACCTAAACATGCAACCTATTTGAGAACAATTACCAGTCAGTCAAAAACAGTTCAAACTGATAATAACGGACGGATAACTATTCCGAAATATTTGAGAGAATACGCTAATATCAATAAAAATGTAACTTTTATTGGCATGGTCAACAGAATAGAATTATGGGATACACAGAATTATAGCAACCACAAGCCATCCCATTTAAGTCCGGGAGATGATTATTTTAGTGATATTGATGAAATAAACACATAATCCTGGAGTAAATCAACATGGAAACCAAACATGTACCAGTTATGGCCCAAGAGACCATACAATATCTCGTTAATAAAGAAGATGGAATATATGTTGACTGTACTCTGGGGACAGGTGGGCATTTTAGCAAAATTGCAAAAAGCACCTCTGATCAAGCCATTCTGATTGGTTTTGATGCTGATCAAAAGGCAATTGATTATTGCCGCCAGCATCTTGATATTGACAAAAAGCATATTTTAATAAATTCCAATTTTGAAAATCTGAAAAAATTTTGTTACCGCCATGGTTATACTAAAGTGAGCGGAATTTTAATGGATTTAGGTATGTCATCTTTTGCTCTCGACGATCCTACACGAGGGTTTGCTTTTGATATGGAAGGCCCTCTAGATATGCGTTTCTCAAAAGATCAGGAAATGACAGCCAGCGATTTTTTAAATAATGCAGAACCGAATGAAATAAAAAAAGTTCTCAAAAATTTTGGTGAAGTCCGACGTCCTTCGGCGATTGTGATGGGCATTGTAGAATTTCGCAAAGAAAAGAAAATCGAGACTACAGCAGAGTTAAAACAGATCATTGCCAGTCGGACTCCCTATCGGTTGCGAAAGAAAATATTAAGCCAGGTTTTTCAGGCTATTCGCATCAAGGTCAATAAGGAGCTTTCCGTGCTTGAAAAAGCTCTAAAGCAGGCTCTTGAACTACTGGAATCTGAAGGCCGCCTGGTAGTAATATCTTACCATTCCCTTGAGGACCGAATTGCAAAACATTTTTTCAAAGAACGAGCAAAGGATTGTATCTGCCCGCCTGAATTTCCTATATGTAAATGTGATCATGAGAAAGAAATTGAAATCCTGACCGGGTCTCCAATTACTCCCCAAGAAGAAGAAATAAAAGAGAACCCGAGAGCAAGAAGTGCCAAATTAAGAGCAATTGAAAAGATCTAACTATTATGATACCCAAAAATCCGGAAAAAAGAAAAAAATGGATACTAACTGTTTTGCTGGTAACTGCAATATTGTTCCCGGTGCTGGGAATCACTTTAAAAAATTATACCACAAATCTACTGGATGAAATTAAAAATAAACGTTCCCGGGAAATAACATTGATCAACCGTAATAAAGTACTCCTCAATAAAGTTAAAAGACTGAGAAGTTCGGACCGATTAAAAAGTTATGCAGCCCGTGAATTGAATATGTATAACCCAGAACCCGAATCCTTATCAATAATTATAAAGAAACAATACTTAAGCGATGAAGAATAAGAAAGTATCAATATTAAAGTTGAAGACCTTTGGAATAGCCGCACTAATGGTTCTATTCTGGATCATGATTGTTTCCAAATTTTTCTTCATCCAGGTTTTAAATAATGATGTCTATCGAAGTGCCTGTCGAATCCAATCCCGTGATACAGTTCATGTAGCCCCCAGGCGGGGAAATTTTTTCGACAGAAATCAAAATTTACTGACTTCCAATATTACAATGAGCAATATAGGAGTCAATACCAATCTTTTCAAAAAAGGTTCGGAGTATCCTAAATTTTTAGCCCGCTATTTACCTAACTCTGGGCTACAAATCAAAAATGCTATCTCCTCAAATCGAGGAATAGTATGGGTAGCCCGAGATACTGTCATATCAAGAGAATTCCTGGATAGCCTTAAACATTTTCCTTCTGCTGTGCTGGACAAAAGAACAAAACGCAATTACCATCCGGGGATCACATCGGGTCCCCTGTTGGGATATATTTCAGGTAATGATGGAGTAAGTGGTCTGGAAGAAGCTCTGGATAATTTTTTATCTGGTCGTCCTGGTTGGCGTTTGATTGAAAAAGATGGACGAGGGAAAAAACGCCCGCTCTTGAATCATCCCGGAAAAAGAGCTATCAATGGCAACAACGTGCGTCTTACTATTGATCAAAACTTCCAGACCATACTCTATGAGGAATTAAAGAGTGTTTATTCAGAATATAATGCTGACAATGCTAAAGGAATTATCATAAACCCCAATACAGGTGAAATTTTAGCCATGGCTTCCTGTCCTTCCTTTGATCCTAATAATCGACGAAATATTAAGCCTGCCAGTCTAAAAAATCGAGTGATTTCTGACATTTATGAACCTGGATCAACTTTCAAAGTTGTAACGGCAACAAGCGCTCTAGAAAAAAATGCTGTTAATCCTGAAGATACAATTCATTGCCAGGAAGGCAAAATTACAATACAGGGACGGACAATTCACGATCATGAAGAGTATCCTGCTATGACATTCAGGGAGGTAATCCAACACAGCAGCAATGTAGGATCGATTCTTGCTGCCCAAAAAGCCGGTAAGGAACAATTATTCCGCTATACAACATTATTTGGATTTGGAAATAAGACCGACATTGCACTTGATAATGAAGAAGAAGGCATTATACCGCCTTTTCACAGATGGACAGATTTGAGAGCCGCTCAAATAGCAATGGGACATGGTCTAAGTTGCACAGTATTACAGCTGGCCTATGCCTATGGCGCTATTGCAAATGGTGGCAAATTGATGAAACCTTATATTGTCGATGAAATTCGCACCGACCGCAATGAATTAATCCAAAAAAACGAACCCCGGGTTCGACGGGTTGTAGCCTCCAATGAGACAATGGAGACCTTGAGGACTATCTTGAGAGACGTGGTTGACGGTGGAACAGGTATAAAAGCCGATATCCAGGGAATGTCCATTGCAGGAAAAACAGGAACAGCCCAGAAAGTTACCGAAAATGGCTACAGCAATAGCGAATATGTGGCCTCATTTGCCAGTTTCTTTCCGGCTTCCGACCCAAAATTGGTCACAATAATTGTTGTGGACAATCCTAAAGGTGCAATCTATTATGGCGGTTATGTTGCTGCTCCTGCTGTTCGAAATGTAATTAAGAGAATAGTCAATGTTTCTAATGACCTCTTTTTCGAGGATCAAAAGCACCAGTATGCAAATCTATTCCAAAAAATTATGCCTGAAAAAGATAGTGACACAAGCGAGCAGAATAAAGAAAAGGATTCTCCTGAAAAAATAAATTTAAGCAAACCTGATCGCATTCGATCTTTAGAGATAAATCAAGAATCAGAAGTTTTTGAGATGCCCGATGTAATTGGCTTTCCTGCCAGTCGAGCAATTGGTGCTCTTCAGCGCATGGGACTCAAAGTGAAAATCAAAGGCTCCGGGGAGGTTGTTGACCAATATCCCCACAAAGGCCAAAAAGTTAAGCCGGGCAACACCTGTATTTTGAAACTGCATTCATGAGGAAAGAGTGAAAGATTTAGAACATATATTAGAGGGAATAGATTATACAGTTTTTGGTAAATTGCCAAAATCAGTCACCTCTCTGGCCAATGATTCCCGCAAAGTGAAAAAGGGTAGTCTATTTTTTGCTATTCGCGGCACATCGACAGATGGCCACAAATATCTTGACCAGGCTGTAAATAATGATGCATCTGCTGTTGTTGTCGAAGAAAAATCGGATCTAGATATTCCCCAGATAATTGTTGAAAATTCAAGAACAGCTCTTTCCAGAGCTGCAAAAAATTTTTATAATGATCCAACCAGCAAATTGAAATTAATCGGCATCACTGGTACAAATGGCAAAACTTCCACAGTCTATATTTTGCGCCAAATATTGAACAGTGCCCAAATACCAAATGGAAGTGTTGGGACTCTTGGTTATACCATTAAAGATCAACACTTTGACAGTTCTCTGACCACTCCCGATATAATTGATTTACAAAAAACTTACAGAAAGATGGTTGCCCAGAATGTCAAAATTGCCATTATGGAAGTCTCCTCTCACGCTCTGGCGATGAAACGGGTAGAGGATATCCATTTTCAGGGAGTTTGTTTCACCAATATATCCCAGGATCATCTCGATTTTCACAAAAATATGGACAATTATGCCAGTACCAAAGCTCGTTTATTTGGCATGGTTGACTCTTCTGGTTTTGCTATTAGCAGTATTGATAGCCAGTATTCTCATCTCTTTATTGATAATTGTATGGCGACAGTGCATACTTTTTCAATGGAAAAAGATGCTGATTACACCTGGAGCGCTGATACGACTTTTCATAATACAATCAAAGGCCGAATTCGAACTCCAGATCAAAATATAAAAATTGAATGCCCTCTATCAGGAAAATTTAACTTACAAAATATTTTGGCAGCAGTAGCAATTGCAGACCAGCTAGAGATCAAAAAAGAAAATATCAGCAAAGCTATGGCTGAGATAGAATCAGTGCCTGGCCGTCTTCAAGAAATAACAGCGCAAGGTCAGCCTCGCATTTTCATAGATTACGCCCATACGCCCGATGCTATTCTCAACGTTCTTGAAGAATTGCACAATATAACTCCTGAAAATGGTCAGCTCAAGGTCATCTATGGTTGTGGAGGTAATCGTGACAGGGCTAAACGCCCATTAATGACTCAGGCTGTGGAAAAATACGCCGATTTGCCAATTCTGACCACGGACAATCCCCGCTTTGAGGAACCAGAGGATATTATTTCCCATGCTGAACAGGGATTTTCTGAAAATTCTGACTATCAGATAATAATTAACAGGAAAGAAGCAATTCAAAATACTTTGAAAAATAGTAGTCAAACGGATATTATTGCCATTCTAGGTAAAGGTCATGAAACCTACCAGGAGATCAAAGGTAAAAAATATCCTTTTAGCGATTTTAAAATAGTACAGGAATGGATAGATGAAAATAATTGATCGTAAATTTTTACAAGAATTACAAGTTGGCCAGCTGATCAATTTTGATGGTCATGTAAAGGGATTTGCCATTGACAGCCGCGAAATTAAAGAAGATATGAGCTTTGTGGCCTTAAAAGGTCAAAATACCGACGGCCACAATTATCTTGATCAGGCCTATGAAAATGGTGCCAGTCTTATGATCGTTTCTCAGGATTGGTGGAATAAAAATCAAACTGAGAATTGGCCTTTACTTGTTACTGAAGAGCCGGAAAAAGCTTTGCAAAAAATTGCCACAAAATTTCGTAAAACCTTTGACCATCCCGTATTATGCATAACTGGATCCAATGGTAAAACAACAACCAGAAATATGATAACTCAGGTTCTCAGTAAAAAATATACTGTCCATTCTACGATTGGAAATTATAACAATCAACTGGGCGTCCCTCTTTCCATTCTCAATCATGAAGATGAACATAATATCAGTGTTCTGGAACTGGGCACTAATCATTTTGGAGAAATAGAATTTTTAGCAGGAATTGCTCAGCCGACTGCCGCCCTGATAACCAATATTGGAGCCGGGCATGTGGAATTTCTGAAAGATAAAGCCGGTGTCGCCCTGGCAAAAAGTGAATTATTCCAGTCTCTATCCGAACAGGATACAGCTTTTATTAACCAGGATGATGAATATATTGTCAAAATGCCTACTCCGGAGAATAAAATAACTTTTGGATTTGAGCACGCCTATTCGGATTACAGAGGACAAATTGTAAATATCGATGCTCAGGCTCGCTATAGTTTGAAAATCAATGATAAGTTCACCATAAATCTACAGATTCCAGGTGAGGGATTTGCCAAAAACGCTTTGGCCAGCTTTGCTGTAGGATCATTTTATAATTTAGATCCGGCTGATATTATTGAAGCTCTGGAGGATTTTACATCCGTTGATTCTCGATTCAAAGTTCTGGATGGTAAATACAAAGTACTCGATGATACCTACAATGCCAATCCAGATTCTACTCGCTCTGCATTGAATACATTATCCCAGATGAAAACCGAGGGTAAAAAAATATTTGTATTTGGCGATATGCTAGAGCTAGGGAAAAAAAGCGAAAAATACCATAAAGAAATCGGAGAATACGCCGTTCAAAAAGGTGTTGAACTTATGTTTACTTTTGGTGACCTCTCAAACGCTAGCTCAGAAACGGCAGAGCAAAAAGGGCTCAAAGCCCAGCATTATTCCACTAAAAAAGAACTAATCCGTGATCTCAAAAAAATGGCTGAGGAGGGAGATATCATCCTGGTCAAAGGTTCACGAGGAAATAAAATGGAAGATATTATCAGGGAGGTAAGCTAGTGTTTTATCATTTTTTATATCCATTGCGAGAACATTTTTCTGCTCTGAATATTTTCCAATATATTACCTTCAGAGCGGCTATGGCCGGAATGACTTCTCTATTAATCGCCTTCTATATTGGGCCAAAAATCATTAACATGCTCAAAAAACATGAAGTTGGCGAAATCATCAGAACTGAAGGCCCTGAATCTCATTTTTCTAAAAAAGGCACGCCAACAATGGGCGGGCTAATTATAATTTTATCGATTCTCATCCCTCTGCTACTATGGGCAAATTTGAAGAACACCTATATTCAGTTAATTATTTTTGTCACATTATGGATGAGTGGAGTTGGATTTATTGACGATTATCTAAAAGTGGTCAAAAAATATAAAAAAGGATTGATTGCCAAATATAAACTTGCAGGTCAGATTATATTAGGATTGCTACTTGGAATTTATCTCTATATTTCCCCCCAATTCGATCAGGTTGACACTCTGATTTCCCTGCCCTTTTTCAAGAATACTTATCTGGATATTGGCATTTTTTACATACCACTGGTTGTCCTGGTGATCACCGGGACCTCCAATGCAGTCAATTTGACCGACGGTCTTGATGGATTAGCAGCCGGTTTAATGGGTATTGTAGCCATGTCTTTCGCAGCAATCAGCTATGTTTCCGGACGTGTGGATTTTAGTCAATATTTAAATATTATCTATTTGAAAGGGTCTGGTGAGTTGACAGTTTACTGTCTGGCTTTTGCCTTCGCTATGCTCGGTTTTCTCTGGTATAATAGTAAACCAGCTCAGGTTTTTATGGGTGATACAGGCTCGCTGGGAATGGGTGGAGCTATCGGTGGACTGGCAATACTGATGAAAAAAGAAATCCTGCTCTTTTTTCTGGGAGGAATCTTTGTTGCTGAAGCTGTTTCTGTTCTTATTCAGGTAGGATATTTTCGTTATACAAGAAAAAAATATGGAACCGGCCGGCGAGTTTTCAAAATGGCACCTCTTCATCATCATTATGAGATGCAGGGTATGCCGGAGAGTAAAATCGTGATAAGATTTTGGATAATTGGTATTCTATTGGCGCTTTTAAGTCTAAGTACATTTAAAATACTTTAAAGAGAATGAAGCAACTTAAAAAAATAGTAAATAAAAAAATCAGTGTAATTGGAGCCGGCTTAAGTGGGCTCTATGCTGCTGCTCTGGCTGCCAAAAAAAATGCTCAGGTATTTTTATCAGAAGGCAGTGATAAAAAATTCAGCAATGATGAGATAGAGTTGCTTGAGCGCTATAAAATTGACTACGAAACAGGCGGGCATACCGATCGATTTAAGAATGCTGATCTTTACATCATTAGTCCGGGAATCCCGAAGGAAACTGATATTTATCAAACCATTAAAAAAACCGGCCAACCAGTAATCAGCGAAGTAGAATTTGCCAGCTGGTTTGCCGATGATGCTCAAATTATTGCTATAACAGGAACTAATGGAAAGAGTACAACTGTGCGACTTGTTGAGCATCTTTTTAAAGGCTCACATTACAATGCCTATCTAGGCGGCAATATTGGGATTCCTTTCAGTAAACTCATTCTGGACACTGAAAATATTAAAGAAAACAAAGTTCTCATCCTTGAGATAAGCAGCTTTCAACTAGAGGATATAATCGATTTTAAACCATTTATTTCCTTGATTTTAAACATTACTGCTGATCATTTGAATCGTTATCAAGGTGATATTATTCAATATATGAAAGCCAAACTCCAGATTGCTACAAATCAGACCATAAATGACTTTTATTATTATGATAGTAATGACCAACTTCTCATAAAAAATATCCCCAATAACACTAATTCTTCCCCCTATGATCAAAATAATAGCTACAAGGATTTTATTGATTTAAAAGAAGATGGAAACATTATTTTGCAGAATGGCTCAAAGCTCAAAATTAGAGGTCGCCATAATTATAAAAATATTCTGGCTGCTACTGCAGTTTGCCAGCATTTTCAAATTTCAAAGCAGCAAATATTAGAACAGTTGAGTAGTTTTAACGGGCTTGCTCATCGCCTGGAATTTGTAAAAGACATCAACGGAATTGAATTCTATAATGATTCCAAAGCCACCAACATTGATTCAGTCATTCAAGCTTTGACAAGTTTTAAGCAACCAATGTATTTGATAATGGGTGGTCGTGATAAGGATCTAGATTTCAGTGAACTTCTCCCCTATCTGAATTCCAGTATTAAAGAAATCATTTTGATAGGAGAGGCTGCTGACAAAATCCAGAAACAATTGCAAAATAAAAGGCCAATTACCAGGAAAAAAGATCTGGAGCAGGCTATTCAGCACGCCTACAATGAATCCAGTTCTGGCAGCGTAGTGCTATTATCGCCGGGCTGTGCCAGTTTTGATATGTATGATAATTACAAAGAGCGGGGCAAACATTTTAAAGCCCTGGTAAATTCTTTACAGGAGCAGAGATAATATGTTCAATTTTGATCTCGATCCGGAAAAAATGAAAGTTGATCGTCCCTTTTTAATCACAACCGGAATTCTTTTGGTTCTGGGACTGATCATCTTGTATAGTGCCAGCCCTTACATGGCTGAGGCATTATACGGCCAACCCTACCGCTTTATCTCTGGTCAGTTGAAAAATATTTTTATCGGACTAATTGCCGCCGCTTTTATCTATTTTTTCATAGATTATCGTAAGTTAAAGAATTTTGCCTTTTTCTTTGCTATTCTATTTATAATTCTTCTTATAGTGACCAAGATCTATGGTGATCGAAATCCCAATATGGATGCTTCTCGCTGGCTGCCTTTAGGTGTATTCAATATGCAGACTTCAGAATTTGCCAAGCTAGCCCTAATCCTCTATCTGGCTTCATTCTATGATCGCCATGATGATCATCTCGATGATTTTAAAATTGGATTTCTCCCTCCATTAATAATTATGGGACTTACAATAATTCTGGTTATTATTGAACCCGACTACAGCAGTGGCGCTTTAATCGCCTTTACCGCAGTTCTGGTTATGTTTTTAGGTGGTGCTAGATTACGGCACTTATCAATATTTGTTGTCTTATTTGTAATGGGCTCAATATTTGTGGTCTTGAAATCACCTTACAAGCTGGAAAGATTGACTACACTTTTTAATCCATCGAAAGATCTAAGCGGAGCCGGTTATCAATTACATCAATCTTTGATCAGTCTGGGGAATGGTGGAATTTTTGGTCAGGGTCTGGGAAATGGCGTGCAAAAGGAACTATTTCTTCCTGACTGTCATACTGATTTTATATTTTCTGTTGTTGGTGAAGAAATGGGCTTTGTTTTTTCGACAATGATCTTAGGTGGTTATTTATATTTATTCTGGAGGGGACTAAAAATAGCTATGAAGGCACCCGATAGTTTTGGAAAATTGCTAGGATTGGGATTAACATTTTCATTGTTCCTGTATGTTTTGATTAATGTTGGTGTTGTATGCGGTCTATTACCAGTCACAGGAGTACCATTGCCTTTTATGAGTTATGGCGGTTCTGCTATGCTTTCCAATCTAATCATCGTAGGCCTTTTGTTAAATATTTCCCGCTACTCACAGGAAGAAAAAAATTATCGAAGAGATTATATTATCAATGGATAAGAAAAAGACAAAAATATTATTTTGTGGAGGAGCAACAGGTGGTCATTTGTATCCAGCCATTGCTCTAGCTGAACAATTTATAGATCTGCTGGGTAAAGATCGTATTGAGTTGCTCTTTATTGGCAGCAGCTATGGACTTGAAAGCCGTGTATTGCCCGAAAAAGGATACAATTTTAAAAGTATCTGGATCAGAGGTATTCAAAGAGGATGGCGCTGGCAACAGCTCAAGGTCAATTTACTGGCTCCTTTTCGAATTGTTACCAGTCTGTTCCAGTCTATATTTTACATTAAACAATTTTCTCCTGACTTTGCTATAGGCACTGGTGGATATTCATCAGGTCCTCCTCTTTACATTGCTGATAAAATGGGTATAGATCTCTTTCTTCAGGAACAAAATGTTTACCCAGGAGTGACTACTCGCTTATTAGCCAAAAAAGCTCGAAAAGTTTATACTGCCTATCAGAGCACAAATGAATACATCGATAATACTGACAATAAAGGAATGCCACTTCGCAGGTCATTTCAAAAATTGGATAAAAAAGAAGCTCTGGAATATTTTGATCTGGATACCGATAAAAATACGATCTTCATGTTTGGTGGCAGCCAGGGTTCCCGAGCATTGAATCAATTTTTGGCTAAAAATATCACAAAATTGATCCAGGAATTTGATTGCCAATTCATCTGGCAAACAGGGCGCAAAAATTTTTCTGTCTATGGTAATAAATTTGCGAACAAAAAAAATATTTACATTACACCTTACATAGATCACATGGATCGGGCCTATTCGGCCTGTGATCTGGTTTTGTCGCGAGCAGGAGCATTGAGTTTAGCAGAAGTATGCGAATTTGGCAAGCCCTCAATTTTGGTTCCTCTCCCTATTGCTGCTGCCAATCATCAAGAAAAAAATGCTCGTGACCTGGAAGATAAAGGGGCAGCGATTGTAATTCTGGAAAAGAATTTAACCTATTCAAATTTCAAAAAAGCCCTTAAACCACTCTTATCCAGACCCAATAAACTGGAAAAGATGGGTAATCAAGCTCAAAAACTCGCCAATCCCAGGGCTGCTAAGCAAATTGTTAATGATATTTTAAAGATAGAAGGTATTCTATGAATAATGGTTTACCGGAATATATTCATTTTGTAGGAATTGGAGGAATAGGCATGTCTGGCCTGGCGGAATTTCTGCATAAAGAGGGCCATTATATAACTGGCTCCGATCTCAAAAAATCAGAAAACACCCGACGTCTGAAAAAAATGGGCATACCTATTTGCTATTCTCATAACAAAAGCAATATTGGGAAAGCTGGATTAATTGTCTATTCATCAGCAATTCCACCTGATAATCCAGAAAGACAGATCCTTGATATTCCCACAATAAAACGAGCTACTATGCTCAATCGAGTCATGAAACGGCGTCCCTATCAAATAGCTGTCTGTGGTATGCACGGCAAAACTACCTGCTCCTCAATATTGACCCATATTTTTACTGAAGCTGAAAAGGATCCAGCAGCGTTACTCGGTGGAATTTTACAAAGCAGCGGCACAAATATCCGCTATGGCAAAGGCGATTATTGCATAGTTGAGGCTGATGAATATGACCGCTCTTTTATGGAATTGTATCCCACACACGGATTAATGACTAATATTGAGTCTGAGCATCTTGATATTTACAATTCACTGCTGGATATAAAAAATACATTCAGCCAATTTGGCCAGCGGATTTCAGGCCAAAACAATCTGGTTGTTTGCGCCGATGATGAAAATATACAAGATATTCTCAGCGACCTTTCTAATGCAATCACCTATGGGCTTAATGATGCCGATTATCTGGCCACAAATTTACAATTTGACAAAGATAAAAGTAGTTTTGATGTAGTAATAAAAGGTGAAAAGGCAGGACGGATAGAAATTGTTCTTCCTGGGAAGCATAACATTTTAAATGCTCTGGGCTGTCTGGCAATCGCCGATCTATGTGGTCTAGAGTTTGATAAGATTAAATCTGCTCTGGCCAGTTATTCCGGTTCAAAAAGACGCCTGGAAGTAAAATTCAAAAATGATGATATAATATTAATTGACGACTATGCCCATCATCCCACAGAAATTGAAGCAACTTTGCAGGGGTTAAAGCAATCCCGTAATAACCGCATTATTGCCATTTTTCAACCACATCTTTATTCTCGTACTCGTGATTTTCACCAGGAATTTGCAAACGTTCTGAAGATAGCCGACCGATGCTTTGTAACTGAAATTTATCCAGCCCGTGAAAAACCAATTGAAGGTGTTACCAGTAAAATGATAACAGATTTGGATGAAAATCTAAAATTTTACAGCAAGGATAAGATAGTTGATAAAATCAGAGAAATAATGCAGCCTGGAGACATTATCATAACTCTGGGGGCTGGCGATATTAATACAATTCATGAGGATTTAATTAAAATTATCAAAGCAGAAAAAGAGTAAAATGCCTGAATATCAGCCCAATAAAGAACCGAAAAGAAAAAAAATACGCTACAGTATCATACTGATTGTTTCCATTCTTTTAATAGCTGGAATTACCTATTTGGCCCGGAAATGGTGTGACTTCCGCAAAATTTATAAAGTTGATAAAATAACAGTTTCAGGGACTTTCATCTTGACTCAACCAGAAATTCACAAAAAAATTGAGAGCCATATCGCCAACAAGAATCTTAAGCAGATAAATTGTGACACTTTACAAAAATCACTTGCTGAGCTTCCTTATGTGGAAGCCAGTAATGTAGTCAAACGGTTTCCCGATGGACTGGATATTCAAATTGTTGAACGCATTCCTCTCTGCTATTTAATCACTGATGATAGTAATTATGTTCTTGATGCTAGAGGTACTGTCCTGCCTGTTCCTGACAATTCCATTAACACCAATCTGCCTTTAATCACAGGCAAAGAAATTGGTTCAACAGTGCAGATAGGTAAAAAGGTACAATCACCAACGATTAACCTGGCAATAACCTTCCTTAACCAGTTAAAACACAGGCTACCGCCTATTTTTGCAAAGGTCTCCGAGATAAATTATGAGGAGAATAAAAAAGAGTATAATCTGTTTTTAAATTCCAATACAAAAGTATTATTGGGAAGAAAAAAAATCTATAATCGGTTGAATGTCTTAATCCATTTTATGAAACAATTACCAACTAAAAATGATATTGCTGATTATCAATATCTTGATCTGCGCTGGAAAGATCAGATCGTGGCCCGTTCTAAACATACTTGAAAAAGGACTGAAGCTTATGACCATTATCCCAAAAAAATCTTGTAAATATAATAGAACTGAAACTCGAAGTCTATTCTCTGATATAAAAATAAATAATGAGGTGAGTTTAATAAAATTTTCCGATCAGATTAACAATTCCTTGTAAAGAGATTAAAATTAAATTTATAAAAGAAAGTTGCCATAATGAAAAATATAGTTTCAGCATTAGATATCGGTTCTGAGAATATAAAAGCGGTAATCGCCGAAGTCAGTGATGATTACAAGCCCCGAATATTGACTTCAGTAATGGAAGAATCGGGCGGAATTAGAGATGGCGAAATTGTGGACATGACGAAAGCGAGTCGCTCTATCAAAAAAACAATTGATCAGATTAAAAATCAATCTGAATTTGAGCCCAGCGAATATTATGTCTCAATTACAGGCAATCATATCAAAGGCATTGATACTAATGGACTGATTTCAACTACAAAAAAGGACAGTTCTGGAGTAGAAGAGCCTGGTACAATTAACAAATATCATATCGAAAAAGTCAATGAAAAGGTGGAGGAAAATAGTATGGCCTGTCCTCTACCGGTGGATCGAGATATTTTGCACATTTTTCCCAAAGAATATATAGTTGATAATCGACGAGGAATCATTAATCCTGAGGATTTAACAGGACGCAGGCTAGAAATCAGGGCTCATTTAACAATTTACAGCACAACTGCCGCCCGCAATTTAATTCGCTGTCTGAAAAAATCAGGAGTAAAGGTCAAAGAATTTGTACTGCATTCCCTGGCGTCGGCATATTCGACATTATCGAAAGATGAAAAGGAGCATGGCACAATTCTGATCGACATTGGGGCTAATACTACGGATATTATTTATTATAGCCAGGGAAAAGTTCAATATACTGGATTTGTTCCTCAGGGCGGAAAAAATGTAACCCGTGACATTGCCCGAATGCTACAAATTAGCTCAAAAACAGCTGAAAATTTGAAAATTGAAAACGGTTTTGCCATGAAAGAAATGGCGCCCGCTAATAAAATTTTAGAAATAGAAGGTCTGTCAGGATATGATCCTTTTGAAATAGAACAAAGCCGGCTTGCGGAGTATATAGAAGCTCGAATGCGGGAAATATTTCAGGAGGCCAAAGTTGAGGCCAATAAAATCAATACACCTCGAGTCAGCAATCCTCCAGTGGTCCTGACTGGTGGAGGCGCTTTGATCAAAGGCAGTGCTAGATTATGCGAGGATGTTTTTGATACCAGTTGCAAGGTTGCCCGTCCAGTTAACTTTCAGGGCCAAATTGAGGATATTAACTCACCAATTTTTTCAGCGGGAACTGGTATGATCAATTATGCCCGTAAAAATACGAGTAAAAATAAGGCACAAATTCTACTGCAAAAAGCGCCGGTAAATCTAAGTTTTATAGAGAAAATTAAAAATTTTATAGATAGAATAATGTAATAAAAGGGGAAATCATGTTATTCGAATATGATGAGAATTTTAAAAGCCAGGGT
>Ga0102934_1000668_pt1 | contig 23246 bp, 22 predicted proteins | sample SalPonR2_A_D1_MG_FD_78175 | JGI IMG/M metagenome (GOLD analysis project Ga0102934, IMG submission 78175) | Salt pond soil microbial communities from South San Francisco under conditions of wetland restoration - Salt Pond MetaG R2_A_D1_MG | ecosystem: Environmental > Aquatic > Marine > Intertidal... | reverse complement strand
GTTTTTTTGATGGTTCTTTTGATCATTAAGAGATAGCTTTTTTGTAATAGATACACAAGGACATGAGCCAGGGGACTCATGACTGGTTTACGGCTGCAGGCTCGCTTCAAGAAGCGTTGGGACCTGTAGCCAGAAAAAGGAATTGGGTTATTTATTCTTTAAAATTCTCCTCTTCTATCTTCTGGACACTCTCATAGGCATTCTTCAGAAAATCGTGTTTGTGTTCATATCCGTCGGTAAACTCCGTGTTCAGCCATCTTTTAAGCATATCGGTTGCCTCTTGCGGGGCCAGTATCCATCCGCCCATTGTGAGGACGTTGGCGTCGTTGATGACCTTACACATCTTGGCGGCATAACTGCCCTCGACAACAGCGGCGTAGACTCCTTTGAACTTATTGGCCGTTATGGCCATTCCCATACCGGTTCCGCAGCAGATCAAGCCCTTCTCGTACTCACCGGACTGAACCTTTTTTGCCACCTTCGGGGCAACCTCAAAATAGGGTTGAAAATCATCGAGGGATTTCATGCCGACATCCTCGACCTGATACCCCCATTCCACCAATTTTTCCTTCAGAGCTTCCTTGAGAGGAAACCCGGATTTGTCCGCGCCTATTACGATCTTTTTCATTATCATCAAACCTCCTTCAGTTTTAAAAACAACGCTTTGTAGGGTGAGGCCTTTCTCACGAAAACCGGCGGCTGTCCGTAAGGGGCCTCGATTTCGTATTCCCCTTTTTTGTATTCCCTGCCAGACCAGATATGAATCCATTCATCATCGGGGAGGAAAACGGTTCTTTTCTCAGTTTTTTCTTCTATGACGGGAGCACACAGGACATCTCTTCCAAGCAGGTACTGGTACTTGACATCTCTGCATCTCGTGTCGTCGTAATACATTCTCAAATGCCGCATGAACGGTAACCCGTGTCTTGAATTTTCTCTGTTCAATGCTTTCAGATAGTCTTTGATGGCAACGTGTATATCCACCATTCTCTTAAAATGCTTAAGAGTTATCGGACATTGGTCAAACTGATAATTGGATTGCGGCATATTCCCCTCATGTGTTCTCATGATGGGGGTGAAAGTGGATAGTTCGGTCCATCTCATGAAGAGTTCTTTTGTCCTTGTGACGTTCCCTATCTCATTTTGTAGTGTGGTATAGCCCCCGATATCCGAATGGGAGATACCAAAACCGCTGAGCCCAAGCGAAAGGGCAGCAGGGATAACGGATGCCAGACCGTCATCCAGGCTCCAATCAACCATCTGATCGCCATGCCACATCGAAGTGGAATATCGCTGTGAAAAACTGTATCCCGATCGTGTGAAGAAGACGATTTCTCCGAGATTATTGGTCTCTTCAACGGCATCACGGTTTAACTTGGCCCAGAGGACCGGGAATTTGTTATGTAGTTTTTCAGCCGCCTCTTTGCTGAAAGGCTGGCAATCAACCGGTGTATATTCACCGAAATCCGCCATCCATCCGGAGAATCCAATCCCGATCAAATTCTTTTTGATGATGTTCTTGAGCCAATTGTAGGCATCCGGGTTTGTCAAATCAACGATTGTAACGGGAAAGGTTGTTACTTCAACGATGTATTCCTCACCATTCCCGTTTTGGAGCGTGAACCCCTTTTCGGTAGCCTCTTTATAGAGAGTCCCTTCAAGGGCAAGAAAGGGGTTGACATATCCCATGACGCGAACGCCTCTTGCCTTGAGTTCTCTGATGGTTTCAGGGAGATTCGGATACAACGACTCTTCATACTCCCAGTTCCACATCAGTTGCTGGCCGAAGGCCGTGATTCTCTTGCCTTCCCAGTCCTGGATCCAGAGGGCGGATATCTTCAGATCTTTCTCCAAGGCATTGTTGATCTTGTTCAACACCGTATCAGTGCCGCCCTGCAGACCCAGCCATACTCCGTCAAATGACCAGTCCGGCAACTCCGGCTGAAGACCAAAATACTTGGATTTCAGTTTTTGGGTCTCTTCGAGAGAATCCGCGACACCAATCATAATCGAGGGGGGCAGGCTCCAGCATTCCAGTTCGTTGAAATCAGGATGTGAAAAGTCAAATTTCATGTAACTGGTATCGTCAACGTGACAAAAGTAGTTCTCCGTCGAGATATAGGACGGCTGAGGATAATAGGTGGTGTACCAGTCTCCGCCGGCAGATTCCAATTGATCGGCATAGAAGGTCAGCAGTTCCTTTTTGTTCCTGCCAATCCCCTGTTCGGAGACCCAGAGAGGGACCTTCCGGCCTTTGAGATTGACTTCGGAGTACTGCTCTCCACAACCGTAGATTCCCTCTGATTCTTTTGAAGGAAGTTTGATCCAGAATCGGTTGTACTCCTCATCATCAGCCTTAAGATTTATCTCAACATGCTTCTCGTCAATCTTCTTGAAAAGCACTGTTGCTTGAATGCCTTTGTATTTGAAGAGAATCTTGATCCTCTCATCTGTTTCTTCAATCCGTTCATACTCCTTCATCGGAAATTTGGAGATGAGTTCTTCAGAGATGTCAAAATTCCCGTGATACATCTTGTAATAGCCTTTACCATTCCCCAGACTAAATGCAGGCAGATCACGATCATGTTGGATGATTAATCTGTCTTTGAAAAAAATCTTGAGTCGTCCATTTTCCTCGATCAGTTTGAGACCCATTTATATCGTCATCCTTTTTTTCTTTTCAACACTTTTTTAACCGCTTCTATGATATCCAGAGGTGTCATTTTATATTTTTCAATCAGAAAATCCTCCATGCCGACCTCTCCAAAATGATCGTTAATCCCGATTTTTTCGAGCGGAACGGGTTGGTACTGTGACAAGACTTCTGAAACCGCTGTTCCCCATCCGTTGATGACACTGTGGTTTTCAGCTGTCACGATGGCGCCGGTCTCCTTCGCTGCTTTGATAATCGGATCTTTATCGACGGGTTTTAGGGTATGCATATTCAAAAGTCTTACACTGATGCCTTCTTTTTCAAGGATATCCACGGCCTTTTTAGCGTATTGAATCATATGTCCGCTGCAGATAATCGTTACATCGCTGCCGTCTTTCATCTCATGTATCTTTCCCAGTTCAAACTCTGTTCCTTCGTCGAAGTACAGTTCTTTATTCTTTCTGGCCAGTCTCATGTAAACGGGGCCGTCCATGTCGGCTATCTGAGGAAAGAGTGAGAGGAGCTGGACGTTGTCCGCCGGTTCTACAACCGTCATGCCGGGAATGCTCCTGACAATCCCCGCATCTTCAACACTCATATGCGTTGCCCCGTTGAGTTCCGCCAATACTCCGGGGTCGGTTCCGCCGATCTTCACACTCAGTTTTGCGTAGGAGACTGAAATGGTCATCTGATCAAAGACTCTCCGGGTGGCAAAGGGGGTAAAACTGTGTGCAAAGGGGATCTTCCCCATAACGGCCATACCGGCGGCTGTACCGATCATATTCGCTTCCGCCACCCCCACATCGACAAAACGTTCAGGGTAGGTCTCTTTAAAGGGCGTCGTACCGGATGCCTTCATCAGATCGGCTTCCAACACCACAATGCGATCATCCGTTTTTGCCCGTTCGATTAATAGTTCTGTATAAACCTGTCTGAGTTCTTTTCCTTTTATCATCATCTCACACCTCTGCCTTATTCAGTTCAGCTACCGCTTTTTTCCAGTCTTCAGTCGATACCTTCATATTATGGCATGAAAGCTTGTTCTCAGCAAAGAAGGCGCCCTTCCCCTTGACGGTATTCAATATGATCATGGTGGGTTGTCCGCGGGTTTCTTTTGCCTCAGAGATTGCTTTATCAATCTCGGCAACATCATGTCCGTTAACGGGAATACAATGCCAACCGAATGCCTCCCATTTGTCTGCAACGGGTTCTATGGAATTGATATCTTTAACAGTTCCGTCAATCTGCAGTTTGTTGTGATCAAGGAAAACAGTGAGGTTGTCCAGCTTTTTATTACCGGCAAGCATGGAAGCCTCCCATATCTGGCCTTCCTGAGATTCCCCGTCACCGATGATACAGTAAACTCTGGATTCCTTTTTATCCATTTTCTTGACGATGGCCATTCCCACAGCAGCTGAAAGACCCTGGCCAAGAGAACCGGCCGTCATGTCGATGCCCGGTGTCAAGACTCTGTCACAGTGAGAAGGCAGTCTTGTGTTCGGCTTGTTCAGCGTTTCTATCCAGTCCTTTGGAAAGAATCCCTTGTCCGCAAGCACCGCATACAGCCCGGGACCTCCGTGACCCTTTGAGAGGACGAAATGATCGCGCTCCTCCCATTTTGGATTGTCAGGATCAACGCGCATATGATTTTGATAAAGCGTTGTCAAGGCTTCAATAATCGAGAGTGATCCGCCAACATGTCCGACTCCGAGCTTCCCAATCATCTCGATCGTCAGGCAGCGGATCTCATTTGCCTTTTTCTCCAGTTCTTTTGTCTTTGCTTCTTTCAAGATAAACACCTCATTTTATAGTATTTTTTTTAACAGACTTTTGAGTTCTTCTTTATTAAACTTTTTGGGATTCAATTCAGCAATCGGCGCTGATAGTGTTATTTCAGCAATCTCATCCAGGTCCTTTTCTTTGATACCGATTTCAGACAGCTTTGTAGGCGCATCAATATTGCCCATCATTTCATGCATGTAATCGGCAAAACTGTCTACATCTTCAAATGACAGGTAGTTTAGCAGCCTGTCCATTTCGTCGGATGAGTTTTCGTAATTTGCCCGGATGACCTCCGGCATTGCAATGGCACATGCAAATCCGTGTTCGAGACCGTATCGGTTTGTCAGCGGGAAACTGAGTGCGTGGAGGACTGTCGTCCTTGTCTGGGCAAATGATATCCCCGCCATCAGACTGGCCAGCATCAGATTCTCTCTCGCTTCTTCATCGTTCTGTTTCAAGATAGCCCTTTCAAGATTCCCGACGATCAGTTTCATGGCCTCGAGGGAGAGTAATTGTGACATGGGTTGTGTTGTATCAGCCCAGTATGCCTCGATTGCATGTGTAAAGGCGTCGAGTCCGGTTGTTGCCGTGGGTCTCGGCGGCAGGGTCAGGGTCAGTGCCGGATCGATGATGGCATAGTCACTCCAGTAATGGTCGGTGACGAGCGGCTTTTTTCTGCCATTTTTCTTGTCAGTATAGACCCCGACATTGGTGACTTCGCTACCGGTTCCGGAAGTTGTCGGTATTGAGATTAAGAGCGGTCTTCTCTCGGCAAACTGTTTCTTGTTGTTCAGAAATTCGATCAATCTGCCCCCTGATGTCTTCAGACAGGCGATCGCCTTGGCTGAATCAAGGGAGCTTCCACCACCTATGCCGATGATGGCATCCACATCTTTCTCTCTGGCTATTGCTGCGCCTCTGTCAACTGTTTCGCATGAAGGGTTGGGCTCTACCTCACAAAAATCGTATATTTCAAAATGATCATCCAGTACGTCTTTGATCTTGTCAACAATCCCGATTTTCTTCAGGGTGGGATCACTGACCATAAGCACTTTTTCTCCCTTTATCAGTTCATTTAATTGTTCAATCTTATCTTTTCCGAAATGAATCTCCACAGGTACCAGAAATTTGAAATCCATTTTATTCCTCCTTTTTTCCATCTTTTCTGTGTTCAAGTATGATTCCCATCGTTCCCAGTAATACAGTCGCCATACCGGCCAATTGTATTCCATTCAGTTTTTCATCGAGTACAAAGAAACTGATGAGGGATGCAAATATCGGCATCATCAGCAACATGATCCTGACGATCCATACCGGCAACCTTCTCAGATTGTAATAGTAAAGGATGTATAACATCGTCTGCATCAAACCGGTATAGATCAGAGAGAAGTAGAGGATCTTGTTATTGCTCAGTACTGCTCCTGGTATACCCTGGCCGGTAAAAGCTAACAAAACACTGAAAATGATAAAGGTGATAAGGTTGTTGTAAAAGGCAACCGTTGAATCCTCTATGTTGTTTCTCTCATCGTTCTGCACCGATTTTATGACAAAGCCGTTCAAGGCAACACAGAAGGCACTTGCCAGGAACAACAGATCCCCGAACCCCTGTAGCTGGAAATTGGCAAAATCCACGTCAATGACCATGAATGTTCCGAAGAGTATAATGCCCGTCAAGCCCCAATCCTTAAATGTAAATCTCTGTTTCAGGACAGCCAGTGCAATGAAATTGGTAAACAGGACATCCGACTTAAGCAAAATCGATCCGTTGGATGCTGTTGACAGCTGTAATCCCAAAAAGGCTGTTATATCAAGTGAAAAACCCAGTAAACCGATGATAAACAGTTTCGGAACCGCTGTTCTGTGAACGATTAACTTCTTAAGATTACCTCTCAGCGCTATGTACAACAGTAAAAAGATTAATGCCAAAAACCTGACGGTTGTTCCGACGAAAAATGGGGAAAGTTCATTCAGTGAGAACTTATTTGCGACATAGAAACTTCCCCATACAATGTTGAGTAAAAATAAAGAGATAATCGATTTGCCGGACATATCAGATCAATTCTTTTTTGAGTTGTTCAATCTTTTCTTCGGGTATCGTCGTCTTGCCCCCGGTTTTCCTTTTCTGAGTGAGATAATCGATCATCGTTCTGTGGTTTTCCGGATTCAACGGGTATCTGAGTGCTGCGAAGATGCCCAATGCCATCAATGCCACCGGAACAAATGAGACGATGATCTTAATCGTAAGCAGCACAGCTTCCGGCTGTGCTTGCTCGATTGATTTTTCGACTCCGTTTTCCACAATAATTTCAGGATTGAGATAGCCTGTCAACCCGAGCAGGAACGTGACAAAGGCTACGGCGATACCGGAGGCAAATTTTCTGGTGAATGTTATCAGGCCGCTGAAAGATCCCTCTCTCCTTTCTCCGTATGCCAGTTCACCAACATCGGTTACATCACCGAACATGGTATGCGGCATAACAGCTGCTGCACTGACCCCTGACCCAATCAAAGCCGCCAAAGCCATGATGGACGTTAAAGATGATTCGGGCGGGAGGATGAAGATCAGGATGCCACCAAGTGACCAGACCACAGCCCCTGTGATGTAGGCCGTTGTCTTACTCTTTTTCCTGGCCAGATAGGCATAGGCCGGAATGCATAAGACTTCAACAAGGAGCAGCACGCCGAGGACATACGGGAGGGCCTCCGGTTTCTTTGCGTAGTATTTCATGTAATAGGCAAAGATCATCGAGACGATATCCATGCCCAGATAGGCTGCGAGGAACATCAAGAGTAATCTTCTGAATGATTTTATCTTAAAGGGATCGGTGAACATCTTCTTTATTTCAAACCCGCCTGAGGCGACGGTGAAATCCTCTCTCTCTTTAGAGGAGAAAAAAACGCCAATCCAGGGGAGGGAGAAAAAGGCACCGAAGATCAGGGCCATGACGATATAGCCCGTTCGTATATTGTTGAATCCATTGACAATCATCATCGGGAAGAGCGCACAGATCAGTGATGACCCCAGAGAAAAAGCCAGTTTTATGGAATTGACCGATGTTCTTTCATTGTAATCCAATGAAATCTCCGCCGCCATTGCCTGATAGGGAACCATCACCATGGTTACAACTGTGTTGAAGAATAGATAGGCAGCGAGAACATAGATGAACTTTGATATCTGGCTATCAAATGCGATGGGATACCAGAGGATAAAGAACGAGGCAAAGATCAACAGGATGCCTGCCAGAAAATACGGCCTCCTCCTGCCATACCTTGAATTTGTTCGATCAGTGATGCTTCCCATCAGCGGGTCGGTGATGGCGTCCCAGAACTTCCCGATGAGGAAGATCGGGGAGACAAAGATCATGTTCAGACCGATGACATCGGTCAAAAAGATGGCGTAGAAAAAGTTGATGATATTGAATGCGCCGCCACCAAATATATCCCCGGCACCAAAGAGGATCTTCGTCTTCAGCGGAAGTCTTTGATGAACGCTTGCAGTTTTATCCTTCATGCGGTCACCTGACAACTTCCCATTTGTTGATACGTGAGAGGATCTCAAAGGGTTTGGTGTAATCTCCGTAGACAACGGATATATGATGGGCAAAGCCATTGTAAACGACCTTTTCCAACAACTCTGAGAGTGGGATGTCAAATCTGGCCTTCATATAGGTCCCTCTCAGTTCCTTTTCCATCGGGAAGGCTTCTCCGCGCCCGAGAAGAATCCTTGTCTTACCCCGGGCCGTATCGATTCTTGCAAAGGATATCTCTCCGGATTTCATCACAAAGTCCGCTGTAACGCCCTTGCCACCCATATGATAGGAATCGAGTGAGATGTTGCATGTCCCATCTGTCAGATTGCACGGCGCCACACCGCAATGCCAGAGAAGGGCGTAATCGTCTTTCAAGTCGACCTGTGAAAAATCAGCCATAAACGGGGTTAGTGCGCCCATTGCATCATGTGCCATCATGCTCATCAGACCTTCCACATCCCCCTCGCATCCCAACAGGATTCCTTTTGACTGCAGATAGGACATGGAGGCGCAGGGTGCAATGCCGAATTCCCTTGCAAATTCCGGCCAGCATCTTATGGCAAGCGCATCGATGGCGTTATCTGTCAGGAACGTTTTTAGTTTTTCGGTCAGTAGTGCAACTTTGTTGAGCTGTTCATCGCTGATGGGGGTGGTATCAAAGATCTCTTTCAGTTCCGCCGCGGTTCGTTTGACATCGCTCTCTTTTGTCTCACTGTTGATAACCTCAGAGAGTTCATAATGATCAAGCAGCATCCCGGTTTCTCTGTAGGTGTTCAGTTCGTTCAAGCCAACGTTGAAAAAGCCTTTGGCCCGGTAGCCGAGTATTCCGAAATGGGAAGTGGCCAGGCTCTTTTTAATCTTGAGGGCTCTCACCCAGTCTTCGTCAAGGGCATCCCCCACGCAGACTCTGTAGTTGTCGGTACCGGCTTTGAAGAGGTTTGAGGCATTGAGATTGACCCCGCAAACCGAGTTGAGTCTGATCTTCCCGCCGTTGTAAGGGAGTTCTTCAAGCCCCCAGAGCAGGATCGGTTTTTCTATGATGGAATTGATAACGAGTGCCAAATGGCCCAGATGGAATGTACCACTGATGATGACAACTCCGTCTACCGATTGTTCTGAAAGTTTGCGAGCTGCTTTTTTGGCATCTTCCACTTCGATTAACATTTCTTCGATAAATATGAAATCTGCATCTTCCCTTTTTTTGTAATTCTCCATTATGTCCTTATAAATTGACTGGGCAGCCTTAAAATCAAAGGTCTTTCTCCCCAGGCAAACAACACCAATCTTCGGTTTCTCTCTCATTTTAACCACTCCTGTTTTATGTTTTATATATCGCTCCGGTTTCAAAAAAAAGATGTTCAAGTGCAATCGATAGGCCGCCTATGGACGGGCTGGTAAATTCAAGGCAGCTTGTATGTAATTGACTTTTAAGTCCGCTGCTGCGAAGCAGGGTCTCGATCTTATCATTCAACAGTCCCATCAGCTTTTTGTATTTAAATATCTCTCCGTAGAAGACCAGGTTTTCAGGGTCAATCATCTTGATCAGATTAACAATGCCGAGCGCCAGATAGAATATGACTTCTTCGATTAACTCTCTTATCTCATCTTCATGCTGTGTATACGTTATAGAATCATCCGATTCCATGAAATAAGTCTTGAAAATGGTATCAATATCAACTTTTTCGGGTGCCCCGTTGCAGTTTTGATAGATCCGGGGTGTCTTTTCTTTTGAAAACCATTTTCTGACCTGTGAGATGATCCGCTTTGATGAGATTGTGGTCTCCAGACAGCCTCTCTGACCGCAACTGCATTCATATCCGTCGACGTTGACAATGATATGACCGATCTCCCCGGCCATGTTGTTGGCTCCGTAAAGCAGCTTCTTGTCGATGATGATGGCGGCTCCGATGCCGGGGCCGTGCTTGATAAAGATGAAATTCTTCAGGTTTCGTTCCTTTGAACAGTTCACTTCGGCAAGCGCCAGACCTCTCACGTTGTTTTCAACAACAACGGGAATATTATAGAGTGCTTCAAGGATTTCCCTGACTTTAACGCTTTTGTTCCATACGCCATAGGCATATTCACTGACACCATTTACAGAATCAACTTTGCCGGCGATGCCCACACCGATTCCCAGCACACTGCTTTTTGATATATCGAGTTTCCAGAGCAGGCTTTTTGATTCTTCAACGATTTCTTCAAGGAATCTTTCCGGATCTGTTCTGCTGTTGGTCTTGATCCGGGTCGTTGTTAACATTTCAAGACTGAGATTGGAAATGGAAATAATGGTGTTTTCCTTTTCAATATTGATGCCAATAATAAAGCGATGCTTTTTATTAATATCAAGGAGGATCTTCTTTCTGCCGGCACGCCCGTTTCCCGAGGCAGTTCCCACTTCAATAAGGGCTCCCTCGCTGAGCATTTCGTTCGATATGGTTGTGACGGCCCCGGGGCTTAAGCCCGTTATGTCTGCAATATCCTTCCTTGAAAGACAGCCTCTGTCTCGAAGGACATTCAAAATAACCGACCGGTTATTCTTTTTCACAACATTCAGATCCATGACAGAATTTTTCATTTTTCTCCTCTTTCTTTCGAAGATATCCCATTGGATTATACCAGTGTCAGATAAAAATTTAAAGGTTGAATTAATCTAAATAAATCCAATTATGAGCGGTTTCGTTCAATTACAATAAACAATCTTCTCAATTTGGCATTTTCCTTCAAGTAGCTCTGAATAGCAAACAAAACAATGGTTGCAATATTCCTTTATCTTTTGTATAATAATAGAGCGATTAGTTATCGCTGTAGATTATTAACCAAAATTCTATTTCAGGGAGGTTTTATTCAATGAGAAAAGTATTGTTGGTTCTCTTGATTGTACTGTTTAGCACATTGATGTTCTCACAGACAATCAAAGTCCTGGCCTGGGACGATGCACACACACAGGCATGGAAAGCATTAGTTGAGGAATTTGAGAAAGAGACGGGTATCGAGGTGGAACTCGAGTTAATACCATCCACATCGATGCTTCAAAAGACATCGTTGAACGTTACTGAGAACAAGGCCAATTACGATCTGGTTGCCATTGACGAGGGTAACGTTGCAAAATTCGGGGACCTGCTGGTTCCCTACAAAGACTGGCCCGAGGGAGATGTCTATCCGAAGGTTGGGACACAGGACATACCTGCCGCCATCTTTGCATCAGCCGAATGGAAAGGCGAGAACGTCGGAATACCGATAAACGGCAACATGTATGTCTGGATGACAAGAGAAGATATTGTCAACAATCCCGAATACAAAGAGGAATTCAGAAAACAGTTTGGCTATGAGCTTCAGGTCCCCAAGACACTGGATCAGCTGATGAATATGGCTATTTTCCTCGAACCCAAGGGTATCTTCGGTTTTGCCCCCTTCACTTTCAATTCCGAGGGAGCCACCTGTGAAGCTGTCATGTTCTTCGAATCCTTCGGCACAAGTGTTATGACCATGAAAGACGGTCAGTACGAAGTCACACTTGACAAGGAAAAGGCCCTGCAGGCCATCATGTTCTACAAGGACCTGCTCGAATATTCACCACAGGGTGCCATGAACATGGGACACGGTGCAAGAATTGCAGCGTTCAGTGACGGACTTGTATTCTCCATGTTCCAGTGGCCCGGCATTGTACCATCCCATGAAGATGAAAACGAATCACTCGTTGCCGGCAAGATTGAATACACAGCACCACCAGCCGGTCCCGATCAGAGAGCTGCTGTAAGAGGCTGCTGGATTCTCGGTGTCCCGAAAGCGTCTGATAACAAAGCCGCTGCTGCTGAATTCTCCTACTGGCTCAACAACCACGATGCCGGAATGAAGTTGGCAGACGAGGGTATGACACCGGTTAGAACAGATCTTCTTCAGAATGAAGAACTGATGGAAGAAAGCCCATGGTACGCCGGAATGGCAGAAGCAGGAAAGTACGCCGTCAGCAGACCGAACAGGACAACACATTATCCAGAATACTCCGAAATCATCAAAAACAACTGGCTTGCCGCAGTTACAGGAAAGGTGGCACCGGAAAAAGCTGTAGATACAATGGTTTCTGAGTTAAATAAACTGTTGGAGAAGTATGAATAGCATCCATTCTAAAAGGAGTTTGCGCCCCCGAAAAAGGGGGCGCCCCTTTTTATATTTTATCATTCCGGCGGCTTTGACGGTCGGTGTAATACTCGTTTTTCCGATCATTTACGGTTTCGGGCTGTCTTTTTTCAACTGGCCTCAGGTTGATGACGGAACAAGAGCCTTTATTGGTTTTAAGAATTACCTGGATCTCTTTCAGGACAGTCTTTTTTGGCGTTCATTAATGCTGCAGCTTGGTTTTATCTTTATCGCTATTCCAATCCAACTGGTTATTGGCTTCTTTGTGGCTATTCTATTTAACAACGATTTCCCGGCAAGCGGTCTTTTAAGGACTCTCTTACTCTTGCCCGTTTTTGTTCTTCCTGTCCTTTCGGGTTTGACCTGGAAATTGATGTTGCAACCTCGGTACGGTGTCATCACCTATCTACTCTCACAGATTGGTTTAGAGTTCCCACAAGGAATATTGAGCGATAAATCCCTGGCTTATGCCGCCGTTATCATACAGGATATCTGGCGAATGTGGCCGTTTATGTTCATGATTCTATATGCCGGTATCAGCGGGATATCAAAGGATCTAATCGAGGCGGCTGAGATTGACGGGGCTTCTTTTTATCAGAAGACCTTCAAGATTATCCTACCTCTCCTCAGAGGAACGATAGCAACGGCCATCCTGCTGAGGACCATCGATGCCCTCAGGATCTTCTCTGAAGTCTTTGTTATGACCAAAGGGGGCCCGGGTTCGGACGGAACCATGCTTTTTTCATTGTATATTCACAAACAGGCCTTTCAGTTCGGAAAACTCGGGTATGCATCTTCCATGGCGGTCGTGTTGATTGTGATCACATTGTTGTTTGCCTTTGGACTTGTCAGAAAAAACATGGACATTGATACAGCATGATAGGGGATGGTGGTTTGTTATGACAAGAAAAAATAAAAAAAGACTTAGAGCATGGCTGTTATTCACACTTGCGATTATCATCGTAATGATGGAATTATTCCCTATCTATATCGTTGTATCGAACGGTTTCAAACGGGATCTGGATATCAGAACGTCCAATCCTTTTAGTTTTAAATTTTCCATGAGGAGTTATCAGCAAGTATTTGAAAAGAGCGATTTTATTCCCTCTATCAGCAACAGTTTGATCGTGGGACTCTCATCAACAGCGATATCTCTCATATTTGGTTCGATGGCTGCTTATGGGATTGCCAGATTCAAATTTAAAGGGAGAAAAGGATTATCTTATTCTTTTCTTGTATCAAGAATGGTACCTCAGATAGCACTATCGGTGCCGATTTTTATACTTTTTGACCGGCTTGGTTTGACGGACACCCATATTTCACTGATTCTCGCTTATACCAGTTTTAATCTGCCTTATATCATCTGGTTGTTGTTGCCTTTCTTCGCATCCGTGTCACCGTCATTTGAGGAAGCAGCTCTGGTGGACGGTTGTAACAAAAAACAGGTGTTCTGGAGAATATTCCTGCCACTTACAGCTCCGGGTCTCGTAGTTGCAGCTATATTTGCGTTTATCATGGCATGGAATGAATACATATATGCCCTCGTTTTAACAGGCAACACTACAAAGACAGCCCCTATAGCCGTTAACGGGTTCATGGGTCAGTATGCGCCGAAGTGGGGACAATTAGCGGCCTCCGGAACGATTATTCTCATACCGGTTATCATATTTACGCTGGCTTTGCAGCGATACATCATCAAAGGGTTGACAGCAGGTGGTGTGAAAGAATAAACTATCTCAGGTATATGGTTGGCTTAATATATGAAAAGTTGCTCTTTAGATTGATCAGACTTTCAGAATGTCCGATGATAAATATCCCGGCATCAACGAGAGAACTGTAAAAGCGGTTTATCAGTTTTTGCCGGGTTTCCTCGCCGAAGTAGATCATAACGTTTCGGCAGAATATGATGTCAAAGCCTTTTTTAAAATTAAACGATTTTGTGAGATTGAAACTTCGAAACGTGATAAAGTTGCGAAGCCGGGGATCGATCATATACCCCATATTCTTCTTTTCAAAGTACTTGCTCAGAATGTAGGGTGATACCTCGGTTTGGATTGTAGCGGGATAAACACCTCTTATTGCGGTTCTTAAACTCTCATGACTGATATCCGTCGCCAGGATCTTGGGCCTGATACCGGGGAAATTCTCCAGAAAAAACATCACCATGCTGTACGGTTCTTCTCCTGATGAGCAACCTGCGCTCCATAATCGGATCTCCTGATTCCTTTTAATCCGTCTGTTTTTTTCCATAATCTGTTCTAAGTTGGCCTTCAGAAAATCAAAATGCTGGTTTTCCCTGAAGAAATCGGTCTTATGTGTCGTTATCTTATGCGTGAAATCATGCCACTCTTTACTCCCCTCGTTCTTTTTCAGAAAAGAGATGAATTCATTGTAATCGTCCATCCCGGATTTATGCATAAAATTGTCAATTTTAGTTTTCAGCATGTTTTTCTTACTGACTTTGCATTCCATCCCGAATTTTTGGGTGAGGTATTCTGTTATCTCGTGATACACTTTATCAGAGAACCTTGTAGGACTCATGATATCCTCTCCAGATATTGGATTAGAAAGTTGGGAATGCCCTCCAGATCAACTATTTTATCGACAGCGTTTAATCTGATGGCCTCTTTCGGCATTCCAAAAACGGTACAACTCTTTTCACTCTGGGCAATGGTGTAGGCCCCTTTCTGCTTCATTGTGAGGAGTCCCTTCGCACCGTCAGCTCCCATTCCCGTTAGTATGATTCCGATGGCTTGTGATTTGATATGTTTTGCCACGGATTCAAAGAGAATCTCCACAGATGGTTTCTGATGGTAAATCAGGGGGCCATCAACGATCTTTGTATAGAAATAAGCGCCTTTTTTGATGACTTCCATATGCATGCCACCGGGTGCGAGATAGGCAACGCCGTTTTTCAGTACCTCATTACCATTCGCTTCTTTAATTGTGAGTTGCGACACATCGTTCAGTCTTTTGGCAAACTGTGTTGTAAAGTTCTTCGGCATATGCTGTACCATTACAACCGGTGGGAATTTCGCAGGTAGTTTTTCCACTATTTTTTTGATGGCATGCGTTCCCCCGGTAGACGCTCCAATTGCTATGATGGGTTTTTCAAGCAGAATGTTCTTTTGTATTCTCTGACCAACACTTGGCGTGTGATTCTTTAATCTTCTTTTCAAGCTTCCGATTTGTACCCTGTTTAATGACCCGGCCTTCCTTACTCGGTCTTTTAGTTCTTCGCTTATCTCCGGTATCCGGTTTTTATTGGTCGGCTTTTCAAGGACATCCACCGCTCCCAGGTCAAAGGCCTTGATTTCATACTTTGAACGTTCCCTGGCCAAAGAGCTGAAGATGATCACAGGCATGGGTTTTGCCCGCATCAGTTTTTCAAGAAAGGTCAGCCCGTCCATACGGGGCATTTCAATGTCGAGAATAATAACATCCGGGGCGAGTTTAACGATCTTATCTCTTCCTTCAAACGGATCCTTAGCAGAACCTACAACCTGAATATCATCCTCGGCCTCGAGGATCTTGGCGACCCCTCTTCTTATGACCATAGAATCATCGATTATCAATACTTTTATCTTCTTATTTGTCATTTTCCGTACCAGTCCTCTGTTCGAATCTTTTTTAGTTTGTAAACGATAATTTCCCCTTCGTTGTTGTCAAATATAACCTTTCGGCCAAGTTGTCCGCCGGTATCCCTTGAAACGATTGGTATGTTGTATTTTTTCAACCAGTTTTCAGCAAATTCCACGTTAAGCGGGCCAATATTGGAATTGATATCTTCATTCATCGACCCCCCAAGCAGATGAATTTCCAGATCTCTTTTCTTTGATCCGAGTTTTTTCATCATCTGAAAGAGATAGGGAATGGAAACGTTACCGTATCTTCCGTTGGGGCTGTCTTTTGCGCTTGGAAATACATAGTGATTCATTCCACCGAATTTCCGTACCTTGTCCCAGATACAGATGGCAACACACGATCCAAGAACTGTCTGTATCCAATAGGGTTCCTGACTTACAAAAACATAACCGGGGTGAAGAAAGTATTTTTTCTTTTCATCCTTAACTTCTTCTTCCATAAGAACCCTCCAAACTGATTGTCGTTAATAACGTTACTGATGGTATTCTAAAACCTCTATTTTTGGTTCCTCGTCTCTCTTATAGGTTGAAAAAACGATGAGATTAAGATTCTCGGAATAGAAGGGATAAAAGACATCCTCATCGCATTCATGGAACATTTCGGTTTTTTTCTCTTTTAGATTGTACGTGTAAAGGTTATAACTGCTTTTCTTATTAGACGAGAATAATAATGATGCCTGTCCAATATTGATAACGTCAACAATGTTTCCCTTCATTTCCAGTGGTATTTCTTTTTTTCCGCTTCTGGTATCATATCTTTTAATGACATAGCGGGTCCCGTTTAATGCTGAATAGTAGATGGATGAATTGATGATGCAAAAGGATTGTATTTGCTCACCGATGGGGTATTCTTCTATTACGTTCCCCTCAAGATCCACCTTCAGGATGTTTCCCTCTTCGATGAGATATATATGATCATTTTCAACTCTCAGACAATATATTATACCAGAATATAATTGATTTAAGACCTCTTTGTTGATATGATAACTGTATAAGGTATTGTGGTCTTCCTCGCCCGATATAAAGAATATCCGATTATCCAACATAACGGGAAAATATTCACCTGTCCCCGGAACGACGATCTCCTTTTCGATATATGTGTTCAGATTTAAAAAAAAGGGGTTTCTGTTACCGGTCTTTTTGTCACTGATATAGACAAAGAACTCGCCATTACGATTAACATGTGGATATTCATACAACGCTTCTTTCCTAAAAAAATCGGCCCTTTTGTTGTTTTGAGCGGTCAATAAATCAACAAAAAACAGTCTTTCCCGCAGGGTTAAGAAAAAACTGATAATATCACCTCTTGAGAGATCCGCTGTCTCAACATCAAGAAACTGATGACCGTTCTTTTTACTTTTCATAGTGGTGACGGTTCCGTTTTGCGTAATCGTTAAATCGATCTCATCAAAAAGGATAGAATAGTCCTCTTTAAGGCCTTCTTCTTTTTCACTCCACAATTCGTAAAGCGGATGTTGATGAATCTCATCCAACCTCTTTACCTGAGACGTAACTGTGTTCGGTAATATCAGCGACAGTATAAAAAAGAAAAACAGAGTTTTCAGCAGGTATGGATCTTCAACATATTGGTTGTACCGGATCTTCCCCACGGGATTCCCGCTGTTATAAGGACTTTCTCTCCCTTTTTGGCAAGGTTGAGTTTTAATATCTTTTCAACTCCCTTTTCGATCATCTCATCAGTATCTTTTGTCTTTGATATTAAAACGGGTGTTACGCCGCTGACGAGTGTCAGGCGATAGTAAGTCTCAAGCTTCGGGGTTATGCCGATGAGGTTTGCATCGGGTCTGAAACTTGACACCTTTTTTGCGGTAAAGCCTGTCACTGTGGAGGTAACGATCACATCAATATCCAGCAAATTACAAATATCTTTGCAGGATTTAGCGATGGCCTCTTCATCGGATGAGATAAATTCATCGTAGTTGCCCCCGATATTCTTCTTTTGATAGATATATTCCTTGAGATTTTCTTCAGCCTTTTGAGAAATTCGGTTCATAACTTGAACAGCTTCAAGTGGATACTTGCCAACCGTTGTCTCTCCGGATAACATAACGGCATCTGTTCCATCTAATATGGCGTTTGCGATGTCGGTGGCTTCAGCCCGGGTCGGCCGTGGATTATCCACCATTGATTCAAGCATCTGTGTAGCAGTTATAACCGGTTTGCTCTGCTCGTTGGACATGTTGATAATGTGTTTCTGTGCAACCGGAACTTCTTCTGTGGGGATCTCAACACCGAGGTCTCCTCTGGCAACCATTATGCCGTCAGCTCTGTAAATGATGCTTCTCAGATGCTGCATGGCCTGTTTTGTTTCAATCTTGGCGATAATGGGGATATTGCCGTTAGATTTTTTCTGTTCATCCCGGCATACATCAATATCCTCCGGTTTACGAACGAATGACTGGGCGATAAAATCAAGTTCTTCCTCTACGGCAAGTTTGATATATTGCTTATCCTTTTCCGTTATCGGGGGCAGGCCTATATCGACTCCAGGTACGTTGATTCCCTTTTTATGTGATATCTCTCCGTTATTTAATACCCTTGTCTTGATTTCCGTATCGGTCCTGTCAATAACCTTCAAAGCGATAAGCCCGTCATAAACCATGATCAAGTCGCCCTTTCTTATATCTTTTGGAAGATCCTTATAACTGATGCTGACTCTTTCGCTATCTCCTTTTATATTCTCGACGGTGAGCGTGAACTGCTGTCCTTTTTTTAAAAAAACCTGATCTTCAACAAACATCCCTGTCCTTATTTTGGGGCCTTCCAGATCCAAAAGGATGGCGATTGGCAGCTCTAATTTCTTTCTTATCTTCTTGATTCTCTTAATAACCTTGAGATGATCTTCGGGTTTTTCATGAGATGTGTTAAGACGGAAAACATTGACTCCGCTTTTGATGAGCTTATATAACATATCCTCGCTTCTTGAAGCAGGTCCGAGCGTCGCAACGATTTTTGTTCTTCTCATTTTCAATTCCTTTCCGGAGATGTTTTGTTAATTCCTTTGAATCATCCGTAGGCTGTTTCAGGATAATAAATAAGACAATTTGTACAGATCCATATTCAATTCCTTCTTTTTATCCAATATTTCCTCGTAAGGGATTCTCGCCATCTGATTTGCAGAAAGCGCTATCATCTTTCCGAAGTCACCTTCCATAACAGCATTGACGGCGTGTAGGCCCATTCTCGTGGCAAGAATTCTGTCAAAGGCTGACGGACTTCCCCCTCTCTGGACATGACCAAGGATCGTTATTCGTGTCTCGTAGCCGATCTTGTGTTCCAGGTGTCTTGATACGGTGTATGCACTGGCAGCTCCTTCAGCCACGACGATAATACTGTTTATCTTCCCTCTTTTTCTCTCTTCGAGCAGTCTGTCAGAGAGTTTGTTGTAATCCACGGGAACCTCGGGGATTATTGCGGCCTCGGACCCGGTGATGATGGAGGACATAAGAGCGATGTAACCGGTTTCTCTTCCCATTACTTCGACAATGAATGCTCTTTCATGAGAACTGGCGGTATCTTTGAGTTTCTGGATGATTTCCATCGTCGTATTGAGACAGGTATCGACACCGATACACATATCCGTTCCACTAATGTCGTTGTCGATGCTCCCGGGTATGCCGACCGTGGGTATACCGTGATCTGCATCAAGAAAGGCTGCGCCGTGGAGGCTTCCATCTCCTCCAATAACAACGACGGCTTCAATTTCAAATTTCTTGAGGATTTCTGCTGCTTCGTCCCGGACACTTGCCACCTTAAACTCCGGGCATCTGGCCGTTCTGAGGAAAGTTCCACCCTTTTCCATTGTTCCGGAGACATCCGTGTAATTGAGTTGTTTGATATCCTCTTCCAGAATTCCGGTATAGCCTCTGAAGATCCCGAAGACTTCCAAACCGCTTTTTATGGCATATCTGGTTACTGCCCTCACCGCTGCGTTCATCCCGGGGGAATCTCCCCCGCTTGTCATAACCGCTATTCTCTTAATACTCAACTTCAATCCCTCCTGCTTTTTTAACTTCAATTATAGAATTTAGAATAGTTTCTTCCAGTTTGCCGATTCTGTTGTTATTATAGAGTGATACGATGTCAATGAGGATGACGGTCTCATTGTCACGGGCAATTGTTATGACATCTCTGATCCCGAGAGCCCCGATAATGTAAACGGTGAAATCCGCATCACTTAGTCCGAGTTCCTTCTGCCTTCTGTGTATTTCTCTTGCTGTCTTTCGTTTAAGGTGTTTGATGGTTTGATTCTTTCTGTTTATCTTATCTAAAAAAGGTCTGGACATGGTGTTGAGTATTTCCTTTGCGTTCTCATCGTCAATTGCTGTAACGGCAGCATAACCCGACATGAATTCATTGTTTTCCTCACAGTACTCTCTCCAAAATTTAAACCAGTCCGATTTGTCGTACTTCAAAATATCAAAAAAACGATTGGATCTCTCCCTTAATACACTTCTCAACATGACACCTCTTTAACTGTATTTTCTCTTGAATAATTCCAGTACGAGTTCCACTTCACCTTTACCAACTCCAAGCTCTTTTGCAATATCATTCGAATCAAGCCCTTCGGAAGACAGGTTCATTATCTTATGTTCTATTGAACTACTTTTAAGGTCGAATGGATTTTCAACCTCTTCTTCTCTGGACTCTGTATTTTTCCTCGGATCGAATTTTTCAGCGATATCCGGTTTTTCTTCTATGGGTTTGTCTGTTTTAGGTTCATTTTCTTCACTTATGGTTTCATCAGATTCTTTCTTTCTGACTTCAACATGTGGTTCTCGAGTGTCTTCCCCGGTTATATTTGATTGATCCGCACGGTTCAATAAAGCCTCTAACTCGGTCTTTCTTTTAGCAGCATCAGACATCACTGATGTGAGTTTTAAATAGATCTCATTTGACTCTTTGAGCAACTTGTTCATCTCATCCAGTTTGTTCTCAAGCGAAGACAGTCGCGTAGCGGATATATGTTGAAACTTACTGACGAGATCGATCACGCTTTCTTCAAATTCAGCAAAGTCAATATCCGCTACATTCTGTTTACCTTTGGACTGTCTGATAAAGTAAAAAGCAATCAGTGCAATAAATATGATTGTTGATATGATTACTGCTAATACGAGCATGGTTGGCATCATTATTCAAACCTTTAACTGAGATTATTCCCCTGCTTCTTTGTCAAGTGATTCGTTAATCTTTTCAAGTTTTTCAAGGATTTTGTTGTATTCTTCACGGGTAACATAGTCATTTTTCTGTTTTTCCTCGTTCATTTTCTTCTGCAAATCCTCGGGGATGTATTTCTGATAATAACTCTTTGCCTCTTCGGTCGTAATCTTTCCGGTTTTCTGGAGATCTTCCAAAAAATCGGTGAAACGTTTTTTCATGTACATCGAAAATCCGAGGCTTAAGGAAAGAGGACTGAGCTGTTCCTTCAGTTCTTCCCCCTCTCTAACATCTTCAAACATCCTTTGAGCCTCTTCCTGTGTGATCTTTCCCTTTTTGACTAATTCCTGTGTGTTCTTCTTGAGTTGGGAGACTGCGCCAACACCCATATAAAAAACATCGTCAAAAATACTCACAACTACTTCCTCCTTTCGTCAGTTATTAATTCATAGATAACAAATATTCCCAAAAGAGCCACCCCGATATAGGCAACAATCTGGTTCTCAAAGTTGTTGATGCTGATCAACAGGGCTGCAATGATTGTAGACAAGGCAAGCCCGTTCAGTCCGTTTCTCATTCCATGGAGCAATCTTTCCAACTTATTTGATTCTATTTCGAGCTTGATCTTCCCAGATTCAAAGATCTTCTGATAGTTCTTGATTTTTCTGGGTGACATCAGAATATTCCATATGTATTCCCCTTCGAGCGCATCCATCCGATCGGTATAAAGGCTCAGCCACCTCTTCCTCATATAATCCTCGAAGAATTTAATGGCGTTGAAAGACGGGTCAAGCTTTCTTGCAATACTCTCTATCATCAGGATGACCTTCCCCATGATTAAAAGCTGAGGCGGTACCTGAACCTTGTACTTTCTGATAATCTTAAAGGTCTCCATGACAAGTTCAGACATACTGAATTCACTGAGCGGTTTCCCGTAATATCTTGAAAAAAGCAGTTTAATCTCATCTTGAAATTCGTCCGGATTGGAGACAGAGAAGTGTTCAGTGACAATAAGGGTCAACATCTCTGTATCTCTTCTTGTCATTGAAAGAACCATTTCCAGCAGAAAACGCCTTGTGCTTTTGTCGATGATGCCTACCTGCCCAAAATCGATGAAATAGAGACGATTGTTCCTGGTTGCGATTAGATTTCCGGGATGTGGATCATTATGAAGGAAACCGATCAAAAAGGCCTGTTGAAACATACAGTCTGCTCCGGCCCATACAAGCTTCTTTTTATCGATCTTCAAAGGCATCTCTTCTTCAGACATCTCAAGTAAATCCGTAAAGACAATACCGGGGATATACTGCATGACCAGAATCTTCTCACAAGAGAGTTCCAAATTTGGCTGTGGTGCAAAGATGACTTCATTCATTCGAAAGGCATCGTTGAATTTTTCAAGTGCCTGAGCCTCGCTGTAAAGATCCATTTCACGATTGATTGAGATGCCGAACTCCTTGACGATCTGGACCAAATCGAAGTCCTTGAAAACTGGAAAATGATTAAAAAACCTGGCAAGACTTTTCAGTACTTCAATATCTTTATTCACCAGTTTTTTAATACCCGGTCGTCTCACCTTTATAACAACTTCCGTTCCATCAAGTAAGAGGGCTCTGTGGACCTGCGCTATAGAGGCTGCTGCTTGAGGTTTTTCCTTAATATAAAGGATCTTTTCCTCCCAGTTCGGCAGGGATTCTTCCAGAACCGCTTTGCAATGAGAAAATGGAATGGGAGGTACCTCATCCTGGAGTTTACGTAATTCATTGATAATATCGTCGGGGAGTAAATCATATCTCGTAGAGAGCATCTGTCCAAGTTTTATAAATGTGGTTCCGAGTTCTTCCAGGGCAAGGCGAACCCGCCTGCCTCTGTCAGGAGGATGTTTCTTTAAACTGAATTTACGAAACACATAACCAAGTCCGTATTTTGAGAAAACCTCGATAATTTCAAAAAAACGTTTTCTGTTTTCTTTTTTTTGAGATTTTTGCATGTTATTCCTCCGTTGACCGTTGTTGAATTATATCATATTCAAGATACCTTATTAACATTGCTCCAGGAAGACTCCAAAAGAATATTGTTTACTTAAGTTGTGCGTTAATGTAAGATCTGGGAGGGGGAATCAGAAGGGAGGGGGAATCAGAGGGACAGGTCCCTTGATTACGATTTCATAATCAAGGGACCTGTCCCTCTGATTCCCTGTCCCCCTGATCCCCCTCCCTCTGATTCCCTAAGAAAGTTATCTTTCATAAAATAGAAAAACGGCGAAAATCCATGAAAATCCATGAAAATTCATACTTGATTCATATAATTGGAAATATTTGG
>Ga0102934_1000666_pt1 | contig 23272 bp, 30 predicted proteins | sample SalPonR2_A_D1_MG_FD_78175 | JGI IMG/M metagenome (GOLD analysis project Ga0102934, IMG submission 78175) | Salt pond soil microbial communities from South San Francisco under conditions of wetland restoration - Salt Pond MetaG R2_A_D1_MG | ecosystem: Environmental > Aquatic > Marine > Intertidal... | reverse complement strand
TACCTGCGATAGTCTCTACATGCTCTGAGAGGACCGAGGGTGCTGGGAGGCTCACCAGAATCACTTGCACGCCAGGGCCCGCTCCTGTTACACCTGCCCCTACCCCTGCCCCTACTATGACATGATGTGAAGTGTGGACCCGGTTAGGTTCCCGACTGACTAGGCGGCCAGCCTCCATAGTATTGGGCAACCAATATTCTTGTGTGCTTGGTGATTTCTACGTAAGAAATGACTTGAATTAGAGATGCTCCACTGTCTGTGTAATAGTACTTGTGTGTGAGTGTGATCCTGTAATACGTCAGTGTCCGTAAGGTTTCTTTCCCCCTGAGTTAGTCCTCCCTTGTCATATGTGACAGCAATATAGCGAGAAACCTTGTGCCCACGAATGTTGGCTTCAGTACGGGCCACCTACCATTGTTTTTTCTTTTGTTAGCCATTAAACTGAAAACTTCTTGACTTCTATAAAGCTCTCACACACATACAACCCTCCGATGAAGAAGGATCAGCACGCCTAGGTCATTCTATAACATCTTTTGCAAGGTCATATATTAAATTATCAGTTAGGGTTATGGTCATTTTGATACCTTCTGAAAAAGCGAAACATAGTGATACTTCTTGCGTCTTCGCGCGCGTTCAACAATTTCTTTAGAATCCTACATGTGTAAAATTCAATTCTGAGCCAACAGGAGAGCTGTAAAGGCTCTACAGAAAGGATCCGAGGATCGTGACATCACCCCGTCTGGAGATCGAAAAAAAGCGTCATTGTCACTTCTAGAGGGTGTTATTGCTTGTAATGGATTGGTTGCTGTTGGTCTGTTGAAGTGACGTCACAACTTTGTTCATTCGTGTGCACATGCTTCAAATTCTACTATGCATCTGCATCAGACACACGCTGCTCCTATACCCTTCCTACAACATTTCTTAGGTCAGAGACATATTGCCCCTTTACGCATCTTAAAAATCTTCTTTTTCTAATCATCATCATTGAAGGAATGCGTTTCTCCTTGTCGCTATGCCTTAGCCTCGCGCTCCCATCTATAGCATGTACTGAATTCGACTTCTGCCCGCGAAAGTATCCTCGTCGACTGATTGAAGCCTTACCATGTTTCGACTATGTAGTCGTCGGTGCCGGTAATGCTGGAGCTGTTGTGGCAGCCCGTTTATCGGAAGACCCTGCTGTCCGCGTGCTCCTCTTAGAGGAGGGTGACTACTCACAAGATAGCGGTAAAAGTGGAACAAGCCAGCGCAAAGAGTGGATCTCCAAGCAGATCAGTATTCCACGTCACGACTACCGTGCCTGGGCAATGCCAGCTTTGACTGAACAATTGAATACTGAAGCCAATCCAGCTCTAAACAATCGCAGTGGCTTACTTGTGGGTCCTGTGATGACGGGGAAAGCTCTGGGTGGATCAACAGCTATAAATATTGGGGCGTACACACGGCCCGCACCAGCATATTTTGATCGCTGGGAACTTGAGCACTGGAGCGGTGAGGAAACCACCGCCTACTTTCGTAAGCTCGAGGATCATGAAGATATTAATCCAGAATACGGAAAGAATGGACCGGTGCACGTGGAGCGCGGAGACGCCCAAACAATGTACTCCTACTTGCATGAAGCATCCATCACCATGGATCCATCGTTGTGCAGCTCTTCGGCCGGTCGCCTGTCGTACGGTTTGCCGCAGGTTTATCGAGCTGTCCAGCAGGGCACACGTGTGGATGCATACACTGCTTATCTGAGAACGGAAGCGGAGGCACGCAAGGACAACCTGATTGTGCGCACAGGTGCTCGAGTTACACGGATTATTTTTGATGAATCGATGCGTGCGACAGGCGTTGAGTACATCTACAAGGATCCGGGTGCTTTGCACTTTCGGACCGGCGTTGCTGGAGAGGACCCTCGTGTAGGCATAAGCAGGCAGAGAGAGAAAGCTGCTCATGTGACTTTGCAAGCTAATGCCAAGCGGGAAGTAATTCTCTGCGCGGGTGTCTTCTTCACTCCTCATCTTCTGCTCAAGTCGGGGGTGGGCCCTGCTGCAGAGCTTGAGGCATTGGGGGTGCCCATAGTTGCAGACCTGCCGGGGGTAGGCAAGCACCTGATGGCTCGCACGAACGTCCTTATCTTTTTCGGGAATGGAAGCGTGGTGCCGGAAATGAATCCATTCGTCCTGAATAATCCAGCCACTACTGATCAGTATGATCTCGAGCGTCGGGGCCCCTACAGTCTTGGCGCCCTCGGCATCTATTCCGTTGTGAAAGGCCGCAAAAGTGAAGAAGACGACTACATTATGTTTATGACGGATGTCATCCCTGAAGTGGCACCCCGCATGTTAGCTTTGGGCTGCGCTAACCTCAAGGTCCATGGGCCAGGTGGGCAAGTGCTGCTTGACGCTTTTGACCCCTTAGAGGCCAGGCATCCCCGCATTCAGCTTAACATGGCGGCTGCCGAGGAAGATCGACGAGCGATCCGCCATTGCCTGCGAGATGTTCGGGATATGATGGCCGAGCCGGTCATGGCCAGCTTGGGATTTTCGGAAACGTTTCCCACTGAGCGGCTGGTAGACAACTCAGAGAAAGCCTTAGACGAATGGATCAGCCGGGGCTACACGTTTTACAGTTGGCACGCTACCAGCACAGCAAGGATGGGCGACGTGCTTGATTCCCGCTTGCGTGTCCAGGGAGGCGTGAAGGGTTTGCGGGTTGTGGACGCTAGCGCAGTGCCCAACATGATTGAGGCTGGACCCATGGCTACCTTGTACATGCTAGGGGAACGAGCTGCGGATCTTATCAAAGAAGATAATCAGGATTGAATGGAAAGCTTCGCACAAAACATTGGCTTAGAAAGGACCAAAGAAGGCGTCTTGAAATGAAAATGAAAATAAGCACATGCACTAAGGATTAGGCACTTCGGGAAAAATTGCGACGATTTAGCTACATCCTGCTATTTAGTCACATATCGTGAAAATCATCCACAGTGTCCAGTTGTTCGATTACCTCTTCACATATGTTGCGTTTTCAAAAGATTCATTCTGTACACAAAAATCAAACAAAGGAGTCACTCCGTCCTTCTAAAAAAGTGAAGGACCTTAAATTTTATGCACACATGCTGAAAATCGTAGATTTTTACTTCTTAAGGCAGCAATCGAGCTACGATCAATGCTGAAGATATTAAAAATAGAGTGGAGAGCCCACCAATTCCTAGCTCGAGACCACCGCAAGCAATAGGATTACAAACCAGTCCTTCATATTCATATTTTATTTCATGAAGGAACAAACTAAATGATGCAAGGTGCCATGCGTCAGCGGAAACGCAATTGGGAAAAAGGCCCATGCGAAGCTACCGCCACGCACGTTCGCAGCACGTACCGGGTGGATACGCGATCAACAAGTCGCATATGAAAGCGGAAAGTATCCCTCCACACTTTACAAGACCTGTGGACAAAGCAACTTACCATCTTTATTCCTCTTCTCTGACATTCATTCCCCGAATTTCAGCGAGTGTACCCATCGCGTTCGATAAATGCGTTCGGCTTGTGTGCATGTGCAACGTGGTGGGAGCTGGTGGCTGCAACACAGAGCGAAATTGGAATGAGCAGGTCCTAAATTTCTGACTCTTGAATCTTAGTCATCCAGAAAGACGTCTATGGACGAAAGATGGATTCTTGTCACATTTTGAGTGTACGAACGAGCGCAATTCCAATTGCTTGTCTTGACCCGCAACAGAACAGTCGACCTTCCTCTTTGTTCCTCCTTTAGCCCGGGAGCTTTCCAGAAAGACCTCCTCATACCCCTCTTTACGAATTGTCCATGCGTTCTTTCGTGAACAGATCTCACAAGTCATGTTGAGCGTCATAAGCCGTCGCTGTCTTCATACCCAGAAGCGTTTTTTGCTTCGCTCAAGTGCATCAGTTCATCCCACCACATCTTTCTCACTCAAAGGTAAGTTTCCGTGACGCGCTAGCTTAGAAAAACCCAAGTCATTTGACGACACTTGTCATACTAAGCTTTGCAATATTGTCTTACCATTCGTTTCGTTCACATAACCACAGCTTGTGCCACGTGGCTCTCCTCCCGAAGACGTCCTCTGTCTACTACAGCCGAAGCTCCCCCCCCTCCCTTTCCGGTTGCTTCCTCTCTGCGTCTTCACGATGCGACCACAACCAAAGAAGATGCATTGGCCGCGTGGCGCACACGCCGGGTCATAGCAGAAGCTCGACACGACCCTCAGAAACTGTTAATGCTCTTGGAAATGGAGGGAATGGACGCGTACAACGTCGTAATACTTGTTTCTCGGTTGGCTCAGGCGTGCGAAGGGAAGATGGAGGCCACCACGGCCGTGCAAAGTGACCCGCGCTTTGCGCAGCTGGTAGAGCAAGTGTTGGGAGGGAAAGGCGGGAGGGTGGTCAAAGATATGAGTGAACTGCAGATGGACAGTGTGCGGGCCAGCCTTCGTCTTCTGGGTGTGGAAGGCGCGTGAAAGCCTACGTTAATAGGGCGGGATGATGAGCGAACACCGATGAAACACCAAAGAATAAGTTGGTATAACCATTTCTGGTATGGATAGTAAATGGGAGAAAAACTAATGCTTCACCTGGCGCAGTGTTATACAAAATTTCGACATAATTTCAGATCAGTGTCAGCCAGCCAGCGCAGCACGCCGCTACTTTTTGAAAATCTGACGGCAGAGAACGCCGAGTCAAGCATTTAACACTGAAGAATGGTTTTCTTTGAGAACGCTGTGTCATGATGGGGAAGTTTCTGGTTGGGGAAATGTCTGTCCATTTTACAGTCATTCCGACCACATTAACGCCGAAGGACCATTGCTGTCTTGCGTGTGTAACTGCTCAGTAGAATTCATGGATTCTGTAATGCTCGTTGCACATTTAGACATGAAAGAAGAAAATGTGACGAGCACTGGACAAACCTGTGTCTGAACAAATAGACCTCAAGGGCGCCTCGAGGTGCGTAGTTGATCGAGCATCCGCGAAACCATGTCATATTTGGGTAAATTATATTGCACAAGGGAGCCTTTAACAGCCATGTATGTGGTGGCAAGGGCCGAAAAAGGTCAAAAGATTGCGAGAATCTCATCACAAGGTAGCGTTTCCCGGACCAGCGAATGGAAGAGAAAGTGATGGCACCAGAAGAGAAAAAAATACGACAGAAATAGCAAGCTACTGGTCCTTTTTACTGCTTCTTTTTGCACCTCTCCTTCCTTGCCTCCATACTTTAGCCCTTCCCCTACTTCATGGCACCGGCTTTTAAGACGTCAACCATATTGAAAACCTTTTTATCGGGACCGTGCTGCTGTGCCAGGTAAGTGAGAGCGTCGACAGTACCCTCCGCGTAAATCCGCCGGCCAACTACGTTGTGGCGAAATTGAAACTCCACACTGCAGAGAAATGGAAAGCCCAGGAACGAGACGGAGAATTACAGAGTGAGAAGGAGGGAGGGAACGAGGGGGAGGTGCGAGGCGGAACAAATTAAGGCATCCCTTTAAGCTACGACACTCAAAACATCTGAAAGCAGTTAATAGTAAGTCCGTCGACTTGAGGTGTTCATCAGTTTGTATAAACCCACACATCTACAAAAGCGGAACGCACCTTCCATCTGGCGATAATAACTGGTAAGTATGAAAAGCGTGTCCGCCTAGTCCCGCTTCGGGAACGCCAAATTCTAGCTGCAATATCCAAGTGAAAGCAGGATAGAAAGGATATTGTTCAGGGAAAGAAGGAATGGAATGGAAAATGATCATGAAATTCCAAACAAGACGAGAGGGCTTTATACATAAGATAGTCTCAAACGTATCCATGAACTCTCTTGTCGCGGTCCACATTCGCCATCAATTTCAGGCGTACCCTCGCTCAATGTAAGACTTTTTGTCTGCACACGTATGCACGTTCACTCCGCAGGCTCTGAATCCCAAGCTATCCCAAAGCCACTATCTATTGAGCTCCACAGTATTTTTATCTCATGATTGCCTAAATGATCAATGTTTCATGACCTCACGGTCTGCACAGTCTCCGATCATTCACCCGTCCGACGTGGCCTTACCTGTCCTTCTCTGTCTCGGATCATGGCAATCACGTCCTCCACCTTATAGGGTTTGCCCACCAGAGTCCCGAAGGAGGCAATCAAAGCCTTAGCGGTCCCACTGGTGTCCGCTTTGTTGCTTTGATGGGACTCGACCACCTGGATAGGAGGGAGAGAGGGAGGGTGTAATAGGAGAAAATTAAGAAAGGACAGAGGATCCTAAGACGGTCACGAGAGAGGCTTGTCCGCTGATCGATTTGTCCAGGAAAAGCAAAAGGTAGACCTTGAAGACAAAGCTAAAGTAGAAGGGAAACAGAAGCGGGAGGGAGAAAGGGAGGGAGGAAGGAAGTGAAGGAAGCCGTACCCGAAGATTGTAGCCCTCGAAGGCCCCCGGAAAAGTCCCGGCCATCGTCTCCAGCCCCGCCTGTCCACCAACACAAGAGGAGATAGCGTCCAATAATTAAGTAAGTGCCTTCTCAACCAATCTCACGACCGTACTACCCTCCTTCCTCCGAGCGCCCCCGCCCTCGGCCCCGACCTGCAAGGCGACAATCTGCTTGGCCATGTTTGGGGCGATGACGGCGTAGATGCCTGCCTCTTGTACGTCCTTCAAAAGCTTATCTCGATCCCCGCCCGTCGTGCCCTACGAATACGGACCAAGGGAGGGAGGAAGAGAGAAATTGGACCGGGAAGGAGGGGATAACGAGGAAGACTGTCGAAGGGAAGGATGATCGTGAGATGGATGGGAGAGGCACAGAGATGGGTTGCCCACCATGACAAAGTCCATTTTGTGGCGAGCATAGAGCATGCCGTTGGGGTTCACAGCAGTAGGGTGCGTGTAGTCGACGGCAATTAAACGTGTCCCGCTCTCCCGGTAGCCCGCTACCAGGCCTGAAGGGAAGGGCGGGCGAGGGTGAGGAATTAACAAAGCTTAGCGACTTGATAAAGTGCGGACTGTAACTTTAACTGTACGTGCCACCCTACTCTACACCTCCAACTTCGCCTACCTTGGAGCCTCGCATCGCATTCCTCGTCTCCGGCGCCCGTTACCGGCCCTTTGACCAGCCGAATCGTCTGCGGTTTTCCTCCCTCGCCATCGTCCACATCCACACATTCCTCATCTGAAGGTTGGATGCGCACATACAAATCTTTGTCAGGCCGCATGTACAGTTGCCCCACAGTTGTAGTGGGGGCAGACAGACGCGTTTCCAAATCCATGTTTTCTACTTTTATAAGGGCCTTCGTTTCCCTGTGCCTCTCTTCCTCTTCAGCCTCACTCACCGACTTGCGGTCCCGTTAGGCCAACAGAGCACACCTCCAATCCTCGTCGCAAGCATGCTGCCGCAACTTCCTTACCCATGGCGCCTGGTAGGCCATTCACCATTACTGCCACCTGCAGAATGGGCGAGGTGAGACGGCGGATGGGCAGCACTGAGTCCGAACGATATTAGCAGATGCCTGTCATGACAGCATGTGATACCAGAGAATAACACTTGCATGTCGAGACTCTCGGTGGTAAACAAGGAAACGCCTTTCACCTTTTGGAGCTTTGCCATCATTCGAAGCTGTGATTGCCGCCCTTGCTGCGACTGCTTGTGCCGGCTGGGTAACATTCCGACAAATGAAGAGACGAGAGCCGGGAAAGCAACCAAGAGCAAAAAAAGGCGCATCTTTCGCTAGACAAACAGCGACTTTTTGTCGGAAAAGGCCTCTTATTTGATTAAACGAAGTGCGTGCCAGGGAGCAACCTGTCAGGACGGGGAGGTAGGTGACAGAGGGTCATACGAAGGGAAAGATGCTAGAATCAGAAAAATATCAGCCCCCGGACGCTAACGCGCCTGCAAGACTTTCTCCATGTCGATCATGCATTCAATAGAAAGAGATGACAAAGTCATCGTTCTGATAGAAAGAATGTTTTCCATCCTGTGTGGTGGGAGTTGCGGGGCAACAGTGGCAGCGATGTGGGGACTTGCTGTCGGGTTGACTCACAACACGAATGAACCCGACATGGCTCGAAACCACTTTACAAGACGTGTGCAGTGGCAATAGTATGTGGGTATTCCATCACTGATCACGTATGGTCTATCTTATTTTACTCTGAATGTATCAGCTCTGTCTCAAGTAAGACGAGTCTCTAGGCGTGCCGCCATGAGCCAAGCCAATACCCAGATGCAAAGTTCTGGAGGAAGTTGACCGCTAGGACTGGTTGCCAATCCTGAAGAGAGCTTCTTGTTCATCTAAATTCATGCTTTTTGAAGAAGATCTGGCAAGTGTGCGTTAACAGCTATGTTTTATCATTTTTTGGGTACAGGGAGGAAGAGCTAGAAGACCCACGCAAGAGAGTGTCAGGCACCGACCCCGACAACGGTCTCCTCGACGATGATGGGGCGGATGACCATCTCAAGAGGGCGAGCAGTAGTGTGGCTCACATCGGTGGCGGCCCCGGTGGTCTTTTTTTTAACCACTTTGCTGCTTGTGAACTCCAGATCCACTGCCTTTGTCCGTTCTCCAATCCCCAGGAACCCGCAATCCCCCTTCAGCAACTTTTCAGGCAGCAAGAAAGTCTTGCCACGGTACCCGTCTGATCCTTCGTCCTCCCGTATCGGCATGCACTCAAGCGCCAGCGCGGGAGCCGCACCTCTGGAAGGGGGCCTCCACGTACCTCCGTCTAAGCAGGGCGGACTCCGGGACAGACTGGATGCTCTCTATCGCTTCACTCGACCACACACCATCCGCGGGACCATTCTCGCCTCCCTAATGGGCGTCTTTCGTTGTTTCCTGGAGCATCCGAAAGCTTTTGCCAACCCTTTACAGCCCATGCCACGTGCGATTTTGGGACTCCTTGCCCTCCTCTGTGGGAATGTGTTCATTGTGGGCATTAATCAGATCTACGATGTGGAAATCGACAAGGTAAACAAACCATTCTTGCCGTTAGCAGCTCAGCGGATGACTGGAAAGGCTGCCTGGGCGGTCGTTTTGGCAGCGGGCGCGGGCGGACTGGCCATTACCAAATCATTTTTCACCCCCCTCATCTTCAACATGTATGCGGCAGGCATAGTGGCAGGGACGCTCTATTCTGTCCCACCCTTCTATTTCAAGCGTTTTCCCCTGATTGCCGCAGCAACGATTGCATTCGTGCGAGGGTTTAGCCTCAATTTTGGAGTGTACTATGCTGTTCGGGAAGCTCTGGGAATCCCATTCGCCTGGAACCCTATCGTTCTATTCATCACACGCTTCATGACCATCTTTGCCGGTGTCATAGCCGTCTCAAAGGATCTTCCTGATACGGAGGGAGACAAAAAGTACAACGTTCGAACGTTTGCCACGCGTGTCGGAGTCAAGAATATGGCGCGGGGAGCGGCGGGGGTGCTCTTTCTCAATTATCTTTCCGCGATTGCACAAGGTGTTGTAAATCCTAGTGGAGCTTTCAGACAGTGGGTAATGGTGGGCGGCCACACTGTACTGGCAGCGCTGCTAATACAGCGGTATAAGAAGCTTGAACCGGACTCATTGGCTTCTATCAAGGCCTTTTATAAGAGTATCTGGGATTTGTTTTATCTGGAATACGCTCTGTACCCATTCCTGTAGAAAATAGGCAGACTGTTCGCAGAATTTAAATTTCGTGATTTTCATTTGGCCCAGTAACGTTAGATTATTAAAATAGCACACGAAGATAATACTAGAGGGACACTGGAAGCTCCCTGTTTAAAAGAACTTGTGTGCTACCATGTCTCTAAAACAAGAGTGAAGCGCTGTCCTTAGCGTTTAATAAAATGTTTTTATGTCATAAGTTGGTGGAAACTGGCGACAATCTCGATATCCTTTCGACCTCATAACAGAAAGTGGAAAAGGTAGGTTGAAAATCACTACATTCAGGCAGTCATGCTGAGATATGAAGGGTCACAAATAAATGCTCGCTGCTCTTCATCCCAGCAGCCTTGGGATTGAGAATTGGTGCATGGCCTAGAGAAGGCAATGTCTTTGCCTGAAGCAAAGCGAATGAACGATCTTTTTTTTCTATATGGACTATAGTAACCTCTACGACTGGAAAAATTCCACGGTAGACTCTCATCGCTAAAAGAGAAACGCGTGTCAATGCAAAAGAAAAAAGACAGACTATTGCCATTTTTGTACAGACGATTGTTGCTGCACTTACATTCATGAAGTACCTTTAAACATTTTAGTTAACAGCCCGTGGCTGCATGGGCCAGAGCGGGATCGGTCATTTTTGTCTGGTGTTGAAGTTGATGTTCTGAGACCCGCCTTGCCAGTGCAACTGCCTCGAAAAAGCAACCCGTGTTCGGTTTTGCTATGCTCCACATTGGCAACTAGTCACAGAAAATGACAGCTAAAAAAACTTTTCATGATGTCATGGAATTAAAATTGGCACTTTTCCATCGCCTTGTCCAATAGGTTCATATAAGAAAGAACAAAAGAAGCATCAGCAATAGGAAAAATCAAGGATTCCCCAAATGACATCATCATACACACTTTCGAATAATCATGCGCACAGAGGCTACGATGGAAGCAGATGAATGTGAGACCCGACAACGGTATCATCACGCGGCAATGCCCGCGAGTGCTACTTTTGGGTCTCAACTAGGGCTAAGTGCTGAGAAGGGAGGTATGATAGAAGAGGATGAAGAGCTGCATCGGCTGGAACAACACATGGAAGGAATTGGCAAAAACTCAAAAGATTCTGATACGAGCTTCTTTCAAAAAGCTCGGCAGACCACATTGGAGGGTTTAGCGGCTCTGAAGCGCTCCATTAGTGGCAGCCGGGAGAAGGAGAGGGAGGAGAGGGAGGAAATGTGCCGTAAGGAGGTAGTTTTTGGAGAGAGGGGTTACGGAACTTGTCCGTCCTCCGAGCTTGAGCAAGACATGCATCGCATGATGCAGGCAGCTGTTGACGTTTTGAAGGAACCGACTGAGAGTCCCACGCGTAATACTACTCGTTTGCATGCACCTGAGCTTTACCACCCGGAATCGGTGACTAGCTACGAAGAATTGAGGAAACGGAATGCGACAGGTAAGGAAATGGAAGGAGAGTCAGATATAGACGCCACCACGCAACAAGTCGTGTCGAAGATGTTTGATGCAAGTGGTGAAGAGACAAAGCCAGAAGGTCTCGAGGTCGAGGAGAAGGAAGACCAGTCTGTCATCGACAGCCTGGGAAGCAAAGCCACAGGAATCGTCGAAAAGATGGGAGCTATGACACAAAGTACACAAGACATCAAAGACAACAACGAAGAGGATCAAGAAGATGATGCCCTGGAAATGATGCAGATGTTCACGCCGGAGTAATTCGGTTTAACGTGTAATAAAAACGGGGATGAAAGACGGAAGGGATGCATATGTGCGTGCATTTGCGTAGGTAAGAGGTACTTAATAATGAGGGTCCCGGGTATTCATCCAAGAAAACATCGGAAACAAGTTATGTTGAAATAGGCGCTCTTTGAGAAAAGCCTTGTTTGCAAGGGGAATTGAAAGATATCGAGGACGCTGGCAGCCGAAGAGAGGGTCAAATCGCAACCGCCGTTAGCCTGCACCTAAAAGATCCAATCAAGGAAAAACCTGCCTTATGTCTGTGTTTGCTTCAAAATCTCCCATGCATCAAATTTTTATCCTCTCACCCTTTTTCGCCAACCCTCTTTCCTGGTTCGCTTGCCCTCCTCCCTACTTCGCCGATTGGACTAGTCGCTCCATCAGTTTGTTCAGTCGAGGAAGCATCACGCGCGAGTCATCCAACAGACCCGCGGCTACCATGGCGTTGTCAAAGATTTGCTCGGCCACCACCTGATCGAGAGGGGTAGGATTCAGGGAAAGAGGCTAGGATCAGAATCGTCGGAGACCTGCGCGGGAGGCGTGTCTTGTCCATTGCATCACGGGGCTGGATGAGATCCGTTTGGGGACGGACGTTCAAAGGACATGCGACGCCTGAAACCACGCAAAAGCCATCTCAGAACGCCCCGGAAGGTAGAAGGTGAGACGGTCAAGCACCCAGATGGACCGGGCACCCCGACAAAGTTGATGCTGTTGCCTGCACCAAAATTGAATCATTTTTTATGTTCCCAACGTGGAAAAGAAAGAACATCTTCGCACTTCGCTCGTACCTTTGCCAGCTCAGCATCCTCGGTTCGAAGACTGTGCAAGCGGATGATAATCGGGTGCCGGGGATTCAGCTCCAAGTGCTGCTTGGGCATGAAAGAGGCCTGGCCCATGGATTGCTGCTCCACCATCCGCATCATTCTCCGCAGCGCTCCTGACTCGTGGTCGGTGACAATAGCGGGTGAGTCGTAGAGCCTCGAAGTAGCCTTGGCGTCCTGAAGCTTGTTTGGTAGGGTGGACACAAGCCACTTGCCAAGATCCTCCACCTCCGCCTCGGTCAGAGGGGTAGGCGCGGAGGACTCCTCTGCTTTGTCTTTCGCGTCTGCTAGACGGATGCGAGAGGAAAGTGGAAGGATTCAGAACGAGCTCTACGCGCAAATAGGTTGCGGCTGGTTGAGTCGTGCGCCTCCATTAGTCTAAGCTCTATCGCTTCGTACCTTCTTCCCCCTCCTTTTTTTCTGGACCCAAATCTAGCCCCGTTGCCTCAGCCGTTTTAAAATCGCGGCCGTGGTAAGTCTTGAGATTGTTCATTACAAAGTCGTCGATAGCATTGTACACAAAGATGACCTTTGGGGGGGGGGATGAGAAAAGACGAAAAAGACGAGTCTAGATAGTCAGGACCGGCTTCAAGGCTTTGCGGTGGAAAGAGACAAATGCATTACCTCTTTGTTGCTGCGTTTGAATGCTTCGAAATACGGTGAGGCCTCAGCCAGCTCCCGATTAGGCGCACAGAGGAAGTAGATGGCATTCTGATGTATACGAAATAAAAGTGATGACATTTGTTTGAAACGATGATACGCGCTTTCATTTGAAGCATACGCTCTGTTCTCTTTCTCCCAGTTCATCCTAGGCACCGCGCCACGTACTTGCTCGGGGTCGCAACGAGAGATGTACTCATCGAAGGAGGTAGTCTCCCCGGAAGGCAGACGGGAAGACTCGTAGTAGAGCAATTTGGCAATGCGAGACGCGTTTTCAAAATCGTGGCAGATACCTGCGTAACAAGTCAGTAGCAGAATAGTGGTAAGATGCACAATTGAATTGACGACAAAAAGCCGGAAACCATGTGTCTAGGCTTTTACACAAAACAGCAACTTCATCTTCACATTTTCGTTCGTACAGAGCAATGTGATTATCTAAGAAGGACCAGCATATGGTTGACGACCATTTGCAATGACAGACACCAGGGAAGAATCGCTTGACACCTTGCCTTTTCTCCTCACCTTCCTTGAGAAAATATCCAAATTCTTTGAAAAATTTCTCCTTGTACTTCTCAGGATCCTTCCGCGCCTCATCTTCCAGCTGCTTCAGCACCTTCCGCACCAGTACCCGCTCGATGCGCTTGAGCAGAGCCGTGTCCTGGACATCCAAGGCCAAAGGGCAAGCCCCAACGAAATTTTGATTGATTTCACCCAGACGATAAGATTGTGAGTTAGCCTACAACCCCAGATGATTATATTGCTGGTAAAGAAAGCCTTACCTGGGCTTTCTCCCGGGAGATGCTAAGGGGCAGATCCTCGGAGTCCACCACGCCCTTGACAAAGCGCTGTGAGAGGCGGTGGGGAAAATACGGTGTCAATACAATAGAAAGCTCCTTTCTTCCAAGAAATCTTCCTGCCCCGATTAATCCTCCGCTGCACCTACCATCCAGTCTGGTAAGATACGTCCGCATTTGGACTCAATCAGGACCTTGCGACTGTATAAACTCACGCCCGGCTCCAATCGCCCTGCGAGAAATGCATCTCTTTGTGAGACGAGTGTTCCCGCCATGGACCCTCCTCTCCCTTCTAAACTCCTCAGACCAGGCTCTGATGTATTCTTCTCTCCTTTTCCCACATCGATCCTCCCGGGCTAAGATCCCGCCAGATCCTACCCATGCCGAACTTCTCCCCGTGGAAGGAAGGAATGAAGAAGAGCACCTTCAGATCCAGGGGCGCGTCTGTACGGAAGTGAAGCCGGTAGCAGGGGTCGTCGTAGGCGTTGGCGATAAATCTGGGGGACAGGGCGTGGGGTGACGAGATAGGATATACGCGCGTGAGCCGGGGTAAAGAGAGGCTTCTCAGTAATCCTTGGGCGTGGATCTCGGAAGAAATCCCCAGGTTTTTAACCGAGATCTCAAGTGCTACCTAAGACTTTCATGACACAAGACCACCAGATTGAAACAGACGGACAGCGCCTCGCCCGCTCTCACCGGTAGAACTCCTTGTATTGCTCTTCCGATATGCCGCTCTTGTCCTCGGTCCACAAGGCACGCACCGTGTTACAGACTTCACCGTTAACCTACAAAGCACCGGAGTGGGGGTGGGAAGTGAGCGAAGGTTGAGGGGAGCGAGGCGCGATGGAAGACGGGTGACAAAGGGATGGGGGGGGAGAACTATTGGAAACGAGAAGCTGAGGCACACACACGGGAGGAAGAATGTCCGAGCATCCGAAACCGAGGGCATACGGGCCCCATAGAATATACACGGATGAGCGCGGGAGGGTCCCGAGGTCTGGACCTTGATGGGGAAGTTGACAAAATTGGAATACTTCTTAATGATCTCCTTGACCCGCGCGGGCTTCGAGAACTCCTTGCTGTCGTCCTTAAGATGAATGGTGATCCGGGACCTGTGCGAGTCAGGGGTGAAAAGTGAGGAGAGAGGCCGACCGAGCCTCCGGGCCACAGGTCCCGCGCCGTCCTGTCCCTCCTTTTCTACCCTGCTCCTTTTTCCCCGCGCGATAGTGCAGCCCTGCCCTGCGCTAGCGTGCTTTCATTCATTGCTCATCCCGTCCCCCGCACGTGGCACTTCTGCCTCCTGTGCTCCTCGCTCCTCGACACTTCGCCTCTCTTTTTCTCCCCCTTTCTCCCCCTTTTCCCTTTTCCCCTCAAAGCCAGCCTCCCCTCCCACATTTCCTCACCCTACCCATTTCCTTCGAGCCCCCTGCCTCACCCTCGCTCCTCCGCCTCCCCTTCTACAGGCCCGATCTCGTAGGACCCCGAGCCCGTGCTCTTCCACGTGTGCCCGGGCTCCTCGGGGCTGTACGAGCGGGAGGTCACCTCCACGCTGTCGCCCACCATGAAGGCGCTGTAGAAACCCACGCCAAACTGGCCTAAACATTCATGGACGGAGGGAGGGAGCAAGGGAGGTGAGGCGTGGGGGACACTTTGGGGAACCAGGAGGAGCCACGGTCCCTCAACGCTCAACCACAGGCTCGGGACGAGCTCTTCCTACCTATCGCCCCTCGCCCCCCTTACCGATGATGCCCGCCGCGTCTGCCGACCCCTCCCCGGCTTTTTCCTTCAGCTCCTTGACAAAGGCCTTCGAGCCTGAGCGCGCGATCGTGCCCAGGTTGGAGACCAATTCCGTCTTCGTCATCCCCAGGCCTGTTGTGGGAGACACGGAGGGAGGAGCGTGTAGAGAGGACGCGAGGCTTCGCCTCGTAGAAAAGCAGGATCAATCGACGCAGGCACCCAGCTCTGAGCCATCATACTCCATGACTCTCTTACTCCGCCCGATCCTCCCAGAAGGCGCCCTCTCACAAAGGTGCTCCTCGCCCCTGCGGGACCCCGTTCCCCAATCCTCTTCTCACCTGAATCTCGGAGCATCAGAGTCCCCTTCTCCTCGTCCGTGGTAATATTTATCTCTAATGGCAAGGATGCGTCTGCGACGGTCGCTTCTCCTGTGACTGCGATTGTTAAAGGGGCGGGGAGATGAGCAAAAGAGAGAGAGGACAGTCGGGGAGGGCCCTCACACACCTTGGATGTGCCTCAGCTTTTCTAGCGCGTCCGAAGCATTGGAGATTAGTTCTCGCAGAAACACCTGATGTATGCTTGTTTCTTAGCCCTACATGAAGCGTTAAGGGAGGTGGAGAATCGAGGGGAAGGGAAACAATTTACATACCTCCTTGTCAGTATAGACGCTGTGAATGACGATGTCCAATAATTGGCGTGTCTCTGCCTGAAATTCGTGTGCTTCTGCTGCAGGAGGGTTCGCCGGTTTTGAAGAAAAAAATCGAAGCGACTCGAGGGCGGGTGGGGGTCGGAAGCTGACGGGATAAGGTTGGCTGCACGCGTGAGGAAATGGAGTCTGGCCCGGGGGGGTAGTGGAGTTCAACAAATAGGAGGCCGTGCGCATGCAGGAGACTTCTTTTTGCGTGGTCCTAGCCAGCAGGCGCCGACCCAAAGCCAGGTTTATGCGTAACATGGATGATGGGGACTCTTTTAGCCTATCTGTATAACTTTTGTGGAATGGTATAAAGCCGTGACTAAGCCTGACGGGAGCAGTAAGAGGTATGGAAAATTTTCCATATGCCCTCCCTTTCCAAAATTTGTTATCGGAGGCAAGAACATGTCGTGGCGCACATGGAGAAGAGAATCGCACAAGGGATAGATAGGAATGCCTCCAAGCGCGGGGAGTGAGACATGACCGTGGTTGTCCGTGGAATGGAATAAGTCACGAGGATACTGCCTCGCCTCGCCGACCCCAACCAGCGGTCCCCAGGTGCCTGCCAGCATCCTGCTCGACTTCACAGACCCATTCCATTTTACAAATACAGTGGTATAGGTCACACGTCTCCTGAGGTCGAATTGCAACGTTCTGAGCCCCGTGCTCCTTTCCTGCGGACATTTCTTAGATTCCTGTTACTGCCTCCCCTCTCGCTTCTTCCTTCGTCGGGTCACGCGGCTGCTGCCATTAAGCGTCATGCGCCGAGGCGCTGGGGAATGGGTGTCCCTTGCAGGCTTACGAACCGATGGACGGCGGCCAAATGAGCTTCGACGCGTGCATTGTACATTAGGCACCTACTCCAATGCGGATGGCTCGGCGTCCTTGAAACAAGGACAGACGGAGGTGCTGGCCATCGTTCACGGTCCCCACGAAGTAACAAGACGTAGTGAGGTGCAGCACGACAAATGCATTATTGAGTGCGAATTCTACAGGACTCCCTTTTCCGGGTTTGACCGTAAAAAACGCAGGCCAACGGATCGGGCAAGTTTAGAAGCTTCGTTGGCTCTTAAACAGACTTTCGAGACCGCGGTCATGCGGAATCTATACCCACGAACACAGGTAGACATCCAAGTGTACGTGTTACAAGGCGACGGCTCTATTTTGCCCACGGCCATCAACGCCGTGTCCCTAGCGCTGGTGGATGCGGGCGTTGCTATGAAAGAAATGGTAACCGCTTGCTCTGTCGCTCTCTTGGACAAGCAGCCCGTGCTCGACGTTACTTACAAAGAGCAAAGCTCTGGTGGGGCGTACATGCCACTGGCCGCCTTTCCTATTCACGGGGAGATTATTTTGATACAGTGTGAGGCCCGTTTGGAGGGCGAGCGCCTTGAGGAAATGATGCTTACGGCGATGGAGGGCAGCCGTCAGGTCTCTCAGCTATTTCAGACGCAAGTCAAAGAGTACACAAGACGTTTGGCAGGTGCGCGACTAGCCCTTCCCAGGTAGCTGTATTTTCTAGGATGGTTGAGTAAAAGCGGCATGCTCGTTCAGAGAGGGTCAGGGTGCTTTCAGTCAAAGGGGATGACAAGATGGCATAGCGGGGCCCTTGACCTCAAGCCGTTGTTTTAAAGAAATACGTCCCCACCTGCTCTTACATCCTGGCGTCCGAGAGATGTGTAAATAGATTATCCGCAAAAGAAAGAGCTCCAACATCGCGTGTCATCGGCATGGCCCATTTTTCTTGTCTACCCCTCGTTGCATTATTTTACTCATGCTACCCTTTCAATTCTCAAAACTCTCTCCTTATTCTGTCTAAGCCTCCATCCATAACCCGCATTCGCTCTAAAGTCGTGGATTCGGTGACCGGCTGCAGCATCAAGCTCGCGCCGATGCGGACGTTACGGGCGATGACCTCGGCACTCTCGGGCGTGTTAGGGTCACGCACCTCCGGAAAGAACTTGGAAAGTGACGCAGCTTTCAAGAGGGGGACGTTGCATGGAGGATAGCTACCAGTTGGACACACACGGGCCCGAACCACGAGGTCCTTGGACTTGACACCTTCCCATATGTTTTTGCCGCCCAAAATGTTATCCTCGTAAAACTGTGCCAAGAAAGGGAACATGATACCCTGCATGGGCACGCGCGCGCCCAAAATAAGCTTATTCTGAAAAGAAGCAGTAAGAAACAAGGCTTCAGTGCCCGTGCCTGCGACTGCTATACTGTCCGGAGCTGAGTTCTTGCTCTCAGGCAGAAGTTGGCCCCAATAATTAACACCTTTGGGCAGATACACTAAGGCCTCGAGGAGTGGAGGACGGCCTTTCTCGCGTAGCGTCGGTCGACCCTCTACCTCTCTTGGTAGAGAAGGTGGAGCCGTCCGGGTGGTTGAGGAGGCAACGCTGACAGGAGGCATAAGGCCTAGGAGGGCAACAGGAGTCACTGCCAAGGAAGCCTTGCGTGAGATTTGTAAAGCCCCTGAGCCTGACGGTTGGAAGGCAGGTGTGGAAGACACGCCATGACGTGCATGATGCGCAAATGCGACTGGAAGGCAGAAGATGTTGAAAAACAGCTGGAGGACAGGGGCCGATAGAGCAAAAAGTCTCGTGAAGTCAACTGCCATGCCTACAAGAAAAGAAGAAAATAGCTTTTAATTGCCATGTTTGAAAGTTTTGGCAAACGACGTGGCTTGCGAGCCCAAAGATCAGGTCATGTGCGCACCTGCAGGCTTGAAATGCGCCCCAGCGGCAGCAAGTCTCAAACTATGTAGTACGAGGGTCTTGGCTTTACCTCCTCCCTACGAACGACGCCGCATACATTCGAGTACAGACGGTCGGTGCTTTTTGCCACGCTGAATGATTGAGTGCGTGATTCTATGATCCTCACCTCTTCCTGCGCAGAACATTGTGATAAAGAATGTGTCACATGAGCTTCTATGAATTCAGCGCCAATTTTCGTGACTCGCGGGCGCGTGCATTTTGCTCAGAACTATGCAGGAGGTCGAGGCTCGTGCTAGTCCATGCCAAATTCTGGATGTACAGCGTTCCATCATCTTTCTTCCTCAGCTACAGGTGATCTCAAACACGTCAGATAATAAAACCCGTCCTCCTTGAGATTTTAGCTCGCGCTGGCTTTGATTCCTCCCGTTTCGCATCGCTGTTGAAATAAAAGCCCATCTCTTTATCACGATTATATTTTATTTCACATCTTACAGCAGAGGCCAGAGACAAGAAATAAACTGAACAGCAGCACTTGTTAAGGTCGGATCTCGATAGAGCGAAAAAACGTCCTTGGAGCTACGGCGCCAAAGTCAAACAAGACGAGCGGTATTTCTGAGTAAGGAGGCACTTGCAACATGGCCAAAGGCCACACTACTCTGGGCTGTGATGGCCCCGGCATGAGTGTTTTCCTGATGGGCTTGTTTACGGGAACATTCAGCTCTATAACCATCAAGGTTTGTTCGTGCATGGAAGCAATAGGGGGGTTGTGGAGATGGAGGTGGAGTTCATGCACGACCACGCTATGCTTGTACAAAGATTGAGGAGCTATTTAAAATCGAGACACCTCGCCAGACATGGCAGCTTAACTTCATCGAGCTCCGATCATTCTCGTGTGCTCTTCCCGCTGCAGGTCGCCTATCAAATGACTTCAGTCGGCGCGGACGGGACGAGAAAACCGTTTGAAAAGCCTCTTACTACAACGTTTCTCATGTTTATGGCCATGGCGATGGGTTAGTTCAACTCTTTCTCCTTTTTTAATTCCTCTTAAGATGCTCTCATCAACCCTTTCTTCCCATCTTGACGCCTTTTCCCCAGCCCTTCCAGCCATGCGCGTCTACGCTCGTCTTTACCCTCCCTCTCCATCGGACGAGCCCAAACCGCTGAACTGGCGTCTCTGTCTGCTTGTCCTCGCTCCCTCCCTCTTCGACCTCGTGGGGACAGCTTTTGCGAAAGTAAGGAAGGAGAGGAGGATCACGGGGTCGAAACGGGATGGTTGAGGGCATCGCAGACGGGAAGATAGAAAAATGATTACGGATAGCGGGAAGGAAACGACAAATTCAATCGCCAGTCCTGTGACCTTATTTTGTCACTCGCAAACAGCCATGAGCGGTTAAATCTTCTCCTCAACCCTCCTCACCTCCTTTCCAAACGCTCCCTTTCTATCTGCTTCCTAGGCGGGCCTACTCTATGTTACCGTATCCGTCTATCAGCTCGTACGATGCACGGTCATCATCATCACAGCCCTTCTCAAGGTTTGGGTGCTGGAGAAAACTGGAAGGAGAAGAGGGCAGGAGGAGAAAGGGAGCAGACAGATGTGAAGAAAGCTGAGATAGTTGGCAACTCCGAGAAAAGCCGAAGACGTACTTAGATCCCCTCTTCCGGCACCTCATGCCTTTCCTTTGTCTCTCCCTTCCTCTATCTTGCCCCCTCCCCTTCTCGCTCAGGCCTTCGTATTGAAGGACCATCTCGCCCCGCACATGTGGCTCGGTGTTAGCATCAACCTTGTGGCCATGGTACTTGTGGCCTCCACCACCTTCTTCGATCACGAAAATACCGTTGGTCAGTGCCGCACGTGTTATCTTCTCCCTTTATTTGAGATTCATGCGCTGTGCTTCCTCTCCTCCCTCTGTTTTCTTCTTTCGGTCTGTGCTTACCTTCGACTCCTCGCAAATTCCCCCTCTTCCATCCTACTTCCTTTTGCGCAGACAATCGAGACCCCCGTGTGGGTATTGGTTTCATCCTTTTGTCGTGTCTGGTCCAGGGCACTCAATACGTGTTTGAGGAGAAGGTACGGAAGGAGCGCGAAAGGGAGGGAAGGAGAGGGCGGTTCAGCAGTCGTCAGGTAGAAGACACTGGGAGGATGGGCAACAAGGAAGTTGAAACGGTAGGATGTCTCACTTTTTGTCGCTCAGTACTTACTGTTGATTTACGCAGGTTATGACAGTGGAAAGCCTCCCGCCGATGGTGCTGGTTGGGTTGGAGGTGAGAAAAGAAAGTCGAAACCCTGTTACACTGCTAGAGTTGAGAGAACTCACAGCGAAGCAAGCACCCCATCTCCCTTGGCTTTAATGTCTTTCGCGCAATCTACCACTCCGGCCGCTTCCTGCTTCTCCCTGGTGCTTTACATACTCGCTTTTTCGTCCACAGGGCTTTTGGGGCATGATCCTCATGCTTTTTGTCGTCTTTCCCTCAGCCTACTATCTTCCCGGAACCGATGAGGGCGGTTCTATGGAGAATGTCTTCGACTCGCTGGCGATGGTTCGCAATAGCGCACCGCTACAGGCAGTCCTCCTTATATTTTTCCTCACGGTGCGATTGCGACTCTTCTGCCCATTGCTCGGTGTTCTCTCGTCTCCCGTGTTTTCATGGCTTTTCAAGGCCACGGGTCTTTGCTACTTTAAGTCCCCCACTCCATTATCAACACTTCGTAGGACACTCATGCGTCCTTCCCCGTCTGATGCCTTCTATTTCCTCTTCTCTTCTCCAGGTAGCTTGCTACAACATCTTTGCCATCTACGTCACGCATTTTCTTTCCTCAGTCTGGCACGCCATCCTCGACAACTTCCGGCCCATCTCTGTCTGGGGTAAGGGTAGGAGGGTTAGGGCTAGGGTTAGGGTTACGGGTGGGGAATAGGGCTTTCAAGGGAGTGGTGTAACGTTAATCACTCGATTGTTCGTTGAAAGTAGGCTACGTACGCCCATACACATCCACAATCACTACGGAGTAGTGAGAACGGCTGTGATATCTAGTGTCCTCTCACCCGAGGAACTCAAAAGCAGACACTCTCTCTCCTCAGGCACGGACCTTCTCATATACTACGTCTTCACATACGGCCGCTTTGGAGAGGCCTGGACGGTCTACTCCTGGCTGCAGTTTGGAGGAATGCTCCTCCTCTTTTTTGGCACCGCCGTCTACAACGGCTCCGTACCTTGGCTTCTCTTTCCTTCCTACGCTGGCTATGAGAGGGTCGAGGCCGGGACGGAGGAAGGCGAAGGTGATGCCAGGATTCGGGCGCAATCAATCGAGGATTTTGCACCTGTCATTCGGACAGATCGTAGTATGGTAAGGGCAATATTTTATTACATCCACGGACAAAAATTGCATTTCTCTTCTGCTTTTACTCGGGTATCTATGAGTGAATATTCCGATAACTTCGACTTTCTCATCATTTCCCTTCAGCATTGCTTTATTTTCGCGTTTTCATTTTTCGCATTCATCTCCTTTGACCAAGCTTGGTTTTCGCATTATCCTACCAAACACTCCCTGCCTCTTTCTCCTCACTCAGGCCTCGCCTGCTCTCATGCGGTCTCCTCTGATCCAAGACCGCACTGATCCCCGGCTCATTCGAGAGCGAGGAGCCTCTCTCTACGGAACGCCTCGTGCAGGTATTTTTTCATACTCAATACAGACACCCTATCGCGATTGAATTGTGCCGATCATAAAACGTGCGTTCGTACCCCCGCCTTTTTTATTTTTCATTTTTTTCCCTTTCTTTCCATCAGACTAGAAAAAATCAATCGTGTAAAGCTTGTTGATTCTTGGCTTTATCATACCTCTCTTGCGATTTTCTTCTTGTCCACCCACATTTTCTTTTTATCAGATCATGCTCCGGGTAGACTGGCATCCTCCTATCAAGGGAGTGCAGGTGGACGGAGGGATATAGGTTCAGGCAGTTATGGAAATACCATCACTTTCGCATCAATGTCATTGCGAGAGTTACAAACTCATCCTGGTGGAAATTTTTACACACGATCACGTGAAAGGAAGAAAGGACAAGAGGAACGGGGCGAGGGGTCCTCGGGAGTGCATCCACCTTTGTCGAATCCCTCGCAAGGAGAAAAAGAACGAGGAAAGGTGGACAGAGTGTATCAGGGCCAGAGAGAGAGCGAGAAAGAAGGGGGTGACATGCGTCTATCCTTAACATCATCAGTGGAGGAAGGAACAATTGGGGTAAAGAATCGAACAAGGCAAGAAGACGGGAGGAGGCAGGAGAAGGAAGGAGAGTGAATGAAGCTCGTAATTTTTTCAAACATATATAACATCCAAAAAATTGGAGAAAGAGCACTGTTGCACGTACCTATTGCCTACGGGAGCTGTTAGGGTTAGGGTTAGGGTTAGGGTTAGGGTTAGGGTTAGGGTTAGGGTTAGGGTTAGGGTTAGGGTTAGGGTTAGGGTTAGGGTTAGGGTTAGGGTTAGGGTTAGGGTTAGGGTTA
>Ga0102934_1000665_pt1 | contig 23277 bp, 21 predicted proteins | sample SalPonR2_A_D1_MG_FD_78175 | JGI IMG/M metagenome (GOLD analysis project Ga0102934, IMG submission 78175) | Salt pond soil microbial communities from South San Francisco under conditions of wetland restoration - Salt Pond MetaG R2_A_D1_MG | ecosystem: Environmental > Aquatic > Marine > Intertidal... | reverse complement strand
CGACGCGTGCTGGTCGAAGGTGAGAGGATGATCGCCGGAACCGGCGTCGACATTACCAAACTGAAGGACGTCCAACGCGATCATGCACGACAGGCCGAGCAGATGCGGCACCTCGCCGCGAATGTTCCCGGGGTGATCTATCAGCTGCGCCTGGATCATGATACGGGCTATTTCAGCATGCCCTTTGCCAGCGCCAAGATCTTCGAGGTGCTGGGCGTCCACCATGAAGATGTCCAGTCCGACGCGCGCGCTCTGTTCGAGCATATTGCCGCCGAGGATCAGGAGCGTATCAATCGAGCGGTCGAACTCAGCGGCCGCCATCTGACGCCTTTCCAGGAGCAGTTCAGAATCATCCCCAGCGGCGGCGATCTCGAGCACGCCGAGTGGATCGAAGTCGAGTCCAGCCCGGAGCGGCAGGCCGACGGTGCCATCGTCTGGCACGGTTTTGCCCGATTGATCACCGCGCGCCGGCGGATGGAAGACGATCTGAGTCGGCTGGCCTATTTCGATCCCCTGACCGGGCTGCCCAATCGCAGCCAGCTTCAGCTGTTGCTCGAAGAACAGATTTCAGATGCCTCGCTGCTGGGTCAGGAGCTCGCACTGCTCTATGTGGACCTGGACAACTTTAAGGAAATCAACGATATCTGGGGACATGGTGCCGGCGACCGAATGCTGGTTGAAGTGGCCGAACGTCTACAGGGGATCCTGAAAGAACAGGGGCGAATCGGCCGCCTGGGCGGGGACGAGTTTCTGGTCATCATGCAGGCGCCCGAAGTCGAGGCCATTGCCTGCCGCATGGCCGCCGCGCTGTGCGCGGCGATGGACGCTTCCCTGTCGATGAAGAGTCATGAAGTGCGGGTCACCGCCACGATCGGCATCAGTCTGTTTCCCGGCGACGGTGAAACGGCAGAAGACCTGTTTCGGCACTCCGATGCCGCGCTCCATCACGCCAAGATCGAAAAACCGGGTGGCTGGGAGCTCTACACGCCTGATCTGACTGCGGCGGCAATGGCGCGGCGTTACCTCGAGACTGAACTCAGAACCGCGGTCGATCGCAAGGAAATTCAGGTTGCACTTCAGCCCATCGTGGACCTGACCACCCGTGAGGTCGTGGGTCACGAGGCACTGGCCCGTTGGCATCACAGAGACGATGGCTGGATCGATCCTGAGCAGTTCATCATGCTGGCCGAGACCCGCGGCATGGTTGCGCAGCTGGGAGAGCAGGTCTATGCGCGAGCAATGCAGGCGGTGGTCGAGCAGTCCCTGCCGGGTGTGCTCGCCATCAATGTCGCACCCATGCAGCTTCGTGATCCGCAGTTTGCACGACGTCTGTGCCGAATGGCCGAGGCCTGTAGGCTCTCGCCGGAGCGCATCGAGGTCGAGATTACCGAGCGGGCGTTTCTTCAGTATCCGCACAAGCACCAGTCCCAGCTGCAGGCTCTCAGGGACCAGGGGATTCGCGTCGTCATCGATGACTTCGGAACGGGCTATTCCTCACTTGCCTATCTGGGCAATCTGCCGATTCAGGGCCTGAAGATCGATCGGATGTTCGTTGACCAGGTCGGCAGCAACCCGAAGAACGCAGCGATCGTCAAGGCTATGGTGACCCTGGCCAACGAACTGGGAATCTCGGTCACCGCCGAGGGCATCCAGACCTCGGAGGAGCTGGAGAGCGTCCGCGCCTTCGGCTGCCGCATCGGTCAGGGTTGGTATTTCGGTCGCGGTGATCTGGTTTAGGTGTGATCTCTCAGTAGGTTGCCCTCTCTTCCTGCCAGAAAATCGATCGGTGACTTAGCTGGCATCGAGCATCGGTGGGTGCCGGGCCGGGCGAGCGGGTCAGAACGATCGACCCGGTTGATCATTTCCGTCAACGGGCGCTGGCTGCCCGCGATTTCCTTCGGTGGGCGTGGAACCCTGTCAGACCTCAGGACAGCGATGGTTCTCTTGTTCAGGATGCGTTCGACTTTGGCGCTTGATCCGCGTTCCGGCCCGCTCGCCCGACCCGACACTCCCCTCGCCGCCAAGCGCCTCATTCCAATTCGAGAATAACCTTCTGAGACTTCACACCTAGTGCGAAGGAGAACACCAGCGGCCGTTCAGAGGCTTTCGTCATCCCATTCGCCCTCATCGAGGAAGGATTCGTAGTCCGGGGCCTGGGCTTGCTCACCGTCGAGAAAGAAGCGCCGACGCTGCAGATAGCCGTCGCGAATCAGTGCGTATTCATCGAAGGCGCGTGCAAGCTCGGGCTCGAGCGGGAGAAGGCCGGCGCGAACGTCGACGATTCTCAGGACCTGTAGTCCCCAGCGCCCGCTCTCGAGGCCACGCTGCCAGACGTTGTCCTTGGTCGAATCAACGGCGATTCCGACCCCGTCACGAAGGGTTGACGGGCCGAGCAGGGGAAGCATCAGAAAGCGCGACTCCTGCCAGCCCCAGCTGTGCAGAGTCTGTCCAAAATCGGTCTCGTTGTCTTCGATCTCGGCCCGATCGGCCAGGTCGAAGATCCCGCCCACGCCGTAGACGGTGTTGACAAAAAAGCGCTGGAATTCCTGCTCGAGGTCCTGGCCTCGCCCCTGCAGCAGAAGGTTGATCATGATGACCGGTGAACCGAGATTACGAAAGAAGTTCCCAACCCCGGTTCGGACCGGTTTCGGGGTGACCGCGTCATAGCCGCGCGCCACCGGCCGGAGTACTGCCTTGTCGACACCGCGATTGAACTCGTACATGGAGCGATTGAACGGCTCCCAGGGATCGGCCGGAATTCGTTGCTCCGGCGAGGGCGCAGTCGTGGCGCATCCGGCCAGCAGAAGGGCCATCGCCAAAGTGATCAGTCTGTTCATTCGATTTCTCCCGGGGCGCTGGCACTGGTGCCCGTCTCCCAGCCTAGCAGCTCGGAGGCCTGGCTCAGACTGGCCAGAACACGCAGACTTTTCGGCGGCGATTTAAATTCGACTTCGATGTCGTGCGCATGGGCCTGGGATTGCCACTCCAGCAGTAGGGCCAGGGCGCTGGAGTCGGTCTGTCCGAGGCGACTCAGGTCGATCTTCCTCGGCATCTGGCCGGCGCGACAGGCAGGCCGGGTGTGCCGATAGATGCTGGCAACGTCAGCGGCGTCCAGATCGCCCTCGAGGTCAAAAGCCTGTTGGTTGGACATCTCGTCAGCTGCCTTCGACCGTCAGCTCGATCTCGCCGCGCCGCAGGCGCTCGAGGGTGGCGTCGAAGCCACGCTGGCGAATTTCCCCGGCAAACTGGTTGCGGAAGGTCGACACATAGGAGATTCCTTCGACGATCACGTCGAATATCAACCATTTCCCGTCGCGTTTGCGAACCATGTAGTCGACCGGTGCGCGCTCGCCGTTGCCGAGCGTGATTCGGGTCCGGACGCGAGTCATCCGATCGCTGTTGTCCCCGGCCAGCGGCAGGACTTCGATCTGATCGCGGCTTTCGAAGTCGAGCAGCCCTCCGCCGAATCGTCGCATCAATAGGTCGGCCAGCGCATCGGCGAAGGCCTGAACCTGTTCAGTCTCCAGGCCTCGACCATGGCGCCCCAGCACCAGTCGCGCCGAGTAGACTGAATCACTGCGGTTGCCGATGATGGTTTTCAGACCGGCATAAAGACGTTCGCGGTCGTCCGGATAGTCGCTCCGATGCGATTCAATGAGTGAAAACAGCTCTTCGGTGGTGTTTTGAATCATCTCGACCGGATCGCTTTGGGCCAGCGCGGTGCCAGTCATCCATAAAGCAAACAGCGCCGTCAGGGCCTTCGACATCTCATTCCTCTCCTTCGGTGTTGAACAGGTAGCGGCTGATCAACTGCTCGAGCTGAAGCGCCGAATTGGTAAGTAGTAGACGGTCGCCCGCCTGCAGTGGTTCCGGAGATCCTCCGGGTTCGATGCCGATGAACTGGTCGCCCAGGATCCCCGATGTCAAGATGGAGGCAGAAGAATCGTCCGGCAGGTCATTGAAATTGTTGGATATCTGCATGACGACCCGCGCCTCGAAGCTGTCCTTGTCGAGGGTGATCGACTCGACCTGTCCGATCGTGACACCGCCGAGGGCGACCTTGGCACGAGGCTTCAGGCTACCGACGTTGGTGAAGTAGGCGTTGAGTTCGTAGCTGCCGCCGGAAGTCACCCCCCGATCCGTCGCCTGAACTGCGAGAAAGACCAGAGCGCCGATCGCCAGCAGCAGGAACAGGCCGGCCGTCAATTCGATTTGATGTGAGCTTTTCATGGTGTCGTTCCAGGGAATTCCATTTCGATTCGATCGTGCGCCGCCATTACAGCATGAAGGCCGACAGGACAAAGTCCAGCATGAGGACCGAGATTGCGGTAGCGATGACAGTCTGAGTCGTTGCCAGGGCAACGCCTTCGCCGGTGGGCCGCGCTGTCCAGCCGTAGTAAACCGCTAGCCAGCCGGCCAGCACACCGAAGGCAACGGCTTTCAGCATGCCGTGTCCGAAGTCACGCCAGAGCTCGACGGTCGACTGCATGCCGCTCCAGAAGGTGATGGGGTCGTTGCCCATCATGAAGACGGCAAATACGACCCCACCAAGGATGGCGCAGAGGTTGAATATCAGGGTCAGCGCCGGGACCGCGATGATGCCGGCGATCAGCCTGGGCTGGACGATCCGCTCCATCGGATCGATCGCCATCAGATCCATGGCATCGAGCTGTTCGGTGGCGCGCATCAAACCGATTTCGGCGGTGATCGAAGTGCCGGCGCGGCCGGCAAACAGCAGGGTGGTCAGTACCGGCCCCAGTTCGCGAAACAGCGACAGCGCCAGCACTGTGCTGGCGGCATCGGCGGCCCCGAATCGGGTCAGGGTGTCATAGGTCTGCAGGGTCAGGACCAGACCGACGAAAAAGCCGCCGGTGACGATGATGACCAGTGAGCGCACGCCGGCAAAGTAGATCTGACGAAGCGTTTCGCCCAGCTGAAGCCGGGAGAATTTCATATGTTTCAGGGCGGTCAGCAGGAACAGTCCTGCCCGCCCGAGTTCACGTAAAGGTGCGGTCCATCCGCTGGGTCGGTCGCTCGGATTCACTGGGCATGCTCCCGGCCGGTCTGCATGTCGGTCGCTAAGGGAGGCGCTGGATAGTGGAAAGGCACGGGGCCGTCCGGGAGCCCGTCGACGAACTGTCGGACCAGGGGGTGGTCGCTCTGATCCAGCTCGCGGGGAGAGCCGGAAGCGACCAGCTTGCGATCGGCGATGATGCAGACCAGATCGGCAAGCTTGGCGACTTCGCCGACATCGTGAGTGATGACAACGCTGGTCGTGCCCAGCGCCTGATTGACGTCGCGAATCAAGCGCAGGGACACGCCGAGGGAAATCGGATCCAGCCCGGCAAAGGGCTCGTCGTATAGCATCAGATCGGGATCCAGTGCCATCGCACGTGCCATGGCGACGCGCCGATTCATGCCGCCGGACAGTTCTCTGGGGTAGAGTTCAGCCGCGCCACGCAGTCCGACAGTCTGCAGCTTGAGCAGCACGATGCGTCGAATCAACGCCTCGGGCAGGCCGCTGTGCTCGCGCAGCGGCAGGGCAACATTGTCGAAAACGGTGAGGTCGGTGAACAGCGCGCCATTCTGAAGTAGCACGCCAATATTCTTGCGCAACCTATTGAGTTGTCTGGGCTTCAAGGTGTCGACTCGCGTTTCGCCCAGCCAGACAGACCCCTTGTCGGGCTTGAGTTGACCGGTGATCAGGCGCATCACAGTGGTCTTGCCAGCGCCGCTTGGTCCCATCACTGCGGTGACCTGCGCGGCGGGAATCTCGAGGCTGAGGTCCTCGAGAATCGGGCGTCCGCCCAGCGCCAGGGAGACGTTCTCCAGCCGGATGGCGGTTGCGTTCGATTCTGTCATCATGCGTATCCGACCGGATGTCCCTGAATTTGCTTGCAGTCTGTTTGCGCGGAAGCGGAGTCTATACCGATTCGGCGCAAGATCTGGTGAGCCTCAGCTACAAGATATAACGACTGAGATCCTCATTTCCGGCCAGCTCGCCGAGATGCTCATCGACGTAAGCGGCATCGATCTCGAGCGTGTCACCGGATCGGTCAGGCGCAGTGTAGGAGATCTCCTCGAGCAGGTGTTCCATCACCGTGTGCAAGCGTCGAGCCCCGATATTTTCGGTCGATTCGTTGACCGAGAAAGCAATCTCGGCCAGGCGGGTGATGGCGTCGTCGGTGAAGGCCAGTTGCACGCCCTCGGTTTCGAGCAGGGCCTGATACTGGCGCGTCAGGGCGGCATCCGGCTCGGTCAGAATGCGCTTGAAATCATCACTCGACAGGGCCCGGAGTTCGACCCGAATCGGCAAACGGCCCTGGAGCTCAGGCACCAGGTCGGAGGGCTTGGCCACGTGAAACGCACCCGAGGCGATGAACAGCACATGGTCGGTGCTGATCGTGCCGTAGCGGGTGTTGACGGTGCAGCCCTCGACCAGCGGCAGCAGATCGCGCTGGACCCCCTCACGAGAAACCTCTCCGGCGCTGCCGCTGTCGGCGCGCCGGGCCACCTTGTCGATCTCGTCAAGAAAGACGATGCCATTGTTCTCTGCATTCTTCAGGGCGATCTGCTTGATCTCTTCGTCATTGATCAGGCGAGCGGCTTCTTCCTCGATGAGCAGCGGGATCGCGTCCTTGACCTTCATCTTGCGCTTCTGCTTCTTGGCGCCCGACAGATTGGAGAACATCTGCTGGAGCTGGTTGGTCATTTCTTCCATACCTGGCGGCGACATGATTTCCACGCCGACGTTCAGGGAAACATCGATCTCGATTTCCCGCTCGTTGAACTCGCCGTTGACCAGCTTGTTGAAAATCTTGCGCCGTGTTTCGGACTGCTGTTGTTCCGGTTCGCTCGGGGCGTTGGCGAAGCCTGCGCTCTCGCGGCGCGGCAGCATGATATCGACCACCCGTTCGATCGCCGCATCCTCTGCGCGCGAACGCACCTTTGCGATCGCATCCTCGCGGGCCATCTTGTAGGACGTCTCGACCAGGTCACGCACGATCGACTCGACGTCCTTGCCGACATAGCCTACTTCAGTGAACTTGGTCGCTTCGATCTTGACGAAAGGCGCTCGGGCCAGGGCGGCCAGGCGACGAGCGATCTCGGTCTTGCCGACCCCGGTCGGACCGATCATCAGAATGTTCTTTGGAGTGATTTCAGCGCGCAGCGCATCATCGACCTGCATCCGTCGCCAGCGATTGCGCAGGGCGATGGCCACCGCGCGTTTGGCCTCGTTCTGGCCGATGATGTGGCGGTCCAGCTCCTGGACGATTTCGCGGGGGGTCATCTGGGACATGGCGTTATTCCGAACTCAGGGTTTCGATGGTGAAATTGCTGTTGGTGTAGATGCAGATCTCGCCTGCGACGGTCAGGGCTTCTCGGCAGATGGTCTCTGCATCCAGCTCGGTATGCCTCAGCATCGCTTTGGCGGCGGATTGCGCGAAGGGACCGCCGGATCCGATCGCGATCAGGTCATCCCCCGGTTCGATGACATCACCGTTGCCGGTGATGATCAGCGAGGCTTCCCTATCGGCAACGGCAAGCAGGGCCTCGAGCCTCCGGAGCAGGCGATCGGTGCGCCAGTCCTTGGCCAGTTCCACGGCGGCTCGGGTCAGGTGACCCGAATGCATCTCGAGCTTGGCTTCGAAGCGTTCGAACAGGGTGAAGGCATCGGCGGTGGCCCCGGCAAAGCCGGCCAGTACGCGGTTCTTGTAGAGGCGTCGAACCTTGCGGGCGTTGGCCTTCATGATCGTATTGCCGAGCGTCACCTGTCCGTCGCCGGCAATCACTACCTGATTGCCGCGCCTGACCGAGACGATCGTCGTGCCGCGGTACTGTTCCATGCGAATTCCAAAGCTGCGTGAACTGCCTACATGGGGACGACGGGCGGCCTGAAAAAGGGCAGCTGCTTGAGCAGCCAGAGCAATCTGCAATGCTGGTCCGGTGTAGCGTGCGGCGTGATCAGTCCTTGTTGCGTTTCCTTGCCCGCGGATGGGTTTCGTCGTAGACCCGGGCAAGATGCTGGAAATCGAGGTGGGTATAGATCTGGGTCGTGGTCAGGTTGGCGTGCCCGAGGAGTTCCTGAACGGCACGAAGATCCCCGGAAGATTCAAGGATATGCGATGCAAAGGAGTGGCGCAGTTGATGCGGATGGACCCGCTGATCCAGGCCCTGCCGTTCCGACCAGTAGGCCACGCGCTTCTGGATGGCTCGAACGCCCAGCGCCCGGCCCTTCAGGCTGGTGAAGATTCTCCTCTCATCAGCGCCGGGCAGGGCAGCTTGCACCCGCCGCCACGCATCGAGTGCCTGCAGTGCCGGCTGACCAACCGGCACGAGCCGTTCCTTGCGGCCCTTGCCAAGGACCCGGACCAGCGCCTCGCCCGGATCGAGGCGGTCCCAGGTCAATTGGGCCAGTTCGCTGACGCGCAGGCCGGAGGTGTAGAACAACTCGAGCATCGCGCGGTCGCGGGTGGCCAGATCGCCTTCATCGGGAATCGACAGCAGTGCGACCACCTGGTCCACGTCCAGCGGTCGCGGCAGTCTGCGCTTGACCCGGGGGGCCCTGACACCTTCCACCGGATCGCCGTCGATCCGTCCTTCCCTGCGTAGAAACCGGAAGAGGCGGCGCAGTGCGGACAACTGACGCTGGATACTCCTCGGATTGAGTCCCTTGCGGTGCCGTGAGGCAGCGAACGACCTCAGGTGCGCCGAAGTCAGTTCACTCGGATCATCGATCTTCTCGCCGTCCGACCAGGCAAGAAACTGCGCCAGATCGCGTCCGTAGGCATCCAGACTGGCCTCGCTCAAGCCCAGCTCATCGCGGGCATGGGCGAGAAAATCATCAATCGCTGCGGCGAGAAATCCAGCTTGCTCAGGCACGTTTGCGCTGGAGCGCGATGGATTCGGACAGCCGGGTGATCAGCGTTTCCGCCAGGAGTTCGAGAAACAAGGTGCCCATGCCCGGATGGAAGCGCTCCGCATTGTGCGAACCGATCGCCAGCAGGCCGACAGTGGCCAGTGGAACCACGGCCAGCGATTTCACCGAGTCAGCCTCGTGCGCTCCGAAAAGTGCTTCAAGCTTGTCTCGAGTCAAACGCCCGCAGCGGATTTCGGCGCGTTCCTTGAGCTGCAGCAGGGGCTCGCTCCACTCCCGATGCAGGACCACTGAATCCAGGTCCTCGGCGTCAGCGATGGACAGGCCGAGATGCAGCCGGACGGCATCCGCCTGGAATTCGATCTTGAGTCGATCGATCAGTGTCCGAAGACATTCATCGATAGCTTCCTCGGCCATCAGGCTCAGGCTCAGCGCATGCAGGCGGCGGATGAGCTGTTCGTTCTCGCTGGCAATGCTGGTCAGGGTTGCCAGCCGCTGCTCCAGGGCGCGATGGCTCGTGCGCAAACGATCGACCTGGCGCTCGATGAGCGAGGTCGTTCCAGCGTCGTGCGGCAGATTGAGTTGGTCGAGCAGCTCGGGATGGTCGATCAGAAGGTCGGGGTGATCAGCCAGCCAGCTCAGAACATCGTTCGTTGTCAACATGTCCGTTGGTTCTATCCTGGTAGGGAGCGCAAGGTGTCGAGGTGGATGGTCCCGGCAAAGACCCGCCGGGCAGGGCCGGTCATCGTGATGCCCCGACCCTCACCCCGCCAATCTATCACAAGCCGCCCTCCCGGCTGATCCACCTGGACCGTGGGCCCGACTCGCTTCCGGCGCATCATGCTGACCGCCGTCGCGCAGGCCCCGCTGCCGCAGGCCGGCGTCGGACCGGCCCCGCGTTCATAGACCGAAAGGCTGATGTGCTGGGGGTCCGAAACGTGTGCAAGACTGACGTTGGCACCGTGCGGGAGCGCCGGGTAATGGCTGAATTCCTGGCCGATATCGACCAGCAGCGCGCTTGTCGCCGGCTCGGCCAGCTCGATCACCAGATGGGGATTGCCGAGGTCGATGTAATTCAGCTCCAAATCGCTGCCGTGACGATGCTCCCGCCATCGCTGGCCGGTGCCCATGGGACTGGCGGGTGGCGGCAGGGTGGCGCTGATCCGGTCGGCATCTTCGAACAAGACTTCGACCGGTCCGGCACGGGTCTCCAGCTCCGCGGTGTCGGTCATTTCTCCATGAAGTTGCAGATACAGCGCGACTGCGCGCATGCCGTTGCCGCATTGTTCGGCCGGGCTGCCGTCGTGATTGTGGATGTCGATCTGAACCGCCGCATGATCACTGTGGCGGAGGATCAGAAGCTGATCGAAGCCGATGCCGAGGCGTCGGTGACCCAGCTGGCGTACCTGGTCGGCTGAGGGGTCGAAGCCTGTATGACGGGCGTCGACAATCACGAAATCATTGGCCAGGGCTTCGTATTTACTGAACTCGATCATTGCAGGACCTCTACCCCCGGCAGACTTGCGAGTCACTCGCTCCGGCCGGCACCCATAACACCCCGGACCAGCCAGTGCCGATCCGAGGGCAGACTGATTTCGAGCTGACCGAGTCCACAGCGTTCGAGCTGGACGGCCACTTCGCTCGCGGTGTAGGCCGCCAGCAGGCTGTTGTAGAAATCGCTCGCCAGAACCTGCGGCGCATCGGCGGCATGGGTTTCAACAAGCGCTCGGGCCCGAGCCTCGCTATCGGGACGGTGCAGATCCATGATCTGGATCAGGCAGCCTGCGGGTGCCTGCTCGGCAATGGTGGTCCACAGCGACATCGGATCCGGCAGATGGTGAAGCAGACTGTTCGAGACGATTGCCGTGAACTCATGCGGCGGAAGCCGGCAGGGCAACTGATCGTGGACCAGGTCGATCCGGTCGGTCAGGGCCACGCTCTCGACTGCTGCTCGCGCCAGTTCGAGCATATTCGGGCCGGCGTCGAGGCCCACGATCTGCCAATCGGGCAAAGCGCATGCAAGGCGAATGCAGATGTCACCGGGGCCGCACCCGAGATCCAGCGCGCAGCCGGGCTCCCGACGGTTTCTTTCGGCCAGTGCCACAAAGCGATCGACAAAGGCCTGATTGGATTCGCTGAAATCGGCTTCGGCATAGGCCCGGGCCTGCGCCGGGGCATCCATCAGTTCGGGTTCAGGCGTTCGAAGCATCATCGTCGACTTGCTCGCGATCCAACGCGTCGCTCTCTGCGTCGTTGATCTCGGTGGCAGATTGCCGGGGTGCGTCATCCGGCAGGTACAGATCGTCCTTGAGTCCGCAGGCGCTCAGCAGAAGCAAGGCGAGTCCGGGTAGAATCAAGCGCATGACTGAATCCGATAAGCAGGCGCTGGAAAGCGTCGTTCAGGAGACCGGGCCTCAACCCGATCATGCCATCATCTGGCTTCACGGGCTGGGTGCCGACGGGCATGATTTCGTCCCGATTGTACCGCACCTGACTGCCGCCCGGTCGCGTCCGGTCCGGTTCGTTTTTCCGCATGCGCCCGTGCGCCCGGTCACCGTCAATGGCGGCATGGCCATGCGGGCCTGGTACGACATTCTCGGCGTGTCGATCGACCGCGATCAGGACGAAGCGGGGATCCTGGCCTCGGTCGATGCCGTGAATCGCCTGATCCAGCGTCAGATCGAGGATGGCTTCTCAGTCGATCGAATCGTTCTGGCCGGATTTTCCCAGGGCGGTGCCATTGCGCTGCGGGCCGGGCTGACACAACGATCGCCGCTGGCCGGAGTGATTGCGCTGTCCTGCTATCTGTTGCAGGCCGATCGCCTCGAGACCTGGTCATCGCAGACCTCAAGGGAGGTTCCGATCTTCATGGGCCATGGACGTCAGGATCCGGTCGTTCCGATGGCTCTGGGGCAGGCGGCGGCCGGGCGTCTCACTGCGGCCGGATATCGCGTCGACTGGCATGACTACCCGATGCCGCACTCGGTGTCGACGGAATAAATCCAGGCCGTCGATCGATGGTTGGAGCAGCGCTGGACGTGAACTCGCGGCTCCGGGTCGTGCTGGTCGACGACGAAGCGCCCGCGCGCGATCGCCTGGCTCGCTTGCTCGAGAGCTGCGAGGAGGCTGAACTGATCGGGCAGTGTGAGGACGGCAGCGATCTACTTCAGCTCTGTTCGAATCAGCAGCCCGACCTGGTTCTGCTCGATGTCGAGATGCCCGGACCCGATGGTCTCGAGCTGGCGCGGCAGATCAGGTCACTGAAAGATCCACCCGAGGTCGTGTTCGTGACGGCCTTCGAGAATTATGCGGTTGAGGCATTCGACGTCCGCGCGGCTGACTATCTGGTCAAACCCGTTCGTCTGGAGCGGCTTCGGGCGGCCCTGGATGGGGCCCGGGCCCGCAGACCGGGGGTCGAGCCGATGCTGGTGGCACGACTGGCTGATCGGATTACCCGGATTCCGATCGGTGAGATTCGAGCTCTGATCGCCGAGGACAAATACGTCAGCGTCCACTCGGTGGGGGGGGTTGCGCTGGTGGAGAACTCACTGGTCCAGCTCGAATCTCGCTTCGAGGGCCGGTTCCTCCGTATCCATCGCAATGCGCTGGTCTCGACGTCGCATCTCAGATCGCTCTATCGTGACGCTCAGGGATCCGAACGGGTCGAGATCGACGATGTCGATATCTGCCCGGAAGTCAGCCGGCGTAATCTGCCGGCAGTGCGGCGGGCACTGATGGGGAAATCATGAAACGAATACGAATTGCAACCCGACAGTCGGCGCTTGCGCTGTGGCAGAGCGAGCACGTTGCCGAACAGCTTCGGGCACACCATCCGGACCTGCAGACAGAGCTGGTGCCACTGAGTACGAGAGGTGACGAAGTGCTCGATCGGTCGCTGGCCGAAATCGGCGGCAAGGGCTTGTTTCTCAAGGAACTCGAGGTTGCGCTTCTGCAGTCCAGAGCGGATATCGCTGTTCATTCGCTCAAGGATGTCCCGGCCGAAGGACCTGACGGACTTGCACTCAGCATCGTGCTTGCCCGGGCCAACTGGGCTGACTGGTGGCTGACGCGCGATGGCTGCGCGCCGGAGAACATGCCGGCCGGCGCAACGGTCGGGACTTCGAGCCTGCGCCGTCAGGCACAGCTGTTGCGGGCCTGGCCGCAGCTTCGGGTGGTGCCGATTCGAGGCAATGTGCAGACGCGACTCGACAAGATGCTCAGCGGCGAAGTCGATGCGGTGATTCTGGCCGCGGCCGGGCTCGAGCGCCTGGACATGAAGCTCGATCATATCCATCCGTTGCTGCCACCGGCGTTCATTCCGGCACCGGGGCAGGGTGTCATCGTGGTGCAGTCGCGCGCCAACGATCGCGCGATTCAAGGCCTGCTGGAACCGCTGGATTGTTCCGATACCCACACCCAGGTGCGTGCCGAGCGGGCCGTGGTGGCCGAACTGGGTGGTGACTGCAGAATGCCGCTGGCCGCCCACGCTCGGATCAATGACGATCAAGTGTCTCTGAGAGCACGTCTGTGCAGTCCCGATGGTCGGGAATGCATCGACGCCGAGGGCTCTGCCCCGGTCGAGGGAGCCGAAGCGCTGGGGCGCCGAATTGCCGGCGAGCTGGTCAGGGGCGGCGCCAGGCAAATCCTGTCGGCGCTGTGAGGGATGCCTGAAAATTTCTTGAATTTCTACTGGACATGGCGCTCGATCTGTGCGAGAGTTCAGGTCACTAGAACAAGGCGAAGGGGACCGAACGATTCGTTTTCCGGGCGTCATCCACGGTTCAGTCTGTTGAGGTGCGTCCCCCTACTGCCAACGCCAACACGCAAGCCCCCAGCACTTCGAGAGGCTGCATCAGACGCCCGGATCTTACAGCTGAGAAAACCCGCCTCCTTCGGCGGGTTTTCTCGTTTCTGGTCGTCGGCGACACTAGCCGCCGCAGAGGTCTGAACTGTTGGAACGATTGCATGTTCTCGTGACACGCACCGGGGTCGAGGGTCAGTCCCTGGCCGACAAGGTGGCTGCACTGGGTCCGGTGGCGCTGCATCTGCCGCTGGTTCGACTGCGGGGTCCGGCCGATCCGGCGCAGGTCCGCCGGAATTTTTCAAGCTTGCCGGCAATGGACGGTCTGATCCTGACTTCGAAGGAAGGCGTCCGCCAGGCTGCAGCACTCGGCTTTCTGGCGTCCTTGCAGACCACTCTTACCATCGTTCCGGGACCGGGCACCCGTTCTCTCGCGATTGAAATGGGCCAGCGGCAGGTCCGTTGTCCAGGCACGGATGGCGGCAACAGTGAGGCGATGCTGGCGATGGCCGAACTGCAGGATGTGGCCGGAAAGCAGTGGCTGATCCTGGCCGCCAGCGATGGTCGAAGACTGCTCGATCGCAGCCTCCAGGCGCGCGGCGCCCGGGTCCACCGATTGACGGTCTATCGACGATCTCCCGAGCCCCCCGATGAGGCTTCGATCCAGGCCCTGCGAGCTGCTCCGAACTGGATCAGCCTGATCGCCAGCGGCAGCGCGCTCGATCGACTGGCGACCAGCCTGCCCGGCGATCTCTGGGACAAGCTGAGAGCGGGCAGCATGATCGTGCCATCCGAACGTCTCCACCAGCTTGCCGGCGCCTGCGGCGCCTCGAAGGTCATCGTGAGTGCCGGAGCTGGTGATCAGGACATGCTGGATGCCCTCAAGGCCAGCACATCGGGCCGCTGATTTGGGTTAATCTCGTGGGCGATCGACTGAAATCTCCCGGCCCAGGCTTGGAAACAGGTATCTCATGAGCGAAAAAGACGCTCCGAATCAAGGCGCTACCGACCCATCCGATCCGGGCTCCGGCCAGGCATCGGATCGCTCCAGCGATCCCGTCCTCGATCGAAGCAAGGCAGAAGCCAGCGCGGCGACCAGTGGTCAGGAGACTGACTCCGACCGGGCAGATCCGAAGCTCGTATCCGGGTCGGATCAGCCCGAGTCCGATGTTCGCGACGTCCGTGACAGGCCAGCGCCGAGGAGAGCGGGGCGTGGCCTGGCGATCTTGGCCATGGTCCTGGCGCTGTTGTCGCTTGCAGGCGTGGCCTGGTTTCATTATCAGAGCCGGTCTGGTGCCGATTTCAGGAATGATCAGGGCGCGACAGCGCTGTCCGATCTTCGCGCCGATCTGGCTTCACTGCGTGAGCAGATGGCGGCCGCTGAGGCCGGCCGTGATCGCATCGAGAATGAATCGTTGGAATCAAGGCAGGCGGCATCCGAGCGTATCGCTGCCGTCGAGAGTAATCAGGACCGGTTGCAGCAGCGGCTCGAGGCCCTCGAAACCGGGCAATCGGACAGCGATGAAACCATGGCGGCACTTTCCCGACAAGGCGATGCCCTCCAGTCTCTGCAGGACAGGGTCGATGCGATCGGGCAGGGCCAGGGTGATCTGACCGCGAGTCTGACCGCCGCCGAGTCCCGCCTCGAGACGATGGCCCGCTCTGTACGGGAACAGCAGGGCATTCAACGCGAGGTCGATCGTGACCTTGCGCTGAAGCTCGATCTGATCGAGATCGCTGCCCTGGTCTCCATCGGACAGGCTCGATTCGAACTGGGCGGCGACAAGGGCGCGGCACTGGCAGCCTATGAACAGGCCCGACGCCAGCTCGGCGAGATCAGCGATCGCCGATTGAATCAGGTCGCTGAACGACTGGCCGAGGAAATCGCGCTGATCGAGTCCCGTGTCGATCCCGACTGGACAGCTTTCGCTGCCCGGCTTGCCCAATGGGAGCGCCAGGTGGCCGAGTGGCCGCTGCGTCCTGATACGGGTGTGGCCTCGGCGCTGCCGGAACAAGCCGACGGGCAGCAGGACTCTGGCTGGCTCTCGACCGTGCGCCAGTCGCTTGGGCAGCTGGTCACCGTGGAGCGTCTCGACGGTCTGAGCCTCGATGAAGACATGGTCGTTGCGATTCGGGAGCAGCTCCAGCTTCACCTGGCGGCAGCGAGCCTGGCGGTCCAGCGGCGCGATACCGAGGCCCTGAAACTGCGCCTCGATCACGTCATCAATCTGGTTGATGAATTCTTCCGCGTCGATAGCGAGCCTCTGGCCTCGATTCGCTCCGAGCTGGAGGCCATGGCCGGGGTCCAGCCGCCGGCTCCGCCCGAGGGCCTGGGAGAATCGGCGGCCGCGCTCGATCGCGTTATCGAAGCCCTGTGAAACGCCTGATTCTCATCCTGCTGGCACTGGTGGCGCTGGTCGTCACCGCGCTGGCCGCTCCCCGGCTGCTGTCGGATCCGGGGCTCGTCTCGATCGAGGTTGGTCACTATCGTCTCCAGATGTCGCTGTTGACGCTGGTCGGCGGCGTGATTCTGGCCTGGGTCCTGATCAGCCTGCTTGTCGCGCTGATTCGATGGCCCGGAAGAGTGCTGCGTCGGCAGCGCGAACACCGAGCGCAGCGACAGCTCGAGAATGGCCTGCTGGCGCTGACCGAAGGCGACTGGCAGCGCGCCGAAAAGGCGCTCGGCAAGTCGCTGTCGCATCATGGCACGACGGCCGGTTATCTGGCAGCCGCCCAGGCGGCGCAGGGGCAGTCCGATGTCGAGGCCAGGGATCACTGGCTCCAGCTCGCTGACCGCCGGTTCGGGCGCAAGCACTTCGTCACCGACCTGGCCAAGGCGCGCATGCTGGCGGCAGAGGGTCGGGTCGAGGAGGCTGTGCCGATACTCGAATCCCTGCATCTGAAAAAACCGAAGCACACGGGCGTGCTGCGCCTGCTGCTTCAGGACTATCAGGATCTGGACCGTTGGCGCGATGTCAGGCTGCTGACTCCGGCCTTGCGCAAGGCCGGCATCATCGATGAAAAGCGAGAAGTCGATCTGGCGGTCCTGGCGGCCTGCCGCGAGATGGCCGCAGCCCCCGACCTCGAATCACTGGAGAGCGCCTGGCATGCGCTGAGCCGCAAGCAACGTGGCCTGCGGGAGATCGTTCTGGCCTATGCTCGTCGCGCCTCGGAGCTGGGCCATCCCGAAGCCGGCGGCAAGCAGCTGCGCAAGCTGCTCAAGGCCGGGCCGGATCGCGATGCCCTGCGGCTCTATGCGCAGGTCGACGATGGGGGTCGGGCGCAGCGGATCAGCGACTGCGAAAGCTGGCTGGGGCAGCATCCCGGCAACCCCGCCCTGCATCTGGCGCTGGGTTTCCTCTATCTTCAGGATCGCCAGTATGATCAGGCGCGCGGCCACCTCGAAAAATCCCTAGATCAGACACCGGACGGGGAGGCCTATGCTGCCCTGGGACGAATCTACGACCGATCGGGAAGCCTCGAGGCGGCGGCCCAGAGCTACCGCAATGCCCTGCGGCTCCAGCAGGGCCGAAGCGTCCAGGCTCTGCCGGCACCCGGCGGGGACTGAACGGTCTTTCCGGCTGAATGCGGCCTCATTTCGTTGCGGGGTTAATGTTTCCCGCCAGGCACATCGGGCTCGTATAATGGCGGGCTGCCCTTTAGCCGCTCGAGCGCTGAATCATGAATCTCCGCAACATCGCCATCATCGCTCACGTCGATCATGGCAAGACAACCCTGGTCGACCAGCTGCTCCGACAGTCCGGAGAATTTGCCGCGCACGAACGCATGACCGAAAGAGTCATGGACTCGGAGGATCAGGAGCGCGAGCGCGGCATCACCATCCTGTCGAAGAACACCGCGATCACCTGGCGCGATTGGCGCATCAACATCGTCGATACCCCGGGCCACGCCGATTTCGGGGGTGAGGTCGAGCGCGTCTTGTCGATGGTCGACTCGGTACTGCTGCTGGTCGACGCCGTCGACGGGCCGATGCCGCAAACCCGATTCGTTACCCAGAAGGCCTTCGCGATGGGCTTTCGGCCGATCGTGGTAATCAACAAGGTCGATCGCCCGGGTGCGCGTCCTGACTGGGTGCTCAATCAGACCTTCGATCTGTTCGACAAGCTGGGTGCGACCGACGAGCAACTGGATTTTCCGGTCATCTATGCCTCCGGGCTGAACGGCTATGCCGGCCTTGATGAATCGGTTCGCGAGGGTGATTTGACGCCGTTGTTCGAAGCACTGATCGAGCACGTGCCGGCGCCTCCAGTGGACCCGGCGGGACCGTTCCAGATGCAGGTCACCAGCCTGTCCTATTCCACTTATGTCGGCCTGATCGGCATCGGGCGCATCCGCCGCGGCAGCGTCAGAACCAACCAGGCAGTCGCCGTGGTCGATCGCGAAGGCAAGAAGCGTTCCGGCCGCGTACTTCAGGTGCTGGGCTTCAGTGGTCTGAAGCGCGAAGAGATCCCGGAGGCTCAAGCCGGCGATATCGTCGCGATTTCAGGCATCGAAAACATCAGTATTTCCGATACCCTGTGCGATCCGGCCAATGTCGAGGCCCTGCCGCCACTGTCCGTGGACGAGCCCACCATCCACATGACCTTCCAGGTCAATGACTCGCCCTTCGCGGGGCGCGAGGGCAAGTATCTGACCTCCCGCCAGCTGCGCGCGCGGTTGTTCCAGGAAGCGACCCACAACGTTGCCCTTCAGGTTTCCGATACCCCGGACCCGGATCAGTTCGAAGTGGCCGGCCGCGGGGAGCTCCATCTGTCGGTCCTGATCGAGACGATGCGCCGCGAAGGCTACGAGCTGGCGGTGTCCCGCCCGCGCGTGCGCAAGCGCGAGCTTGACGGCGAAGTACAGGAGCCCTGGGAGTCGGTTGTTCTCGACATGGAAGAGGATTACCAGGGGGCTGTGATGCAGGCGATGGGTGAGCGCAAGGCTCAGCTCAAGGACATGGTGCCCGACGGCAAGGGACGGGTCCGACTCGACTACCTCGCGCCGGCGCGAGGGCTGATCGGCTTTCAGTCCAGCTATCGGACCATGACGGCCGGAACCGGTCTGTTCTTCCGGGTCTTCGACCACTGGGGTCCGGCGACCGACAAGCTCGCCGCCCGAATCAACGGCACCCTGATCAGCATGGACAAGGGCAGCACGGTGGCCTATTCACTGTTCAACCTGCAGGATCGCGGCAAGCTGTTCGTTGGCGCCGGCGAGGAAGTCTATGAGGGCATGATCATCGGCCTGCACAGTCGCGAGAACGATCTGGTCGTCAACCCTCTGAAGAAAAAGCAGCTGACCAATATCCGGGCCGCCGGCAAGGACGATGCCCTGCTGCTGACCCCGCCGATCCGCATGAGCCTGGAGCAGGCGCTGGAATTCCTCGCCGACGACGAACTGCTGGAAGTCACGCCGAGCAATATCCGGCTACGCAAGAAACTGCTCAAGGAGCATGAACGTCGGCGCGCCGACCGCGAAGCTGGCTGAAGTCAGCCTGTTCGACCCTGGCGACGGCGCTTTCACCGCTGCTTCTGTGGCGGGTTCCAGGGTCTGATGACGCCTTCCTGGGCGACCGAGGCAACCAGCTTGCCATCCCGGGTGTAGACCTGACCGCGGGAAAACCCCCGGCCTGAGTGGCTCGACGGACTGTCGAGGGCATAGAGGAGCCAGTCGTCGACTCGACAGGGTCGATGAAACCAGAGGGCGTGATCGATGCTGGCCATCTGCACGGCCTTGGCGGCGAAATCCAGCGGATGCGGCAGCGTTGCGGTTCCCAGCAGCTCATAGTCCGACACGTAGGCGAGCAGGGTCCGATGCAGTTCATCGCAGTCAGGCAGGGGATTCCAGGCCCGCATCCAGAGGTGCTTGCGCGGCGGACGCGGGCCCGGCTCGATGACCTTCGGCGCTTCCACCGGGCGAAATTCGAAGGGCGGGCGGTGCGCCAGAAGTCGACGCATTTTCTCCGGCACCTTGTCGATCATCGACGCGTTGATCTCGATGCTCCTGGCCAGGCCCTCGGGTCCGGCGACCTCGGGCATGCTCGACTGGTGTTCGAAGCCCTCCTCGGCGCGGTGGAATGAAGCCGCCATGTTGAGGATCGGTCGGCCCTGCTGGATCGCCACCACGCGCCGATTGCTGTAGCTGCGGCCGTCGCGGGAGCGTTCGACCTGATAGACCACTGGCAAATTGAAGTCGCCAGGTCGCAGGAAATACGCGTGCAGGGAATGGGCGCTGGCCTGATCGACCGTTGAGCTGGCCGCGCGCAGGGCCTGGCCGAGAATCTGGCCGCCGAAGACCTGGGGTGAGCCGATATCGTGGCTCTGTCCACGAAAGATCAGATCCTCGAGCCGTTCGAGTTCGAGCAGGTCGATGACCGCTTTGAGGTCCTTGTTCATCGGTTGGCCTGCAGCCGGGTCGGCGCCAAATGCGGTAAGCTTCGATTATAGATCGTTTGCCCCTCTCGACTGCGAGCCCCCTGTCTTGATCAAGCTTCCTCTGGTCGATCGACTCAAGTTCCTGATCGAGCGCCAGTTCGTCAAGGGCGCGGGATTCCAGCTGCTGGTGGTCGCCGCCGGGATTGGCCTGATCACTATTGTGGGGGGCATTGCGGCCGCTTTTTCCGGCTTCCAGGGCAGCCTGCCCGAGGCCTTCTGGTGGGCCTTTCTTCGCCTGACCGACCCCGGCTATCTCGGTGACGATCAGGGCGGGTGGAAGCGTCTCGTCTCCACGCTGTTGACGATCAGCGGTTACGTGGTCTTTCTCGGCGCGCTGGTTGCGATCATGACCCAGTGGCTGATCGCAAGGATGCGCGATTTCGAACGCGGACTGACGCCGGTCGATCTGATCGACCATGTCGTCATCGTCGGCTGGAGCAATCGCACGATTCCCCTGCTGCGCGAGCTGCTCGGAACCGAGCGTTCCAGGAAACACTTTCAGCGCGCTTTCGGCACCCGGCGACTCAAGGTGGTCGTCCTGTCCGAGGGCGTCACGGCCGCTCAGGCCCAGGCCCTGCGGGCCGATCCGGATCTTGGTCGCTACGCTCGCGACGTCATCCTACGCGATGGCTCTCCACTGGAGGACGAGGCGATTCATCGGGCCGGCTGCCTGAAAGCTGCGCTGGTGATCATGCCGACTGATTTCGGTCGTCTGAACCGTCTGGTCAGCGTAGACGTCGAGATGATTCGCTCGCTGCTCTCGATCGATGCCCGGGCCGAGCAGTCCGGCCACCCGCCGCCGCGGATCATCGCTGAACTGCAGGACATTCGTCGCGATGAAATGGCCAGGAACGCCTACCGTGGGTCTCTGGATCTGGTTCCGACCGACAACACGCTGTCGGCCTTGCTGGTGCAGAACATCCTTCACCCCGGCCTGGCGGCGTTCTACCGTGAGGTCCTGACGGTCGAAGACGGCAATGAAATCATGTTCAGGGATAGCCGCGGGCTGGTCGGCGCCAGCCTCAGAGATGTGGCTGTCCGCTGTCCTCGCGCCGTCGTTCTGGGCCTGGTCAGGCGGCGTGGCGGACGTCAATCGGTCGAACTCGGCGTCAATTCCGAGATCCGGGTCGAAGCCGAGGATTCGATCGTGTTCCTGGCCCGCGAACTGACCGATGTCGAACCGGTCGGGCAGGGAGCGGCTCAGGCGCTGCGGCCGGCGAGACGGGATGCCCCGTCTCCCCTGATGGCCCGGCGCAAGGTCCATCATCTGCTGCTGCTGGGCTGGAGTCGGCGCCTGCCCAATCTACTGGCAGAAATGGCGGTCTATGCCGATCGTCAGTTCGATATCGATCTGATTTCCAGTGCTGCCGTCAAGGACCGCACCGAGGCCATCAGCGCCTACGGGGCTGCACTGAACAATGTCACCCTCCGGCACCATGTTGCCGACTATCTGCTCGACGGCGTCCTCGATGGCTTCGATCTCGAGCGCTATCACTCGCTGATTTTCATCTCCAGTGACCTGATGGCCAGTGAAGAAGAAGCGGATGCCCGTGCCATCGTTGGCCACCGCGTGATCGAGGGCATGCTGAGGGAATCGAAGAGGCGTCCGCAGATCCTGCTCGAGTTGTCGGATGCCGCCAACGAGGGCCTGATTCGCCAGCCCGGTGCAGAAACGGTCGTCAGCCCCCTGATCATCAGTCACCTGCTGGCGCGTAATGCGCTGCAACCCGAGAGTCGTCTGGTCTTCGATGAGCTGTTTCGGGCAGGGGGCGCACAGATCGACTTTCGGCGCTGCATTCATTACGGTGTGAGCGGCGCGGTCTCGGTCGATCAGATCGAACAGGCAGTGGCCGCCTATGGCGAAACCCTGCTCGGCGTCGAACTGCAAAGCGAGGGCACGGCCCCGTCTCTGACGCTCAACCCCAACCACGCCGAGCGCCTGATGCTCGGAGAGTCGGATCGGCTGTGCGTGCTGATTCGCGATATCGAGTCAAAAAAAGCCTAAGGATGAAACATGGATCTGACCCCATCTGAGCGCGGCAAGGCGCTGGCGCTGAAGCTGCGCCACTTCATGCGTGACCACGTTGAACCCGCCGAGCCGCAATGGCATCGAGACATGGCCTCACGCGATGATCCCTGGGTGGTCTTGCCGGTGATCTCGGAGCTCAAGGCGAAAGCCCGCGAGGCCGGACTCTGGAATCTGTTCCTGCCCGATCCAGAGCTGGGGCAGGGATTGAGCAATCTCGACTATGCGCCGCTGGCCGAACAGATGGGGCGTTCGTTCATCGCACCCGAGATCTTCAACTGCAATGCGCCGGATACCGGCAATATGGAAGTTCTTTTCCACTACGGCAGTGAGGCCCAGAAGGCACAGTGGCTGGCGCCGCTGCTGGCCGGCGAGATCCGCTCGGCGTTCTGCATGACCGAGCCCGGGGTTGCTTCATCGGACGCGACCAATATGGCCGCCACGGCCGTGATCGACGGTGATCAGATTGTTCTCAATGGCCGCAAATGGTGGTCCACGGGGATCGGTCATCCTGACTGCCGGGTCGTGATCTTCATGGGGTTGACCGACAGTCAGGCCGACCGCCACCAGCGCCATTCCATGGTGCTGGTGCCGCTGGACACCCCCGGTGTAAAGGTCGAGCGGATGCTGACGGCCATGGGTATGCTCGATGCCCCCTACGGTCATGGAGAGGTCAGCTTCACCGATGTGCGCCTACCCCTCGATGCGGTCATTGCCGGCCCGGGTCGCGGCTTCGAGATCGCACAGGGACGGCTCGGGCCAGGCCGGATCCATCATTGCATGCGGCTGATCGGTCTGGCGGAGATGGCCCTCGAGCTGGCCTGCAAGCGCGCGCTGTCGCGCCAGGCCTTCGGTCGCCCACTGGCCAAGCTGGGCGGCAATGCCGAGCGGATTGCCGAGGCCCGGATCGCGATCGAGCAGGCCCGATTGCTGGTTCTCAAGGCGGCCTGGAGCCTGGACCACAAGGGCATCGTCCGCTCGATGAGCGAGGTGTCACAGATCAAGGTTGCCGTGCCGGCGATGGCCCAGCGGGTGATCGATATGGCCATGCAGCTCCACGGAGGCGCGGGCGTGTCGGCCGACTTCCCGCTGGCCGCGGCCTGGACGGCAGCGCGATCACTGCGTCTGGCCGATG
>Ga0102934_1000664_pt1 | contig 23336 bp, 22 predicted proteins | sample SalPonR2_A_D1_MG_FD_78175 | JGI IMG/M metagenome (GOLD analysis project Ga0102934, IMG submission 78175) | Salt pond soil microbial communities from South San Francisco under conditions of wetland restoration - Salt Pond MetaG R2_A_D1_MG | ecosystem: Environmental > Aquatic > Marine > Intertidal... | reverse complement strand
TGCGGATCGGCACCGGGACCGAGAAGTCCAACAGTGCGGCGGTCAAGGTCCCCAAACGCGGGGCCCGCACGGTGATGCGAACCGTCCCGGTGTCCGGCGGCGCCGTGCAGATCAAGGCACCGAAGAAGTCCCCGGTCCAGGTGCGCGTGGATGTACTCGGCTACACGGTGGGTGCCGAGCCGAACAAAGCGAAGGGGCTTCCGCCCACCGGCTTGCATAAAGGCAAGTTCAAGGCCGGTGAGGTCAAGGTCGTGAAGGTACGTGGCGTGGGCCGGGTTCCCAAGAAGAAGAAGAAAGTGACGGCGGTGATCTTGCGCGTGACGACCAAGGGTCGCGGTGAACCGGGTCGCTTCGCGGCTTACCCGGTCGGGGGTGCGGATCAAGGCACTGCGTCCGCGCCCATTCCCGTCGACGGCAAGTACTCCTCGCTCGTGGTCTCCGATATCGGCGAGAAGGGGCTCATCGCACTGGCGTCGTCGGCTAAGACGAGGGCGAACATCAAGATCGTGGGTTACGTCCGACGCTGACGTCCGGCAACTACAATCGGCGCCATGGCAAGGCGAGGCGCATGGCAATCGAGCAAGATCGTCACCGGAAAATCCTGGGCGGTGCTCAAGGAGAACCCCTACCTGTTCGCCTTCCCGATCATCGGCGTGATCTTGAGCATCATCCCGTTGGCACTACTGGGCGTCCCCGCGCTGTACTTCCTAGAACAGGACAACAACTGGCTCGCCCTGGCCTTCGCGATCGTGCTGGCATTCGGAGTGCAGGCTTTCGTCACCTTCCCCGCCGCCGGGCTCGTCGCGTCGGTGGATGAGGAGTTGCACGGGCGGGATGCATCCGTGGGCCGCGGGATGGGCGCTGCTTTCGCTCGGTTCGGCCCGCTAGTCGCCTGGTCTGGTATCCAGACGGTGGTCTCGGTGCTCATCGGCCTCGTGCGCGGCAACGGACAAGGCAACGTCATCGGCGTGCTGCTGCGTAACGTCATCGCCGCGGCAGCCGACGTCATGTGGCAACTCATCACCTTCTTCGTGCTGCCGGTGATGATGATCGAGAAGGCGAGCCCCATCCAGGCGATCAAGACCTCGAGTGGACTGTTCAAGAAGCAGTGGGGGACGCAATTGGCCGGTGGTGTGCGCATCGGTGGTCTCGTGGCGTTGCTGGTGATCGTGCCCGGAGCCATCATCATGGGCGGGGGTATGGCTCTGGTTCTGTCCGATTCCAACGCCGTTGCCTTTACCGGGGTAGTGACCGCTGTCATCGGATTCCTGGTCATCCTGCTCGGCGCGTTGATCATCAACGCTATGCGCGGCATCTACTCCGTCGCGCTGTACTACTACGCCAAGGATGGCGAGGTGCTCGGCGGATTCACCGGCGACGAACTCCAATCCTCGGTCCGCCTGAAGCAGTAGCAAGCTTCGCGTCACACCCGCTGCCTAGGATTCCCCGGTGATGGATCCTGCAGCCCTGGTAAGCGACCTCAACCCGTCCCAACAGGCTGCCGTGGAGCATCGCGGGGGTCCGTTACTCATCGTCGCGGGCGCCGGATCGGGCAAGACTCGGGTGCTGACCCGCCGGATCGCCCACCTGCTGGCCAGTGGCGATGCATCTGCAGGGGAGATCCTGGCGATCACCTTCACGAACAAGGCAGCCGCGGAGATGAAGGAGCGGGTGGCCGAACTGGTCGGACCCGCGTCCCGGGCGATGCTGGTCTCCACTTTCCACAGTGCCTGCGTGCGCATCCTGCGCAAGGAGGCCGGGCGCTTGGGTATTGCGACGAGCTTCAGCATCTACGACCAAGCGGATTCGCTGCGCTTGATGCAGATGGTCATCCGCGACCTCGATCTCGACCCCAAGCGCTACCCCCCGCGCTCCTTCCTCGCGCAGGTCTCAGCAGCCAAGAACGAACTCATCGACCATGAGGCCTATGCCGCGAAGGCCGGCAATCACATGGAGCAAACGGTCGCGGAGGCCTACGCCGAATACCAGCGTCGATTGATCCGGGCGTCGGCATTCGACTTCGATGACCTCATCGGCTCGACCGTCGCCCTGTTCCAGTTGTACCCGGATCTCGCCGAGCACTATCGCCGTCGCTTCCGGCACGTCCTCGTCGACGAATACCAAGACACCAACCACGCCCAGTACACCCTCATCCGGGAGATCGTCGGTCCCAGTGATGGCGATCTGTCGCCTGGGAGTTTGTGCGTGGTCGGTGATGCGGACCAGTCCATCTACGCCTTCCGCGGCGCGACCATCCGCAATATCGAGGAATTCGAGCGTGACTTCCCCGACGCGACCACCATCTTGCTGGAGCAGAACTACCGGTCTACGCAGAACATCCTCAGTGCCGCGAACGCGGTCATCGCCCACAACTCCGCTAGGCGGGAGAAGCGGCTGTGGACCGATGAAGGCTCCGGTGAACCCATCGTCGGATACGTAGCCGACGACGAACACGACGAAGCCTCCTTCATCAGCCAGGAGATCGACCGGCTGGTCGATGAAAGCGGCTACCGGCCCGGCGACGTCGCTGTGTTCTACCGAACCAACGCACAATCTCGGTCGGTCGAGGAAGTCTTCATCCGAATGGGGATGCCCTACAAGGTGGTCGGTGGCGTGCGCTTCTACGAAAGACGCGAAGTCCGCGACGCCCTCGCGTACTTGCGTGCGATCGCCAATCCCGGCGACGAGGTGTCCTTGCGGCGCATCCTCAACGTCCCCAAGCGGGGTATCGGTGAACGCGCCGAATCGGCAGTGGAGTCCTTCGCCGAACGCGAGCGCATCACTTTCGATGCGGCCTTGCAGCGCGCCGATGAGGTGCCCGGGCTAGCAGCACGTTCGTTGAACTCGATCCGCGGCTTCGTGACCATGATGGAGGACCTGCGCACCCTCGCCGAGTCCGGTGCCGATGCCCCCACGGTGTTGCAGGCCGCCTTGGAGCAAAGCGGCTACGTAGCTGAGTTGCAGGCCTCGCATGATCCGCAGGATGAAACCCGGGTGGAGAACCTCGCCGAACTCGAATCGGTCGCCCAGGAGTTCGCCACCGCGAACGAGGGTTCCACTTTGGTGGAGTTCCTCGAACAGGTATCCCTGGTGGCCGATTCCGATCAGATTCCCGACGATGACTCCGGCGGTGGAGTGGTCACGTTGATGACGTTGCATACGGCGAAGGGTCTGGAGTTCCCGGTGGTCTTCCTCACCGGGATGGAGGACGGCATCTTCCCCCACATCCGATCCATGACCGACCCCACCGAACTAGCCGAGGAAAGACGCCTCGCCTACGTGGGGTTGACCAGGGCCCGGCAACGTCTGTACGTCTCGCGTTCGGTTACCCGCTCGGCGTGGGGGACACCCGCCTACAACCCGGCATCGCGCTTCTTGTCCGAAGTGCCCGAGGAATTGATCGATTGGCGCCGTGAGGAGCCGGTCTCCAAGCCGATCGGTGCAGGTGGTTTCGGCTCGGCGCCCTCGTCCTCGAGCGCGGCGGTCAAGCTCGGCGATCGAGTGGTCGGGAAGGGGCCGGTTGTCGCGCTGGAGGCAGGCGACCGGGTGACCCACAGCAAGTTCGGGCTAGGCACGGTGGTGAGCACGTCCGGATCGGGGGACAAGGCCGATGCCACCATCGATTTCGGCTCGGCTGGCACCAAGCGCCTGCTGCTGCGCTACGCGCCGGTGGAGAAGCTCTAGTTCGAGTCCGCGGCCTTGGTCACTGCATCGGCGACTGCTGGAGCAACGTCCTCGTCGAACACGCTCGGCACGATGTAGATGGGTGAGAGGGCATCGTCTGTGACGACTTCGGCGATGGCATTGGCGGCTGCGATCAAGGCAGCGTTCGTGATCTTGTGGGCCCCTGCATCGAGCAAGCCACGGAACAGACCAGGGAAGGCGAGGACGTTGTTGATCTGGTTGGGGTAGTCGCTGCGGCCGGTGGCTACAACGGCCGCATATTTAGCAGCGATCACCGGATCGATCTCCGGATCGGGATTGGCCAGCGCGAAGACGATCGCGTTGTCAGCCATCCGTTCGACGTCCGCACCGGCGATCAGGTTCGGCTGGCTGAGTCCGATGAAGACATCGGCTCCTTCCATCGCCTCGGGGATAGTCCCCGTGTGCCTGCGCGGGTTCGTGATCTCGGCGAGGGCCGCGCGATCCTCGTCCAGGCCGGGCCGATCGGGGTAGATCGGCCCCTTGGAGTCGAACAAGATGATGTCCCGAACACCGGAATCCATCAATAGCCGTGCCACAGCGGCGCCAGCGGCACCCGCGCCGATCATCACGACCTTCAGTTCCGACATCTGCTTGTCGACGAGTCGAAGGGCGTTGATCAAGGCAGCGAGAACGACAACGGCCGTGCCGTGCTGATCATCGTGGAAGACGGGTATGTCGAGCCGCTCACGCAGCCGGCGTTCGATCTCAAAGCACCTCGGGGCGGAGATGTCCTCGAGGTTGATGCCCCCGAACCCTGGTGCGATCAGTTCCACTGCACGAACGATCTCGTCGGTGTCCTTCGTGTCCAGGCAGATGGGCCATGCGTCGACGTTGGCGAAGCGCTTGAATAGCGCGGCCTTGCCCTCCATAACGGGCATTGCCGCCTTCGGTCCGATGTCACCGAGACCGAGTACGGCGGTGCCATCGGTGACGACCGCGACCGAGTTGCGCTTGATGGTCAAGTTGCGGGCGTCTTCTGGGTTGTCGCGGATCGCCAAGCAGACCCGCGCGACACCGGGTGTGTAGGCCCGCGCCAGATCGGTGCGGTTGCGCAGGGGTGCTTTGAGCTCGACCTTGATCTTGCCGCCGAGGTGGATCAAGAAGGTGGAGTCGCTGACCTTCTCCACGTGGCAGCCATCGAGACGATCCAAAGCGGCCCGGACTAGTTCGACGTGGCCGGCATCACGAGTGGTGCACGACAGATCCAAGACGACCGATTCGTGTCCAGGATCGACCACGTCTAGGCCGGTAATGACTGCACCGGACATCGCGACGGCGCTGACGATCGCACCGGAAGCATGCAGTTCCGGGGTCGCCACTATTCGAAAGACGTTCGTGTATCCGGGACTCGCGGCCATGGCCGCACCCTAGACCCGGGACGGGGGAGCCGAGAGCGGGAAGGTCGAGCCTGTGAGGCGACTCACGCCGATGGGGTCGGCTCCGATGAGCCATGGCGCATACGCGCGAACTCCAGCACCTGGCGACCGATCGTGGCGAGTTGCTCGGCGACGGCCGGATCGTTGGGAACGGCGTTCTCGTCGAACCAGGTCACCTGACTGTTTACCGTCGCTCCGAGCGGTGTGGGCCAGCCGCGCAAGGCGTGCACGGTCTGCCGGATCTGCGCGAGGGTGCCGACTGTGGCTTGCCAGCCATGAGCAACCGAGATGCAACCAACCGCCCGGCCGTGCAGATAGGCAGGATCGTCGTGGGCGAGATCCTCTACGTAGTCCAGGGCGTTCTTGACCATGCCGCTGATCCCGCCGTGATAGCCCGGGCTGGCGATGAGGATGCCGTCGGCTCGGCGGACGGCATCGACGAGTGCTCGCGCTCCGGGATCGCGTTCGTTGGTTTGGACGTCGTAGATGGGCAGGAGCAGGTCGCGACCCACCACGTAGGTCACTTCGGCGCCTTCGGCTTGTGCGGCTGCTGCAGCGCAACGCAATGCCATCTCCGTGGTCGAACCCGGACGGGTGCTGCCGCCGATGGCAACTATGCGCACCGGCTCCGAGCGGGAGGCAAGGTGGTCAGCAGAGGACGTCATCGCTGGTCTCCGGAGTCGGTCGGCGTTACGTGCGGGCAACGCTTCGGTGAAGGGGGTGCCAAGGGGTGGCCCCGTGGACTTGCGCCCCTTAGCCTACGCGGCGCGGGGGAGTAGGGTTCTGGTCGCAAGAGCGACGTGCGATGTGACTTCGACGAAGGAGGGCGTGCCATGGCTGGCCCGATTCGGGTAGTAGTCGCCAAGCCCGGGCTCGATGGGCACGATCGTGGCGCGAAGGTCATTGCGCGGGCCTTGCGCGATGCCGGTGTCGAGGTCATCTACACCGGCTTGCATCAAACTCCGCAGCAGGTCGTCGATGCGGCGCTGTCCGAAGACGCGGATTTCATCGGCATGAGCATCCTGTCCGGTGCGCACATGACGCTGTTCGCCGAGGTCATGGATTTGCTCAAGGCCAGTGATGCCACCGACATAGTGGTCTTCGGCGGCGGCATCATTCCCGAGGGTGACATTCCCGCCCTCGAGCAGATGGGCGTCGCCCGAATCTTCACCCCCGGTACCCCCACCCAGGAAGTGGTCGACTGGGTCAACCAGAACGCCCCCGACCGCGCGCTCAAGTAGAAGCACTCCAAGCCCGCATCTGACGGGCCACCAACCCCCGAGGAGAACTGTGGACCTGTACGAGTACCAGGCCAGGGACTTGTTCGCCAAGCACCAGGTGCCGACCACCTCCGGTGCGGTGTGCACCACGGCCGACGAAGCCGAAGCGATCGCCAAGCAGATCGGTGGACCGGTCGTGGTGAAGGCGCAGGTCAAGACCGGCGGTCGGGGCAAGGCCGGCGGAGTCAAGCTCGCAGAGGATCCCGCCGACGCCAAGGCGAAGGCCGAGGCCATCTTGGGCATGGACATCAAGGGCCACACGGTCCATCGCGTGCTCGTCGCCGAAGCCTCGGATATCGCCGAGGAGTACTACGTGTCGTTCCTGCTGGACCGGACCAATCGGTCCTTCCTGGCGATGGCCAGCGTGGAAGGTGGCGTCGATATCGAGGAGGTCGCCGCGACCAAGCCCGAAGCCCTCGTGCGGATGCGGGTGGACGCCCTCGAGGGGGTTTCCCCGGCCTTGGCCCGACAGATCACCGATGCGGCCGATTTCCCCGAGCCGATTCGCGGCCAAGTGGCCGACATCCTGGTCGACCTCTGGCGCACCTTGACCGAAGAGGACGCGACGCTGGTCGAGGTGAATCCTTTAGTGCAGACTCCGGATGGCACCGTGCTCGCGCTCGACGGCAAGGTCACCCTCGACGGCAACGCCGCCTTCCGGCACCCCGATCATGAAGCGCTGATCGATACCGAGGGAACCGATCCGATCGAATTGCGTGCAGGCGAATTGGACCTCAACTACGTCAAGCTCGACGGATCCGTCGGCATCATCGGGAACGGCGCCGGTTTGGTAATGAGCACGCTGGATGTCGTCGCCTACGCCGGTGAGGAGTTCGGTGGAGTCCAGCCGGCGAACTTCCTGGATATCGGTGGCGGGGCGTCGGCCGAGGTGATGGCCAACGGCTTGGACATCGTCCTCGGTGATCCCGGGGTGGAAGCGGTGTTCGTCAATGTCTTCGGCGGCATCACCGCCTGTGACGCGGTCGCCAATGGCATCGTGCAGGCGATGACGATGCTCGCCGAGCGCGGCGAAGCCGTCACCAAGCCGATCGTGTGCCGCATCGACGGCAATAACGCCGAAGAAGGACGTCGCATCTTGGAACAGGCCGAGCACGACCTCATCGAACTCGTGGAAACCATGGACGACGCCGCCCGCCGGGTCGCCGAACTCGCAGCCGCTCGCTCGGCAGGAAAGTAGGGAACAACAAATGGCCATCTGGCTGGATTCAAGCAGCAAGATCCTCGTCCAGGGCATGACCGGATCCGAGGGCACCAAGCACACCCGCCGCATGATCGCCAGCGGTGCGCAGGTGGTGGCCGGCGTGACCCCGGGCAAGGAAGGCCAGGACGTCGATGGCATCCCGATCTACAACGACGTCGCCACGGCGATGGAGCAAACCGGCGCGAACGTCAGCGTCGTCTTCGTTCCCCCCAAGTTCGCCAAGGGCGCAGTAGAGGAAGCGGTGGATGCGTCGATTCCGCTGTGTGTGGTCATTACCGAGGGCATCCCGGTGCACGACACCGCGCAGTTCTTCCAGTACGCCCAGAACTCAGGCGGCACGCGGATGATCGGGCCCAACTGCCCGGGCATCATCAGTCCCGGACAGTCCAACGCCGGGATCATCCCCGCGGACATCACCCGCCCCGGTCGCATCGGCTTGGTGTCCAAGTCCGGCACGTTGACCTACCAGATGATGTACGAGCTGCGCGATATCGGCTTCTCGACCTGCGTGGGCATCGGTGGCGACCCCATCATCGGTACCACCCACATCGACTGCCTCGCTGCCTTCGAAGAGGATCCGGAAACCGATGCCATCGTCATGATCGGTGAGATCGGTGGTGATGCGGAGGAACGCGCCGCGGCCTTCATCGCCGAGAACGTCACTAAGCCGGTGGTCGGGTACGTGGCCGGCTTCACCGCCCCGGAGGGAAAGACGATGGGCCACGCCGGCGCGATCGTCTCCGGCTCGGCCGGCACGGCTGCCGCCAAGCAGGAGGCACTCGAAGCGGTGGGCGTGAAAGTCGGACGTACTCCCAGCGCGACCGCCCGACTGATGCGCGAGGTCATGGGCGGGTGAAGCACCAGCCTGTGCGAAGTGCCGGGTAGGGCCCGTCGGTGCCCGAGACCTGGACGCCGCTCCTCATCGGTGCCGTCGCACTCGCCATAGCCGTCTACGGCTTTTCCAAGACGGCCGGTCCCGTCTTCGGAGTGGTCGCCGGCCCGATCCTGGCGGTGGCCCTCGGTCCGACTGCTGCCGCCGGCTTCGCGGTCCCACTGTTGCTGCTCGGCGACCTCATGGGCTTGCTGTACTTCCGCCAGCACGCCGATTGGCCGGTGATGCGACGCATCGTTCCGGGGGTTCTGGTCGGGTTCGTGTTGACCGCGTTGCTGTTCGCCTTCGCATCCCAGTCCACGATCGCCAGGGTGATCGGTGTGTTGTTGCTCTTCTCGGTCGTACTCGAAGTCCAACGACGACGTAACCCACAGTTGGGCCAGCGAGCCGAGGGTGGGACGGAGCGTCGGGTGGAAGCGGGCTTCTACGGCGCATTGACCGGGGTCACCACCTTGGCAGTGAATGCCGGCGGTCCCGCGATGACGCTCTACCTAGTCAAGATGCGCGTTCCGATGCTCGCGTTCATGGGCACGAGCGTGTGGTTCTTCTTCATCTTGAACCTGATCAAACTGCCCTTCGTCATACCGCTGGGATTGATCACCCAACAATCGCTGATCGCCAACTTGTGGTTCGCCCCTGCGATGATCGCCGGATCCTTGATCGGGATTGCGACCTTTCGGCGGATGAACCAGGTGTGGTTCGAACGCATCGCGTTGGTGCTCAGCGCGCTGGCGAGTCTGTGGTTGGTCATCCGTGGCTAGCGTGTCCCTGCCCTGAAGGCAGCCACCTGCCTGGCAGTGTTGGAAGGTGAGTGCGCCCACGGTCGACCGGCAGGGCGCTGCGCCACCGGTCCCGGTGCTGCCGTGGCCGTTGCGGATGCTGGCGGCGGTCGGCCGATTGCTGCTACGCATCCGCCGTTTCGGGCGTCGGCAAGGGCGGCGCCTTGCCCAGCTCACAGAACGCATCGGCCGTTCCCCTGCCGTCGCAGCCCCGATCGCCGCACTCTCGGTAGCCGTGGTCGGCCTAGCGATCATCGCGTTGCCGGTCGCGGGTGCCTGGTGGGGTGGAGTGGAACCGCCGGGACCTTGGTCGCAAGCCGCGGCGGTCACCGGGAGCGTGTGGGTGATGGCCTACGGGGTGCCCGTGCCGCTACTCGGTGTCGATTATTCGCTGCTGCCGTGGGGCCTGCTGCTCATTCCCGCACTGCTGGGCCACCAAGCCGGTCGCTGGCTGGTGCGGGTGATCAGGCCGCGTCGGATCGTGACGGTGCTGGCCGCCTGGATCATCACCGTGGGGCTTGGGACCTTCTTCGTTGCTGCGGTCTCCGTAGTCGCGGACACCCCGGCTGTGCAAACCAGCGCGCGTCGGGCGGTGATCGCCGCAACGCTCGTCAGTGCTGTCTCGATCGGATCGGGAATCTGGCGCTCGAGCGATCTCGTGCGTTCGCTGTTTGCGCGGATCCCGGATCTGATTGTGATCGCCGTGCGCGCCAGCAGCATCGCCGTTGCCGCACTCATTGGCTTCGCGAGCTTGCTGCTGGTAGCAGCGGTCGCGTCATCCTTCGGAGAGATCGCGAACCTGATGGCGTCGTTGTCGCCCACTTTCTTCGATGCCGTGGTCCTAACCATCGTGACCTTGGCCTTCGTACCCACCATGGTCATCTGGTCGATGTCCTACCTGCTCGGTGCGGGTATCGGGTTCGGACCCGATGTGCTGTTCTCTCCCTTCGTATCGGCGGTCGCCCCGACTGCCCTGCCGGCTTTCCCGCCCCTGGCAGCGCTACCGCAGACCAGCGCACCTTTGGTGTGGGCGTTCCCGGCGTTGACCGTGCTCGCCGGAGGCCTGGCCGGGTTGTCGGTCTCCCGCTTCGCGGCGCGAGAAGGCCCGTTGGTGCGGGTGTGTATCTCTTCGCTGGCGGCGTTGCTCGCCTCCGGCGTCGTCTTCATCTTGCTGTTCGCCGCGAGCGGGTCACTCGGTGACGGTCGACTCGGCCAGGTAGGCCCCGATCCCTCCCTCGGTGCCTTGTTGGCCGGTGCGGCATTGACGGTCGGCGCGCTGCCGACCAGTGTCCTGCGGGCGAAGCGTCGACCACGAAAACTGCAAGCGGTGGATGCCGAGGTGGCGAATGGATGAGCCGGATCCGCGGGCGCAGGTGCGTGGCGCTGCGCTGTGGTCGGTTCGGACCTTTCGAACCAATCTGCTGGCTTTCGTAGCGCTCGCCGCGATCGTCACCGCTGTTCAGTTCCTGCAGCAGATCAGTCTGCGCCCGTTGAACGATGTGGTGAACCAGTGCGCTGATCCCCAAACCCCCGGACAGCAGGCCGCGTGCACGAGCGCCCTGGCGAATCAGGCGCTGACCTCCGGAGCATTGACCCTGCTGTTCGCCATCGTCACCATCATCGTGACCGTCGGGGTGATTCGCGGCGCCCTACGCGCGACCCGGGGTCAACTCGTGGGCTTCGATGCCTTGTTCGATGGCACCAACCTGGGCCGGTACCTGCTGTTCCAACTGGTCTACGCCTTCTTGGCCGGGTTCGGGATCTTGCTGTGCATCCTTCCCGGCCTACTGGTGATCTTCTTCTTCCAACTCGGCCCCTATTACGTGCTCGATCGCGGGATGGGAGTACGCGAAGCACTCGTAGCCAGCGCCCAAGCCATCAGGCGCAACTTGGCCGCGGCCTTCTTAATGACCGTGCTCAATGCGTTGGTGCTTGTGCTCGGGGGCTTGTTCTTCGGCATCTTGACCTTGCTTACCTTGCCGTTCGCCACGCTGTTCACGGCGTACCTGTACCGCACCTTCAACGAGGAACCGGTGCTCGACTGACCCGCGTGTGCTCGCACTAGGCTCACATCGTGCCTGCGGCTCGGATCGTCGTCCTCGCATCGGGTGAGGGAACGCTGCTCCAGGCCCTTCTTGACTCACCGCTGGCACCTGGCATCGTCGCTGTCGGCAGCGATGTGCCTGGATGCCGAGCACTGACGCGTGCGGAAAGCGCCTCGGTGCCCACGTTCGCTGTTCCCGTCGGTGCGAACCGGGAGGATTGGGATGGCGAACTCGCCGACCGACTGCAGTCCTTGGATCCGGATTGGGTGGTGTGCGCAGGTTTCATGCGCATCGTGGGTGAGCGGGTGCTCGATCGCTTCGCCGGGCGCATCGTGAATTCCCACCCATCGCTGCTTCCGGCGTTCCCCGGGGCGCATGCGGTGCGCAGTTCCTTGGAATACGGCGTGCGGGTTAGCGGTTGCACCGTCCATCTGGTGGATGCCGGGGTCGATACCGGACCGATCCTGGCCCAGCAGCCAGTTTTCGTAGAACCCCACGACGACGACGCCTCCTTGCATGAACGGATCAAGCAGGTCGAGCGAGTACTTCTCGTGGATGTGCTGGAAAGACTCATCGATGGGGGAGTGACGGTGACAGGAAGGTCGGTGGAATTTCGGTGAGTGAGCATGATGGTCGGAAACCGGTGCGCCGAGCGCTCGTTTCGGTGTACGACAAGACCCACCTGCCGGAATTGGCGCGCGGGCTGCACGCCGCGGGTGTGGAGATCGTGTCCACCGGCAGCACCGCGGGGGTGATCGCCGAGGCGGGAGTCCCTGTGACCGCGGTGGGAGATGTGACGGGATTCCCCGAATGCCTCGATGGTCGCGTGAAGACACTGCACCCTGCGATACACGCAGGCCTGCTCGCCGACTTGCGCAAGGAGGACCATCGTCGCCAACTCGAAGATCTCGAGATCAGTCCATTCGAACTCCTCGTAGTGAACCTGTATCCGTTCACCCAGACAGTTGCCTCCGGTGCGACTACCGAAGAGTGCGTCGAGCAGATCGACATCGGCGGCCCGGCGATGGTGCGAGCAGCTGCCAAGAACTTCGCGAACGTGGCAGTCATCGTCTCGCCGGAGCGCTATGAGTTGGTGATCGAATCCCTCGGGCGGGGTGGCTTCACGGCATCGCAACGAGCGGCGCTGTCGGCGGAGGCCTTCTCGCACACCGCGTCCTACGACATCGCCGTTGCCACCTGGATGGCTTCGGAGGTCGAGGAGGTCGTGGAGCACGAGGGCCAAGAGAACGCGGAGTTCCCGCATTGGTTGGGTGCGGCTTGGTCCCGACGCGATGTACTTCGCTACGGCGAGAACCCGCACCAGAGTGCGGCGGTCTACGTGGCGCATACCCGCGAACCGGGCATCGCATCCGCCGAGCAATTGCACGGCAAGCAAATGAGTTACAACAACTTCGTCGATGCCGATGCAGCCAGGCGAGCGGCCTTCGATTTCATCGATCCTGCGGTTGCGATCATCAAACACGCCAATCCATGTGGTGTTGCCATCGGTCTGGATATCGAAGAGGCCTACCGCAAGGCGTTCGCCACCGATCCGGTCTCGGCGTTCGGTGGAGTGGTAGCCGTCAATCGCGCGGTCACCCGCGAGTTGGTCGAAGCGATGGACGAAGTGTTCACCGAAGTCATCGTCGCGCCGGACTACGACGACGACGCCCTCGAGCACTTGCAACGCAAGAAGAACCTGCGAATCCTGCGAGTGGCTGGACCGCATCCAGGGCGCCGCCACGAGGGACGGACAGTCTCGGGCGGAATGCTCGTGCAGTCCATCGACGATGTCGCGGCGCCAGGGGATGATTGCGGTGAGTGGCAACTGGTCACGGGTGATCCGGTGGATCCGGCCACGCTTCGCGACCTGCAGTTCGCGTGGACTGCGTGCCGGTCGGTGAAGTCCAACGCGATCTTGTTGGCCCGCGAGGGTGCAGCGGTCGGTATCGGCATGGGGCAGGTGAATCGGGTGGATTCGGCCCGGCTCGCCGTCGAACGAGCCGGCGATCGGGCGGCTGGCTCAGTTGCGGCCTCCGATGCCTTCTTCCCGTTCCCCGATGGCCTCGCCGTCCTCACGGAGTCCGGAATCCGGGCGGTTGTCCAACCCGGTGGCTCGATGCGTGATGACGAGGTGATCGCCGCTGCCCGTGACGCCGGCGTGTCGATGTACTTCACCGGAACGCGGCACTTCTTCCACTAGGGCGATACCGGTAACTGGCGGCCCCTCAGTGACCACGCCCGGTTGACGTCGAGCGGTCAGCAGGGGCGTCGGCGTACCATGACCGGTCTATGCGCCTTCCCACGTCCTCTCGGCTTGCCCGTGCCGGCTTGTGCGCAGCAGCCGTCCTCGCCGCGCTAGGCCTCACGGTCCCGTCGGCTACCGCGCAGGATCCGGTCCCCACTCCCGCTCCGCTGGTGGAACTCGACGGCTCTGCGGCCGACGCGGGGAGCAACGACGACGACGCCACAAACGACGACGACGCCACCGATGAGCCGGTTCTCGGGGGAGCCAAGCTCGCCTTGAAGGGTCCGGTCGTGGACCTGTCGGGAGGTGCCAAGGATCTGCCGAAGGTCAAGGCCCGCACCTGGGTACTGGCCGATGCCACGACCGGTGAGGTCCTCGCCGCTAAGAAGGCGCACAAGGAGCGACGTCCAGCCAGCACCATCAAGACGCTTACCGCCTTGACCCTGCTGCCTCAACTCGACCCGGAGGCGACGTGGACGGGCACGTCGCGCGCTGCGAACACTTACGGCAGCAAGGTGGGAATCAAGAAGGGTCGGGAGTACACGATCGATGAACTGTTCTACGGGTTGATGCTGCCCAGCGGCAACGATGCGGCCATCGCGCTGGCGCAAGCAGGCTCCACGGTGCCCAAGACGGTCGAGCAAATGAACGAGGTTGCCCAAGGGCTCCAGGCGTACAACACCACGGTGGCCAACACCAGTGGGCTGGATGCCAAAGGGCAGTTCTCCACTGCCTACGACCTCACCCTGATCGCGCGAGCCGCCTTGCAGCGGGAGGATTTCCGTAAGTACGCAACGACCAAGAAGGCCGAGTTCCCGAACCCCAAGAAGAAGCGCAAGAAGCCGATCGACATCTACAACCAAAACGATCTGGTGATGGATGACTATCGAGGCGCGGTCGGGGTGAAGACCGGTTTCACCAGCAAGGCCGGCCGCACCTTCATCGGGGCTGCGGAGCGCGATGGTCGGACCTTGATCGTGACCCTCATGGGAATCCGTGAGCCCAGTGACAAGGCCGCGAAGAAACTCCTCAACTGGGGATTCAATAACCGCGATCAGATCGTTCCCGTCGGTTCGCTCGTGGACCCCATTACCGACGAAACCACAAGCGCTGAGTCCATGGTCGAACCGGCTGCGACGGCGATCGCCCAGCAGCCGACCAGTGCGCGTTCGGATCTCACCGCTGCCCCGAGTGAACCGACGTTGTCGTCCCTGTCCCCGACCGCATGGGGCTGGCTGGCGGTGTTCACATTCGGTGCGGCGCTGGCCTTGGTCAGCACAGTGCGCTGGATCCGTGGGCGCAAGCAGCGACGCCTTATGGCGTGAACCGACACAGCCGATCACCGAGGCGGTAGGAAACCGACCTTGTCATAGACGGCGGCCAGCGTCGGAGCCGCAGCCTCGCGGGCCTTCGCAGCGCCGTGATCCATGAGCCGGCGTAACTCGGCAGGATCGTCGAGATAGGCCAACGTGGCCTCGCGGATCGGTCCCATCGCCTGCACCACGATCTCCGCAGTGTCCTTCTTCAGATCGCCGTAGCCCTTATCCGCGTAGCCCGATACGAGCTCCTCGATCGGCGTTTGAAGGATCGCTTGCTGCATCGTCAGCAGGTTCGTCACGCCCGGCTTGTCTTGCGGGTCGAAGCGGATCTCGCGCTCGGAATCGGTCACCGCGGACTTCAACTTCTTAGTGGTGACGGAATCCTCGTCGAGCAGGAACAAGCAGCCAGGTGGGCTCGACTTGCTCATCTTCGCGGTCGGGTCTTGCAGATCGACGATCTTGGCCGTTTCTTTCACGATCATCGGCTCGGGCACGGTAAGCGTTTCGCCGAAGCGCCCGTTGAATCGCTGGGCGAGGTTTCTGGTGAGTTCTAGATGCTGGCGCTGATCCTCACCGACGGGAACGGCGGCGGCCTGGTAGATCAGGATGTCCGCAGCTTGCAAGATCGGGTAGGTGAACAGCCCGACGGTCGATCGGTCGGTACCGCCCTTGGCGCTCTTGTCCTTGAACTGCGTCATCCGGCCTGCCTCGCCGAAGCCGGTCATGCACTCCAGAACCCAGGTCAGTTGGCTGTGTTCGGGTACCTGGCTTTGCACGAAGACGGTAGAGCGATCCGGATCCAATCCCACTGCCAGCAGTTGTGCGAAGGAGGCCAGGGTGCGCTGCCGAAGCAACTGCGGATCATGCTCGACGGTGATCGCATGCTGATCCACCACGCAATAGAAGGTGTCGTGCGTGTCCTGCAATCGCACCCACTCGCGCAGGGCGCCGAGGTAGTTCCCGATATGGAAGGAGTCGGCTGTCGGCTGGATCCCGCTGAGTACACGAGGTCGAGGGTCGGTGGGCATCGCCCTAGTCTTCCAAATCTGCGGGCTGTCTGGGATCCGGTGCGGATTCGGCGGGACGCAGGGACGTGATGCTCACCCGGGAGATCCGACGTCCATCGAGTTCGAGTACCCGGAACTCGACGTCACCTTCGCGGATGGTGTCGCCGACGACGGGTAGTCGGGTCAAGGAGGCGACCAGGAATCCGGCGACGGTCTCGTATGGACCTTCGGGCAGTTCGATGCCGGTCTCCTCCTCGAAGTCATCGAGGTTCAGCAGCCCATCGACGCTCACTTCGCCGAGGACCCGTGGGCGGGTGGAATCGGTATCGACGTCGTACTCGTCCTGGATGTCGCCGATCACCTCCTCGACGAGGTCTTCCATCGTGACGATCCCGGCCGTCCCGCCGTATTCGTCTTGGACGATCGCGAGATGCTGGCGGCTACGACGCATCTCGGTCAGTGTGTTCAAGATGGCCTTGCTGCTGGGGAAGGTAGTGACCGGCCGCGCGAGTCGGCCGACGTGCATGCCCTGATCGGTGATCTTCGGATCCAAGATGTCGCGGATGTGCACGAAGCCGACGACATCGTCGGCGGAGTCCCGGATCACCGGATAGCGGGAGTGCGGTTGATCGACGACGATACGGACCGCTTCGCGCACTGGGATGTCGGTTGCGAGGAACTCGACCTCCGTGCGTGGCAGCATGACCTCGCGCAATTCACGGTCACCGGCAGCGAAGACATCGTCGATGAGGTTGCGTTCTTCTTCACTGAGTTCCTCGTGCGTGGCGACCAGATCCCGCAGTTCCTCACCGGTCATGGCCTCCTTGGCGGCGTGCGGGTCGATGCCCAGCAGGCGCACCATCGCGTTGGTCGAGACCGACAGCGCCACGATGAAGGGCCGAAAGACGGTAGCGATGAAGTCGATCGGGGTCGCGACGAACACGGCCACCTTCTCGACTCGTTGCAGGGCGATCCGCTTGGGCACCAGTTCGCCGAGGACGAGCGAGAGGTAGGCGATGAACACGGTGATCGCGATGAAGGACAGGACTTGCGCCAACCCTTCTGCTAGTCCGAAGTCGATGAGCGGCTTGGCGACTTCCGGGGCGATACGCGAGGCACCGAAGCCCGCTGAGACGAAGCCCGCGAGCGTGACCCCGACCTGCACTGCGGCGAGGAATCGGTTGGGGTCGGCGGTCAGAGCCGCGAGACGTTTGCCCCGCTTGCTCGTCTCGGCCAGACGTTGGGTCTGGCTCTCGCGCAGCGACACCAGTGCCAGTTCCGCGGCGGCGAAGAATCCGCCGAGCAGTACGAAGAACAAAACGACGAGCAGGTTGATCCAGATCTGGTTCACGCAGCCCTGCAGCTCCTTCGTTGCCTCGGGCGTATGTCCTCAGGTCCTCCGACGACATACGCGCTCTCGCCAAGACTAGGGTCACGGGCATGGCTGATGGTGTCGGTGGGGAGCATTTCGTCGATCGGTTGGCGCTGGCCCAGGTGGACCGGGACATCTTCACCGGTATTTGCCACTCCGGTGCACCCTTGCGTGCCTACGGCGGTCAGATCGCCGCCCAGGCATTGATGGCCGCCGGGCACACTGTCGAGGAGCCCGATCGGTACGTGCACTCACTGCACGGCTACTTCCTGCGACCGGGACGTACGAAGGACACCATCACCTACCTGGTCGACCGACCCCGAGACGGCGGGTCGTTCTCTACGCGAATCGTGCGTGCCGTCCAGCATGGCGAGACGATCTTCATGATGACGACGTCCTTCTCGGTCATCGATCCGGGCCCGGAGCACCAATTCGCCAAGCCCGATGTTCCGGGTCCACAGCACGCGCGGGAGGTGGACCTGGCCTCTCGCGCGGTACCGACGGGGGCTAGCGCCGCGGACTACGACTTCCCCGATCGAGCGCTCATCGAGATGCGGACCCTGGCTCCCGAAGGGCCACTCGCTCTCGAGGACGGACGCTACGAACGGATGGCCTGGGTGCGGGTAACCGAGCCGATGCCCGCCGACCCGCTGGTGCAGGCGTGCGCGCTTACCTACCTGTCGGACCTGAGCATGGTCACCACGGCCACGAGCCCGCACCGCGATGAGCGCGGTCGACTCCAGGTCGCCTCGATCGACCACGCGATGTGGTTCCACGCGCCGATGGATGTCCACGATTGGCTGCTGTTCGACCAGGACACCCCCGCTGCGCGCGGAGGCCATGGCATCTCCCGAGGCCTGTTCTACGACGAGGCGGGAACCTTGGTCGCCTCGGTGGTGCAGGAAGGCTTGATGCGCACCAAACGTGGTGCCTAGGCCATCGCCTTACGCAGGTTCTCGTCGATCGAGGCCAGGAACTCCTGGGTGGTCTGCCAGCCTTGATCCGGACCGATCAGCAGCGCGAGATCTTTCGTCATCTTGCCCTCCTCGACGGTTTGAATGCACACGCGCTCGAGGGTGCGAGCGAACTCGCTCACCGCCGGCGTTCCGTCCAGCTTGCCACGGTGCTCTAGGCCCCGTGTCCAGGCGAAGATCGAAGCGATCGGGTTGGTGGAGGTGGGCTTGCCCTGCTGGTGCTGCCGGAAGTGGCGGGTAACCGTGCCGTGCGCCGCCTCGGCCTCGACGGTCTTGCCGTCCGGCGTCATCAGAACCGAGGTCATCAGCCCCAGCGAACCGAAGCCTTGGGCTACGGTGTCGGACTGGACATCGCCGTCGTAGTTCTTACAAGCCCAGACGTAGCCGCCCTCCCACTTCAATGCAGCGGCGACCATGTCGTCGATCAACCGATGCTCGTAGGTGATGCCGGCCTTGTCGAAGTCGTCCTTGAACTCTGCCTCGAAGACCTCGGCGAATAGATCCTTGAATCGGCCGTCGTAGGCCTTGAGGATCGTGTTCTTGGTGGACATGTAGACGGGGTAGTTGCGCGCGAGTCCGTAGCGGAACGATGCACGCGCGAAGTCACGGATGGACTCATCGAGGTTGTACATGCCCATCGCCACGCCACCGGCCGGGAAGTCGAAGACGTTGAACTCCATCGGCTCGGAGCCGTCTTCGGGAGTGAAGGTCATCGTGAGCGTGCCGGCCTTCTCGACCTTGAAGTCCGTCGCCCGGTACTGGTCGCCGAATGCATGACGGCCCACGATGATCGGCTTGGTCCAGGTGGGAACCAGACGCGGGATGTTGTCGATGATGATCGGTTCGCGGAAGATGACACCGCCGAGGATGTTTCGGATGGTCCCGTTGGGCGAACGCCACATCTTCTTCAGGCCGAATTCCTCGACTCGGGCCTCATCCGGGGTGATCGTCGCGCACTTCACGCCCACGCCGTACTCCTGGATGGCATGCGCAGCGTCGATCGTGACCTGATCGTCGGTCGAGTCGCGGTATTCGATGCCGAGGTCGTAGTACTTCAGATCGACATCGAGGTACTTCAGGATCAACTCGTCCTTGATGAACTGCCAGATGATGCGGGTCATCTCATCGCCGTCGAGTTCGACGACGGGGTTCTCAACCTTGATCTTGGACACGGGTCTCCTCACAGATCCTTGACGTCGGCCTGCTTGGCCTTCACAGCTTCGTACGCCTCCGCGAGGAGGGCTTTCTCGTCGTCGGTCATGGGCGTCTCGATGACCTTGCGGATGCCCCCTGAGCCCAGTTCGGCTTCCACGCCGAGGTAGGCACCGGCTAGTCCGTATTCGCCGTCGACCCACGCGCACACCGGCATCACGGCACCGGAGTCCTCGTGCACCGCGCGCGCCATTCGAGCCGCTGCGGCGGACGGGGCGTAGTACGCCGAGCCGGTCTTAAGCAGCCCGACGATCTCCGCGCCGCCGGCGCGGGTGCGCTCGACTAGTTCGTCCACCTTCTCCGCTGAGACCAGATCGGTCAGCGGCTTGCCGTCCACAGCGCACACCGAGGCCACCGGGACCATGGTGTCGCCGTGCGAGCCCAGGGTGAGCGTCTTGACCGAGCCGACCGGAACGTCGAGCTCCTCGGCCACAAAGTGCGTGAAGCGCGCGGTGTCGAGCATTCCGGCTTGTCCGATCACCCGGTTGTGCGGGAACTGCGTGACGATCTGCGCGAGCGCGGTCATCTCATCGAGTGGGTTCGCCACGTTGATGACCACGCACTCCGGTGCGTACTTCGCCACGTTCTCGGCCACCTGACGCATGATCTTGGCGTTGGTTTCGATCAGGTCCATCCGGCTCATCCCGGGCTTGCGCGGCAAGCCGGCGGTGATGATCACGATCTCCGAGCCGGCGATCGCCTCGTAGCCCTCACCGTTCGCGCCGGTGGTCTGGCCCACCAGTTTGGTCTCGAAGCCCTCGACCCAGCGCGACTGGTTCATATCCAGCGCCAGGCCCTCGGCCTTGCCGTCGACCACGTCGGTCAAGACGACGGTTTCGAAGATGTCGTATTCGGCCAATCGCAGTGCCGTCGTGGATCCGTAGAAACCAGCGCCGACAACCGTCACCTTGCCGCTTCGTGCCATGGGGGAGTCCTCCGCAGTCAGGGGGAAGAAATCTTGACGTCAAGATACCGGCTGGACGGAGCGGTTAGCCCGCCGGGCGGCGCGAGGGTGGAGGTGATCGCGTCTAACGCGGTGGTGGGACCCAAAAGGCGAAGACCGCGAGCAGGATTCCGAGTGTGCCCAAGATGGCGACGTCCACCCGTCTGGATCGCACGACCAGCAGGCCGGCTTCCCGGTCGGGTAGCAGCAGGCGCAGGAAGGCGGCGAGCAGCACGCTTCCGGCGAGGACGATGGCCCCGCGCCTGAAGTAGTCGAAGGAGACCAGGCCGAGGGCGACGACCACACCGAACAGCACGACCGCGATCGGCCATTGGTTCCACCACCGACGCTCGCGTAGGTCGCGAACGTTGTCCGTCTCGTTATCGCCTGTATCGCCCATGTGGCGGTGCCGCTATCGCAGGGACTTCTCGGCGGCCTCGACCACGTTGGCCAGCAGCATCGCGCGGGTCATGGGTCCGGTGCCACCGGGCATGGGTGCCACGAAGCCGGCGACGTCGACGACATCGTTGGCGACATCGCCGACGAGGCCTTCATCGGTGCGGGTGATGCCTACATCGAGGACGGCGGCACCGGGCTTGACGTTCTCCGCGTTGACCATCGCGGGCACTCCGGCTGCTGCGACGACGATGTCGGCGCGGGCGATCTCGGCTGCTATGTCCGCAGTACCGGTGTGGCACAACGTCACCGTCGCGTTCTCGCTGCGCCGGGTAAGCAGCAGACCCAAAGGCCGACCGACGGTCACGCCGCGACCGATCACCACCGCATGCGCGCCGTTGATCGGGACGTCGTAGGCGCGCAGTAGTTCCACGATGCCGCGCGGTGTGCAGGGCAGTGGTGCGTCGATGCCCAGCACCAACCTGCCGAGGTTCATCGGGTGCAGGCCGTCGGCGTCCTTCGCCGGGTCCATGAGTTCCAGCACGCGGTTCGCATCAAGCTGCTTGGGAAGCGGGAGTTGCACGATGTAGCCGGTGACGGCGGGATCGTTGTTCAGGCGATCGATCTCGGCTTCGAGTTCGCCCTGGCTGGTATCGGCGGGCAAATCGACCCGGATCGAAGCGATGCCGACCTCGGCGCAGTCCTTGTGCTTTCCGCCGACGTACGCGTGCGATCCCGGATCGTCGCCGACGAGCACGGTGCCCAAACCGGGCTTGATGCCGGCGGCTGTGAGTGCCTCGACTCGCTCGGCTAGTTGCGCCTTGACGGCGGCTGCCGTCGCCTTTCCGTCCAAAGTGATCGCGGTCATGGCGAGAGGGTGGCATATCCGCACCGGCCAGCCAAGCAGGTGCGGCGGTCATTACTCGTCGAACAGGTGCGAGGCCGAGGACAGTTCACGCCGCGTGCGGCGAATATGACCGAGCAGGTGCAGCTCGGCCCCCTCGGAGTCGCCTTGCCGCAGGGCATCGAGCAGTAACCGGTGCTCGGCGTTGATGACCCACGCCCGGCCCGGTCCACCCGATTCCATGAAGGCACGTCGGTAGTGCTGGGTGGAGTTCCACAGTCGCTCGATAGTGGACATCAGTTGCTCGTCGTGGCACCCGGTGTAGGTGAGCATGTGCAGTTCGCGGTCCAAGGTGAGGAAGTCGATGACGTCTACCCCTGCTTCGATGCGTTCTTGGATGGCTTCGGCTGCGTCGATATCGCTGGCCGTAAGGCGCGGCAGGCTGGTGGCTAACGCCAGCGGCTCGAGCCGCTCGCGCATCAGGTACAGCGTTTGCACCTCCTCGCGATCCAGCATCGGAACGCGGGCGCCCTTATTGGCCTCGATCTCCACTAGGCCCTCGGCTGCCAGGGTGCGCAACGCCTCGCGCACCGGAAGGCGGCTCCCGCCCAGTCTCGCGGCGATGTCCTCTTGGCGGAGTCGTTCGCCTGGGCCGATGGCGCCGCTGAGGATCTCGGCGCGAAGGGAATGCAGGATGCGGCCGGTGGCGCCGGCTGGTGCTTCGGTCATCTCAATCGAATAGTTCCGGATGGTGATCGAAGGCCTTACCGTCGGGGTAGGAGCACAACTCGAAGTACATGCCCCACGGTGCCTTGAAATAGACCCAGCGCTGGCCTTCGCTGGCGTTCTTGCTCACCGTCGGCGTGCTCAAGATCTCCACGCCCTTGCCCTCCAAGTAGGCGATCGCGGCGTCGAGGTCGTCGACGTACACGGCCACGTGATGCCCACCGACATCGCTGTTGCGGGGGACCTGACGATCCTGGTCCGGTGCCTCGTACTCGAAGACCTCGAACACCGCTTGTCCGCCGAGTCGGTAGAAGTGCAGTTGGCGCATCACGGCGCGGGGGTGGACGTCGAGGTGTTCGCTCATCCAGTCGGTATCGGGGTGGGCGTAGGGCCCGAGCTTGTACATGTACTCACAGCCCAGGACATCCACCAAGAACCGGTCCGCCTCGGATAGGTCGGGCACGGTGAAGCCGATGTGGTCCAGCCGCTGGAGCCCCGGTATCGCCATCTTCTCTCCTTGCTCGAGGTTCACTTTCCGCGTTCTGGATCCAATCTATGCCCAGCGAGGGTTGATAATCGATAAATCTGGGATTTTGGGTTGTGATTGGATCCAATTTCTGCCATCGTCCCGCTATGACTCAGCGCCAAGAGCTGCACCCCTCGGCCCCCTGGATCCAACTCGACGCCGAGGAAGCGGACTGGGATGCCGCGCCCGCGGGCCTGTTGACCGACATGTTCACTCAACTGGTCCTGATCCGGACCTTCGAGGAGCAGGTACTGGAGATGGCCGCCGGTGGCCTCGTGCACGGCCCGGCCCACTCCAGCATCGGGCAAGAGGGTGCGGCCGTCGGTTCGGTGCTCGCCTTGAACGCGGCCGACACCGTCAACGGATCGCACCGCGGACACCATCAGTTTCTGGCCAAGGTGCTGCACTACCTCACACCGGAGGGCCTCGACCCCACCGCCGACTACCCGGACTCGGTACGCCATGCGTTG
>Ga0102934_1000663_pt1 | contig 23337 bp, 17 predicted proteins | sample SalPonR2_A_D1_MG_FD_78175 | JGI IMG/M metagenome (GOLD analysis project Ga0102934, IMG submission 78175) | Salt pond soil microbial communities from South San Francisco under conditions of wetland restoration - Salt Pond MetaG R2_A_D1_MG | ecosystem: Environmental > Aquatic > Marine > Intertidal... | reverse complement strand
CCCGCCGCTTCGATCTGCGCCAGTGCCGCGGGGTCCTCGGCGAAGACGCCGCGCGCCTCCTGGTAGACCGCCTGCGCCTGCTCCGTGCGGCCGAGGATGCCGAAGGCCGAGATGAGGCGCGCCCAGTCCTCTGGCGGGCCGCCCTCGGTCGCCAAGCGGCTGGCAAGACCCGCCACCATGCCCTCGATCATCGCGGCGCGGTCCTCGGGCGGCAGTTCGGCGGCGGCCTCCATGTCCTCGGCGGTGGGGCCGGGTGCGGGGACCGACGCCGGCTGCGGCAGGTCGGCGAGGCTGACCCTTTCGCCCGCCAGCGCCGCGACCTCCTCGATCTGCAGGCGGATCGGCCCCAGCCATGGCGCGTCGGGCGTGCTTTCAGCCAGAAGATTGCGCCAGATCGGGAAGGCGCGGTCGGGCCGGCCCTGCTGCGCATACATCAGGCCCGCGTAGTAGCGCGCCGTGCCGTTGCGCGGCTCGAGGTCCAGCCCCCGCAAAAGCGCCGCCTCCGCCTCGGGGCTGACATACCCGCCGGCGCCGAGGATCATCATCTCGGCGAGGTCGATGTAATGGGCGCCCGTGGCCTCCTCGCCGAGGATCTCGATCAACCGTTCCTGCGCGATCCGGGCGGCGCGGAAATTGCCGAGCGCGGCCTCGTTGGAGGCCAGAAGCGCCATGCCCTGCGGGTCGTCGGGGCGTTGTTCCATGATGGTGCGGAGCTGGGCCACCAGTTCTTCGCGCTCGGGCTGTTCGGGCACGCCCTGGCGCATGGTGACGTCGGCCTCGGCCTCGGCCTGTCCGGGCCTTGTGGCGCGCGCCTCGTCGATGATGGCGATGCGCGTGGCCAGAGGCAGGTCGGGATAGCCGGGCGCGCCGATCTGGAAATAGACGCCGACGGCGCCGGCCACCACGGCGACAAGGCCGCCGGCGACGATCCAGCGTTCCAGCGCGCCGCGACCGGTCCGGGCGGCCGCAACCCGTTGCAGCGCGCGGTCGGCCTCGAGGATACGGCGCGATACCTCGGTGCGGGCGCGGGTGGCTTCCGCTTCGGTGAGGATGCCGCGTTCGAGGTCGCGGTCCACCTCCTTGAGCTGGTCGCGATAGACCTGCAGGTCATAGGCTGCCGCAGGTGCCCCGCCCGTCCGCGGGCGCAGGAACGCCAACAGGATCAGGAACGCCACCAGAAGCGATATCAAGCCCGCCACGATCCAGAATCCCATGATGCGACAACTCCCTTTGCTTCGCGCGCCTCTATTTAAGCGCGCGAAGGCCCGCGTGGAACCGTCAGAAGGCGCGGCATCCCGCCCCGGTTACGACAGGCGCAACAAGGCGATCTTGAACCCGGCGTCGCAATCGGGCGAAGAGGTGTCGGCCCCGGTCTCATGCGCGCGCCGCTTGTGTCGCAAAGGGTAGGAACAGGTCAGGAGGTCGCCCATGCGCCGCTATTCCGCATTCGCCATCGCGCGTGAGGCCGCGCGCCACCATCTTGGGTGGGAGCGCGCCTGGCGTTCGCCGACGCCAAAGGCGCGGTACGACGTCATCATCGTGGGTGCGGGCGGGCATGGCCTCGCCACCGCCTACTATCTCGGCAAGAACCACGGCATCCGGAACGTCGCCGTGATCGAGAAGGGCTGGCTGGGCGGCGGCAACACGGGCCGCAACACCACGATCATCCGCTCGAATTACCTGCAGGACCCGTCGGCCGCGATCTACGAGAAGGCGCGCAGCCTCTACGAGACGCTCAGCCAGGAGCTCAACTACAACATCATGTTCTCGCCCCGCGGCGTCATGATGCTGGCCCAGACCGAGCATGAGATCCGCGGCTACCGGCGCACCGCGCATGCCAACGCGCTGCAGGGCGTGACGACCGAGTTCATCGGCCCCGCCAAGGTCAAGGAGCTTTGCCCGATCATCAACGTCAAGGGCCCGCGCTACCCGGTCCTGGGCGCGCTCTGGCAGGCGCGGGCGGGCACCGCGCGCCACGACGCGGTCGCCTGGGGCTATGCGCGGGCCTGTTCCGACATGGGCATGGACATCATCCAGCAGACCGAGGTCACCGGCGTCCGGCGCGAGGGAGGAAAGGTGACGGGTGTCGACACGACCAAGGGCTTCATCGGCTGTTCCAGGCTCGGCATCGTCGTGGCGGGCCATTCCGGCGTCATGGCCGAGCGCGCGGGCTTCCGGCTGCCGATCGAGAGCGTGGCGTTGCAGGCGCTGGTGTCCGAGCCCATCAAGCCGGTGATGGACGTGGTCGTCATGGCCAACACCGTGCATGGCTACATGAGCCAGTCCGACAAGGGCGAGATGGTGATCGGCGGCGGCGCCGACGGCTACAACAACTACACGCAGCGCGGATCCTTCCACCACGTGGAGGAGACCGTGCGCGCATTGGTCGAGACCTTCCCGATCATCTCGCGCCTGAAGATGCTGCGCTGGTGGGGCGGGATCGTGGACATGACCGGCGACCGATCGCCCATCATCTCGAAAACACCCGTGGATGGCATATTCGTCAATTGCGGCTGGGGCACGGGGGGCTTCAAGGCGATCCCCGGCTCGGGCTGGGCGATGGCCGAACTGATGGCCAAGGGGCATTCGCCGCTGGCCGATGATTTCTCGCTCGACCGTTTCCGCGAGGGGCGCTTCATCGACGAGAGCGTGGCGGCGGGGGTGGCGCATTGATGACGCCGATCCGGAACCAGAACGCCCCTCGAGCCGTTTTCCCTGCGAACCCGTTTCGCAAGGGAGACGACCGATGGCCGACAAGAGATACGACAAGACGCTTGATCCAAGGACTGACGCGCCGGGCCTGCACGCGCCGAATGCGGCGACGGCGAACGACCCACGTGATCCCGATGCCGGGCGCGCCCATGACCCGCTTGCAGGGCGCACCGACAAGCCCGATCCGGTGCCCGAGGCCGATTTCCGCGACGTCACGCCAACGGATCGCCGCCGCGAGGGCATGTTCGGTGGTGTGCTCGTCTTCGCCATTCCATTGGCGATCCTCGTCGTCGGCTTCCTCATGTGGTCGGCCAATATCGGCGGTGACGACAATGCGCTCGATGCGCCCGACACGCCCGACGTGGTCGAAGACGCGCAGCCCATGGAGCCGGCCGAGACCGAATGACGCCGGCCGGGCGCGGCCCGTCCCGTCCCAGCATGGCCCGTCTCACGAATACGACCGCGCCGGTCATGCACCGGGCGCGGTCCTCTGTTTTTCTGCCTCACATTCAAACCGGCCGCGCCGCAGTCCGGCGGACCCGACGGGACGTTGCCCATGCTGACACTGACCTGCCCCTATTGCGGCGTCGCCGCCTGCGAAACGGAACTCGAGCCCGGTGGCGAGGCGCATCTAAAACGCTTCGGCCCCGGCTCGTCGGACGATGACTTCGAGGCCTATCTCTTTCTGCGTCCCAACGTGCGGGGCGTGCATTTCGAACGCTGGCGGCACGCCATGGGCTGCGGCAAGTGGTTCCTCGCCGCGCGCGACACGGCGACGCTGGAGGTCTTCGGCACCTATCCGGCACAGACCACCGAACCGCCTACCGACATCGTCGCGGCCATCAAGGCGAAGCGCCCCGAGTGGGAGGGACGTTCATGAGCACCCGTCTGGCCGATGGCGGCCGCCTGATCGACCGCACGCGCAAGGTCGAGTTCACCTTCAACGGCAAGCGGTTCTCCGGCCATCCCGGCGACACGCTGGCCTCGGCGCTCATGGCGAATGGTCAGCGGATCGTGGGCCGGTCCTTCAAGTATCACCGCCCGCGCGGCATCGTGGCCTCCGGCGCGGAGGAGCCCAACGCGCTGGTCAACCTCGGGCAGGGCGCCCGGCACGAGCCCAACCAGCGCGCCACCACGACCGAGCTGTTCGACGGTCTTGCCGCCTCCTCTCAGAATCACTGGCCGAGCCTCGAATGGGACATCGGCGAGGTGAACGCGGCCATCGCGCGCTTCCTGCCGGCGGGGTTCTACTACAAGACCTTCATCCATCCGCGCGCATTCTGGAAGCACGTGTTCGAGCCCTTCATCCGCCAGTCGGCGGGGCTGGGTAAAGCGCCCGATCCGAAACACACCGACCCCGACCGCTACGAGCAATTCTACGTCCATGTGGACCTGGTCGTCGCCGGCGGCGGCATCGCGGGGCTTCAGGCAGCACTCGAGGCCGGACGGGCCGGGGCGAGGGTGCTGGTGTGCGAGCAGACCGCGCATTGGGGCGGACGCGCGCCGGTGGACGGCGTCGAGATCGACGGCAAGCCCGCCGGGGACTGGATCGCGGCTGCCGTCTCCGAACTGGAGGCGATGGAGAACGTGCATCTCCGCCCCCGCACCATGGTCGCGGGCGTCTATGACCACGGCTATGTGCTGGCCTACGAGCGCGTGTCCGATCACGCCCCGCAGGACGGGGTGCCGCGCCACCGGCTCTGGCGCATCCGGACGGGGCAGGTGATCTCGGCCATCGGCGCGATCGAGCGCCCGCTCAGCTTTGCCGGCAACGACAAGCCGGGTGTGATGCTGGCCTCCGCCGTGCGCGACTACCTCGTTGAGTATGGCGTGAGCCCGGGGGACCGCACGGTCGTGGTCACGAACAACGACGACGCCTATCGCACGGCCATCGCCATCCGGCGCGCGGGCCTTGACGTGCCGTGCATCGTCGATGCGCGGCCCACGGCCGACGGGCCGCTGCCGCAGGAGGCACGGGCGTTGGGCATCCCGGTGAAGACGGGCACCGCCATCGCGGGCGTGAAGGGCATCCGCGGCGTGGTCGCGGTGCAGCTCTGCAAACAGGCGGGCGAGGGCGCGGTGACCGAGGACGTGATCTGCGAGGCCGTCGCCATGTCCGGCGGCTGGTCCCCGGCGGTGCATCTCTGGTCCCATTGCGGCGGCAAGCTTACCTGGGACGAGGCGGGGGCGTTCTTCCGGCCTGATCCCGACCGGCCGCCGACCAACCAGTCGGGCGAAGGCTTCGTGGTTTGCGCGGGGGCATCGGATGGGGCGCTCCATGCGGGCGAGGTGATAAAAAATGCGTCAGCCGCGGTCAGCAAGGCATTGACGACGCTTGGCAAAAAAACGGCAGGCAACCCGCCGAAGGCCACGGCGCCCGATGAGGCGGCGCTTGCCCCCGTCTGGATGATGCCGCAGGGCGCGGGGATCAAGAAACGCGCCAAGATGTGGCTCGATTTCCAGAACGACGTGAAGGTCTCCGACGTGCAGCTTGCCGCGCGCGAAGGCTACGAAAGCGTGGAGCACACCAAGCGCTACACCACGCTCGGCATGGCGACCGATCAGGGCAAGCTCAGCAACATCAACGGACTGGCGATCCTTGCCGACACGCTGAACGCGCCGATCCCGCAGGTGGGCACCACGACCTTCCGCCCGCCCTTCACGCCCATCTCCATGGGCGCGATCGCCGGCGAGGCGCGGGGCGAGGTGTTCCAGCCGCTCCGTCGCACGCCCCTACATGCCCGCCACGAGGATGCCGGGGCCGAGTGGGAGCCTGTCGGCCAGTGGCGGCGGCCCTACTGCTTCCCCAAACCGGGCGAGAGTAAGCGCGACGCGGTTAACCGCGAGATCACGGCGACGCGGTCCTCCGTGGGTCTTCTCGACGCCTCGACGCTGGGCAAGATCCTCGTGAAGGGGCCCGACGCGGGGCGTTTCATGGACATGCTCTACACCAACATGATGAGCACGCTGAAACCGGGCAGGTGCCGCTATGGGCTGATGTGCTCGGAGAACGGGTTTCTCATGGATGACGGCGTTGTCGCGCGGCTGGATGAGGACACGTTCCTTTGCCACACCACCACGGGCGGCGCGGATCGCATCCACGCCCACATGGAGGACTGGCTGCAATGCGAGTGGTGGGACTGGCAGGTCTACACCGCGAACGTGACCGAGCAATGGGTCCAGATCGGCGTGGTCGGGCCGAAGGCGCGCGAGGTCCTGGCAAGCCTCGGCGGAGACATGGACCTCTCGAAGGACGCGCTGCCCTTCATGGCCTGGGCCGAGGGCAAGCTGGGCGCGTTCGACGCGCGTGTCTTCCGCATCTCGTTCTCCGGTGAACTCAGCTTCGAGGTGGCTGTGCCCGCTTCCCAGGGTCTCGCCTTCTGGGATGCGCTGATGGCGGCCGGAGAGCCGCACGGCATCACGCCCTACGGCACCGAGGCTCTGCACGTGATGCGGGCCGAGAAGGGCTTCATCATGATCGGCGACGAAACCGACGGCACGGTGATCCCGCAGGACCTCGGCCTTCACTGGGCGATCTCGAAGAAGAAGGACGACTACCTCGGCAAACGCGCGCAGGAGCGCCCGCACATGACCGACCCGGAACGCTGGCAATTGGTGGGCCTCGAGACGCTGGACGGGTCTGTCCTGCCCGACGGGGCCTATGCCATCGCGGAGGGTGAGAACGCCAATGGCCAGCGCAACACGCAAGGCCGCGTGACCTCGACCTATTTCTCGCCGACACTGGGCCGCGGCATCGCCATGGGCCTTGTGCTGCACGGGCCCGACCGGATGGGCGAGGTGCTGGAATTCGCGCGGACGGCGCGGGACCCGGATAGCAATCTGCGCACCGTCGAGGCGCGGATCGTCAGCCCGGTCTTCTACGACCCGGACGGGGAGAAGCAGAATGTCTGAGATCGCTGTCAGTGCGCTGAACGGGGAAGAGGCCTCGGGGCTCGTCACCCTGCGCGAGATGGGGCTGCAGGGCATGGTGACCCTGCGCGCAGACCTCTCGAAGGCTGCAAGCGCTGTGAAGAAGGTGACCGGCGCGGCCATGCCCGACCGGCGCGCCATCAGCGCGGGCAAGGCGGCATCGGTCGCGTGGATGTCTCCCGACGAGGTGATGATCCTGTGCGATCACGCGCGCGCCGACGCGATCGTGGCGGAGCTGGCCGAGGCGCTGACGGGCCAGCACCATCTGGCCGTCAACGTCTCCGACGCGCGGGCCATGTTTTCGCTTTCGGGTGAGGCGGGCGTCCTGAAGGACGTGCTGGCCAAGATCACGCCCGCCGACATGGCCGCCCTTGGCCCCGGCGAGATGCGGCGCACGCGGCTGCAGCAGGCGGCCGGCGCGATCTGGTTGGAAAGCGAGACCGAGGCGCGGGTGATCTGTTTCCGCTCGGTGGCGCGCTATGTCTTCGACCTGCTTGCCATCTCGGCGCGCGACGGCGGGGCGGTCGGATATCACTGACCTCCCGAAGCGCAAAACGAAAGGCTTGGCGATCCTTGCTAGCCGGGCAGGGTGAACCGTTCAACGCCCGCCCGTTCGAGCCACGGGTCCCAGGCCGGATCACAAAGAAAGGACAGGAAATCCCGCGCCGCAGGGCTGTCCGAGGAAGGGCGCGCCAGGAATATCGACATCTCGATGTCGGTTCCCATCTCGGGCGGGCAGATCGCAACGGCCCTGACGCCGCTCGTCGCCCTGACGACCGTGAGCGGCGCCACCGCCAATCCACAGCGACCGTCGGCCACTGCACAGATCGGTTCACCAGTGCCCATGGGTTTGAGCCGCCCTGCAATCTGCGCGCGCACGCCCAGCCGGTCGGTCATTTCGTGAAAGATTCGTCCGCTTGTGCCGGTTCCCGTGAAGGCTATGGTTTCAGCATCGAGGAGAAGCGCCGCTATCGCACCGGGTGATGAGGCGGGATCGTCGGTCGCACCGGCAGCCGCAAGGGCGAGCGGCACGCGCCCGAAGGCCGCGTGACTGCTCCCCTCGGCATGACCTGACGCCACGAGGTCGGGGACATACCAGGGATTGGTGATGGCCAGGTCGAAATGCGCTCCTCCCAGAATGCGTACTGGCACCTCCGGATTGAGGAGGATTTCCGTCTCCACCGCCACCCCAGAAGCGCGTCGGTATTCCTCGACGAGCGTCGGAAGGACCCCTTTCAGGGCGACGGGCCCGATCAACGCCATCGTCATGGGCGACTCCAATCCAGAAGATTCGCCTTTTGGTATAACCCGGCGCAGGAGTGCCGGGTCGCCAATTCGGATTTCTCGGCCGGAGCACCCTCCACCGGGTTGACGTGACCCCGCCCGGACCTCCATCTGTCCAGCAATGGAAACCGACAAAGAGGGGGGCCACGACATGGCTTTCGAACTTCCCGATCTTCCCTATTCGCACGACGCGCTCGCCGATCTCGGCATGAGCCGGGAGACGATGGAGTATCACCACGACATCCACCACAAGGCCTATGTCGACAACGGCAACAAGCTGATCGACGGCACCGAGTGGGCCGGCAAGAGCCTCGAGGACATCATCACCGGCACCTACCAGGCCGGCGCGGTGGCGCAGAACGGTATCTTCAACAATGCCTCGCAGCATTGGAACCACATGCAGTTCTGGGAAATGATGGGTCCCGGCACCGGCGGCATGCCCGGTGAGCTGGAAAGCGCGCTGGTCGAAGCCTTCGGGTCGGTCGATAAGTTCAAGGAAGATTTCGCCGCCGCCGGCGCGGGCCAGTTCGGTTCGGGCTGGGCGTGGCTGGTGAAGGACACCGACGGCTCGCTCAAGGTCACCAAGACCGAGAACGGCGTGAACCCGGTCTGCTTCGGGCAGACGGCGCTTCTGGGCTGCGACGTGTGGGAACACTCCTACTACATCGACTTCCGCAACAAGCGCCCCGCGTATCTGCAGAACTTCCTCGACAACCTCGTGAACTGGGAAAACGTCGCCTCGCGGATGTGATCCCAGAGGGCGCGGTCCCGACACCACGGCACGGAAGGCCCGCCTGAACCCGGCGGGCCTTTTTCGTCGGTTCCGGCGCTGTCCACGGCCCCGGCCGCAGCCGCCGCTTGACCCTCCGCCGCCGGCGTGAAAAGCCGCCCATGGTGGCAAAGAGGAGAGCTGGGTTTGGGCGACAGCGCGAAGGGCGTCCTTGCGATGGCGGCGGCCTGCACGATCTGGGGTCTGTCGCCCCTGTTCTACGCGCTTCTGTCCCACATTCCACCCATGGAGGTGTTGGCCCACCGCACACTCTGGTCGCTGGTGATCTTCGCCGGCATTCTCGCGCTGCAGGGGCGTCTGGCGGAGCTTCCGGCAGCCCTGTCGACGCGGCGGCTCTTTCTGCTCGTGGCGCTGTCGACGGCGATGATCTCGGTGAACTGGTTTCTCTTCATCTACGCGGTCGGCGTGGGCCGCACGGTCGAGGCGTCGCTGGGCTACTACATCTACCCGCTGGTCGCCGTGGCCATCGGCGCGGTGGTCCTGCGCGAGGGCCTCGGCGCGCTGCAGGCGGTGGCGGTGGCGCTGGCGGCCGGCGCCGTCCTTGTCCTGACGGTCGGGCTGGGCGCGCCGCCATGGATCTCGCTCACGCTTGCCACGACCTTCGGGGTCTACGGGCTTCTGAAACGTTGGGTCATGGCGGGGCCGGTCGTCTCGGTCACCTCGGAGGTGCTGCTGTTCCTTCCGCTGGCCCTGGGCTACCTGATCTGGGTGGCGTCGAAGGGGGGCCTGAACCTATCGCCCGGTGACATGGCGCTTTTCGTTGCCTCGGGCCCGATGACGGCGGTGCCGCTTATCCTGTTTTCCTATGCGGCCAAACGCGTGCGCATGGCGACGGTGGGGTTGATCCAGTATCTCAACCCCAGCTTGCAATTCGCCGTGGCCGTGCTGATCCTGAACGAGGCGATCACGATATGGCACATGATCGCATTTCCGGTGATCTGGCTGGCGCTGACATTCTATTCGGTGGCCACGTTGAGGGGACCGCGGCGCGTGGCGTCCTGAGGGCGGCAAGGGCGGATATGCCCCGGCGAAATCCCCGTTGACGAAAAGTGCGTTCCAACTCCTGATGGCGCGGGAGGTAAACCATGGAACTCACGCTTGCCTCGGCCTTTTCGCAGGAAGGGCTGCTCGGCCATGCCGCCTATGTGCTGCTTGTGCTTTCGATGCTCATGCGCACGCTACTGTGGCTGCGCCTTCTGGTCATCGCCTCGGCGATCCTCGGGATATCCTATTCGGCGTTCATCCTCGGTGACCCGGTCTCGACCTTCTGGGAAAGCTGCCTCGTCATCGTGAATGTCGGGCAGCTTCTGCTGACCCACTGGCGCAGCATCCGCGCGCGCTTCACCGAGACGGAGGCGCATTTCATCGCCCGTCACCTGCCGGGGCTCGGGCGCGGCGACGCCCGCGCGCTGATCGACCGCGGCCGCTGGGTCGCGCTGGAGGCCGGGGCCTGCCTTGCCGTGCAGGGCCAGCCCGTCGATCAGCTGAGCTACATCGCCGAGGGGCGCGCGGACGTCCGCGTGGGCGGCGCGCGCGTGTCGAATTGCGGCGCGGGCGATTTCGTGGGCGAGATGACGGCGCTGACGGGGCTTCCGGCAACGGCCACGGTGATCGCCACGAGGCCGCTGACCGTCTGGCAGATCGATGCGGCGCGCCTGCGCGAGGCGACCCGGCGGCGCGACGAGGTCTCGCGCGAGCTGGAGGCCGCCTTCGCCCGCAACTACCGCGACAAGATCGTCGAGATGAACCGCCTCGTTTCGGTCGGAGAGATACCCGACAGGCTGCCGGCCTAGCGCGCCAGCCGCGCCATCAGCGCGGGCAGGTCGGGGACTGTCTCGATGAAGGATTTCAGGCTCGGCGCGGCGAAGCCCTGCTCGATCACATGGTCGATCAGCGCCACGAGCGGTTGCCAGTAGCCCCTGGTGTCGAGCAGGTAGATCGGCTTTTCGTGCAGGCCCAGCTGCCGCCATGTCAGGACCTCGAAGAACTCGTCGAGGCTGCCCGCGCCGCCTGGCAGGACGACGACCGCCTCGGCGTTCATGAACATGACCTTCTTGCGCTCGTGCATCGTCTCGGTGACGACGAAGGTCGTGAGATCCCGTTTGCCCACCTCCAGCGCCATCAGGTGCCCCGGGATCACGCCGAAGGTCTCGCCGCCCGCCGCCTGAGCGGCGCGCGCGACAGCGCCCATGAGACCCACGTCCCCGGCCCCGTACACCAGCCGGTGCCCATCGCGGGCCAGTTCCGTGCCCAAAGCCGTCGCCACGTCCATGTATTCGGGGGCCGCGCCGGGCCGCGAGCCGCAATAGACACATATCGATGAGCGTGGCATGGCATCCCTTGCGCTTGGTCGCGTTTTCCGTCCTGATAGTGGGGTCTGCGCGCGGTCTCAACCCAAACCGGGGGACGGTATGAGGGTGGCCGCGCAGCACCCCGGTTCGGGGGCATGAACCCGGGAGGTCATCCATGGCATCTGACACGGCGTCTGACGTGAACATGAAGGCGATCGTCGCGGTCCTTGTCGGTCTGGGCGTGGCGGGTGCGATCGCGTTCGTGGCCACGCGCGACAGTGGTGTGCCACGGGACGAGGCTGCCGTGTCGGAGGACGCCGTGTCGGAGGACGCGGGCGAACAGGTCACGGCAGTGCCCGAGGCTGTCGAACCCGGCGGGTCCGACGATACCGCGCCCGAGACTGTGGCGCTCCCCGATCCGCCCCGCTTCGATCAGATCCGCGTCGCGCCCGATGGCTCGACCGTCATCGCCGGGCAGGCCCCCTCCGGGGCCGAGGTCTCGCTCCGCCTCGACGGCGAGGAGGTCGGTACCGCCCAGAGCAGCGGGGCGGGGGACTTCGCCGCCATCCTGACGATCTCGCCCTCGGATCAGCCCCGGATCATGAGCCTGACAGCCATAGTGCCGGACGGCACCGAGGTGACCGGAGAGGACACCGCGATCATCGCGCCTTTCGGGCGTGCCGCAACGGATGAGCCCGACGCGCCCGCCCCGGCGGAGATCGCCGAGGACACGACGCCGGAGACCGTGCCGGACACGACCGAGATGACCGCCGCCGAGTCGACGGAAACGGGCCCGTTGGTGCCTTCAGGCGATGCCACGGGCAGGGCGGATAGCGCCGACAGCACGGACGCCCCCACGGCCGGCGAGACCGTGGCCGAGGTTGCGCCCGACACCACCGCGCCCGACACCACGGTGCCCGACACTGCAAGGACGGACATCGCAGGGACGGAGGCCGCCGCGACTGGCGGCCCCGCCGAGGCGGAGGCGGAGGCGACCGACCGGACCGAGGCCGCGGTCGCTCCTGCGCCCGTTCCGGAAGAGACCGCGTCAAGTGAGGCCCCCGCCGCGCCGGAGCCCGCGTCACCCCAGGCCCCCGAGGTCGCTGCGGCACCGCCGGAGGCACCGGAACCCGTGGCTACCCCGCCAGAGGCCCCGGACATCGCAGAGGCCGCGGAGGTCGTGGAAGCGACGCCCGAGGTCTCCGAACCCCCCGAGGCGCCTTCCATCGTCATCGCCAGCCCCGAGGGTGTGCGTGTCGTGCAGGACGCCCGGGCACCGCCCGAGGCGCTCACAGAGGTGCAGATCGACGCGATCACCTACACGACCGAGGGCGACGTGGCGCTATCGGGGCGCGGGCCGGCTGACACTCAGGTGCAGATCCTGCTGAACAACCGCCCCGTCGAACTGGGCGAGATCGGGCCCGCCGGTCAGTGGTCGCTGGAGCTTCCGGATGTCGATCCGGGGACCTACACGCTGACCGTGGCGCAGCTTTCGCCCGGCGGCGAGATCGAGTCGCGCGTCGATACGCCGTTCCTGCGCGAGGACCCGGCGCGGATTGTCGCGGCCTCGCCCATGCGGGTCGGCGAAGGCGTATCCATCATAACGGTGCAGCCGGGCTTCACGCTCTGGGGCATCGCCGAGGCCAATTTCGGCCAGGGCATCTCCTATGTGCAGATCTTCGATGAAAACCGGGACAGCATCCGTGACCCGGACTGGATCTTCCCCGGGCAGATCTTCCGCCTGCCGGACCTGCCGCGCGGAGCAGCCGTCGAATAAGACGCCGGGGCCCGTGGTCGCACTGGTCAAGCCCGCTCGCGGGGCATAGGTAAGGCATGGGCCAGCCAGAAAGCTTCCATGCCAGCCGATACGACCAATACCCCGACCGCGAGCGGTCTGCCAAAGAGGTCCCGGACCGACGCGGCGGATGCGCCGCAGGACACCGGCGCGGAACGCGCCACCGGACCCAGCATCGAGGAGGCCGAACGCCGCTCGGGTTGGCGGACGATCCGCAAGGTCGTGCCCTATCTCTGGCCGGAGGGCGAGACCTGGGTCAAACGCCGGGTGGTGCTGGCGCTGGCCATGCTGGTCATCGCCAAGCTCGTCGCCGTCGCCACGCCTTTTCTCTACAAGGCCGCCGTCGATGGCCTCGCCGGCGAAAGCGCGGGTTCCCCGGCCTGGCTTCTGGCCGTGGGTGCGGTAGGCATCACGGTGGCCTATGGCATCGCGCGGCTGGCCAATGTCGGCTTCCAGCAGTTGCGCGACGCCGTTTTCGCCCGGGTGGCGCAGGGGGCGCTGCGCCAGCTGGCGCTGGAGACGTTCCAGCACATCCACGCGCTTTCCATGCGCTATCACATCACCCGGCGCACGGGGGGCTTGAGCCGGATCATCGAGCGTGGCGTGAAGGGCGTCGAGTTCCTTTTGCGGTTCCTCTTGTTCTCGGTGGGGCCGCTGGTGCTGGAGCTGGCGCTGACGGGCATCATCCTCGCGGTGGTCTTCGACATCTCGTACCTCGTCGTGCTGACGGTCACGATCGCGCTTTACATCTGGTTCACCTTCAAGGTGACGGAGTGGCGGGTGAAGATCCGCCGCCAGATGAACGAGCAGGACACGGATGCCAACCAGAAGGCCATCGACAGCCTGCTGAACTACGAAACGGTCAAGTATTTCGGCGCCGAACGCCGCGAGGCAGAACGCTATGACGCCGCGATGGAGGGCTACGAACACGCGGCGATCAAGACCTCGCTGTCGCTTGCCTTTCTGAACTTCGGGCAATCCTTCATCATCACGACGGGCCTTGTGGTCGTCATGGTGATGGCGGCACTCGGCGTGCAGTCGGGCGAGCTGACCGTGGGCGATTTCGTCATGGTCAATGCCTACATGATCCAGATCACCCTGCCGCTCAATTTCCTCGGCACCGTCTACCGCGAGATCCGACAGTCGCTGGTGGACATGGGCGAGATGTTCGACCTTCTGGAACAGCCCCGAGAGGTTGCCGACAAGCCCGGTGCGCCGGATCTGGAGGTCACGGGTGGCGAGGTCGTCTTCGGCGAGGTGCGCTTCGCCTACGATGCATCGCGGCCGATCCTGAAGGGCATTTCCTTCCGCGTGGCCCCTGGCGAGACGCTGGCGCTGGTGGGGCCGTCGGGCTCGGGCAAGTCCACCATCGGGCGGCTTCTGTTCCGGTTCTACGACGTGGTGGGCGGCGCGATCCGCATCGACGGACAGGATCTGCGCGATATCACGCAGGAAAGCCTGCATGCCCAGATCGGCGTCGTGCCGCAGGACACGGTGCTGTTCAACGACACGATCCGCTACAATATCGCCTATGGCCGTCCCGAGGCGAACGCGGCGGAGATCGAGGGCGCCGCGAAAGCCGCCAATATCCATGATTTCATCCTGTCGCTGCCCGAGGGCTATGACACGCAGGTCGGCGAACGGGGTCTGAAGCTGTCGGGCGGCGAGAAGCAGCGCGTCGGCATAGCGCGCACGCTGCTGAAGGACCCGCCGATCCTGTTGCTCGACGAGGCGACGAGCGCGCTCGACACCGAGACCGAGCGGTCGATCCAGTCGGAGCTGAAGATGATGGGGCAGGGCCGGTCGGTGATCACCATCGCGCACCGTCTGTCCACCATCGTCGATGCCGACCGGATCATGGTGCTGGAGGCCGGCGAGGTGGTGGAGCAGGGCACCCACGAAGAGCTGCTCCGCAAGGGCGGACGCTATGCCGATCTGTGGTCCAAGCAGATGTCGGGCGAGGATATTCCCTAAGACAGCGCGCGATCGACCGGGGATGCCAAGCGCGGCTTGCGTCGGAGCGAGGGGCCAGCCCCTCGCGCTCCCCGGAGGTTTTTTGCCAGGATGAAGGGGCTCCGGCGCGCGTCAGCGGCGCGGTTGGCGTTAGCGGCCCGGCGAGGCGGTCCGGCGAGCACGAAGGGTTGGATGCATCCGTGCTCCCGCTCGGCGCTCTTATTCGGCGGCGCGCAGGGGCGGCTTCGGGCTGCCCGCATCGGCGCTGTCGGCGTCATCGGTTGCGATCGTTTCATGCGGCCCGGGCGGCCGGGAAGGGGTCTCGGCGATCGTTTCTTCGATATGACCCTCCGGCATCACGACCGGCTGCGGCTCCTCGTCCCAGAAGATCACCGGATCGCGGGTCTGGCGCGCCGCACGTGCAAGCGCCCAGTCCTGCGCCGTCCGGCTGGCACGGTTCGCGCCGAGCCGCGAGAGGCCGCGGGCGATCCAGCCCAGGATCGTGCCCCACCAGACGCGCAGAGCCAGAAGCGAGGGCGTGACGACCAGCGTCAACACCGTGGCGATGCCGAGGCCGAAGACCACAGCGGTGGCAAGCTGCTTCCACCACAGCGCCGTGGGGCTGTCGACCGTATAGCCGCCATTGCCGAAATCGAGCGACACGCCGAACATCATCGGCGCGAGCCCGGCCATGGTGGTGATCGTGGTCAGCAGGACCGGACGGATGCGCGCCTCCGCGGTGCGGATGATCGCCTCGATCCGCGGCATGTAGCGGCTGTATTCCTGGTAAGTGTCGATCAGGACGATGTTGTTGTTCACCACGATCCCGGCGAGCGCGACGATCCCCGTTCCGGTCATGATGATCGAGAAGGTCTGATCCATCACCACCATGCCGATCAGGACACCGGTGGTGGACAGGACCACCGCCAGCAGCACCAGCACGGCGTTGTAGACGGAGTTGAACTGCGCCAGCAGGATGATGAACATCAGGCCGAGCGCCGCGGCGAAGGCCTGGCTGAGGAAAGCCTGGCTCTCGGCCTGGTCTTCCTGGTCGCCGGCCCATTCCCAATCGATGCCGTCGGGGAAGGGGGCCTCGGTCTCCAGCCATTGGGTCAGCGCCTCGATCCGTTCGTTCGCGGTGACGGGGATGGTGGTGGCGCCGCCCGCCTCCAGCGCGTCGCGCAGATCCGAGGCGTCCGCCGCGCCGGTCAGGGTGTAGACCTGCCAGCTGGTGTCGCCGATGGTGAAATCCGCCTCGCCGACGACCGTCTCGTCGGCGGTGTCGCGCAGGTAGCCAAGTGTGGCGCCGGTCCCGTCCTCGACGCGGAACAGGCTCGAGACCACGTCGGCCTTCACCTGGAACACACGGCTCTGGTCCACCCGGTTGATCTCGGCCAGTTGCGGGGCAGGGGTGTAGCTGACGAAATTCGACAGCGGCACGAGGCCTTCTCGGGTCCGGGTGCGCAGCGTGTCGAGCGTCGAGAGAACCCGCGCCTCCTCGGGAAAGCGGACGCGGATATCGATCTCGTCGTCTGAACTCGGCACGCGCATGGTGTCGAGCAGGATGCCCCGCGTCACCAGCTGGACCATGGCGCCCACCGTGGCCACGTCTGCGCCGTAGCGGCCGGCGGCCTCCACGTCGACATCGATCTGCCAGTCGATGCCGGGCAGCGGCAGCGTGTCCTCCACCAGCGCGAGGCCGGGCATCTGGTCGAAATGCGCACGTGCTGTCGCTGTCGCGGCCTGCAGATCCTCCCAGTTGTCGCCGGACAGGCGCAGGTTCACGGGCTTGCTTTCGCCGGGGCCTTGCGCGGCGGCGAGGATCTCGGTCTCGATGCCGGGCAGCACGGACAGGCGCGCCTGCATCTCTTCGAGGATCGCGTTGCCGGCGGGGCGGGCACCCCATGGTTCGAGATCGACCTGGATCTGGCCGATCGTGTCGCCGGGCGCGCTGACGCCGCCGGTGTTGTTGTTGAGCCCGCCATCGCCGGCGAAGGCGAAGATGTCGCGCACGCCGTCCTGGGTGATCACGATCCGCTCGGCCATGGCCACGAGCGCGTCCTTTTCCTCGAGGGAGAGGTTGCCGCGCGCGCGGACATAGACGATGGCCTGTTCCGGCTCGGTCTCGACGAAGAACTCCACGCCGTTGTTGTTCTCGCCGAAATAGACGAAGACGGCGACTACGAAGCCCGCGACGGCGGCGATCACCACCAAGGGCATCACCGGGTTGGATACCAGCAGGTGGATGAACCAGCCGAAGGGTTTGCGGCGGTAGCCGACCTGCACCGTACGTTCGGCCCGGGCGCGTTTCAGCGTGCCCATGACCACAGACATCAGCGCCGCCGACACGACGAACAAGAGCGCGCCGGGCAGCATTGCGACCAGTGGCGCCGTGCCGGACGCGGGCTCGGGGAAGAGCACGCCGGGATTGATCGTCTGCATCGCGGCCAGGAACATCAGGCCGGCCACGCCCACGGCCAACACAAGCCTGACCAAATACCACGGCACCAGTGCCATCAGCACGGCCGAGCCGCGTTCGACACTGCGCGTGAACCGCGCCGCGACACCGCCAAGCACCGGCAGGTAGATCAGCGCCACGATCAGCGACGCCGACAGGACGAAGATAAGCGTGACGGGCAGCATGCCCATGAACTCGCCCGCCACGCCGGGCCAGAACAGCATCGGCAGGAAGGCACAGAGGGTCGTGGCGGTGGAGGACACGATGGGCCAGAACATGCGTTTGGCCGCGTCGGTATAGGCCTGCATCGGCCGCGCGCCCTGGCTCAGGCGCTTGTCGGCGTATTCGACCACGACGATGGCCCCGTCCACCAGCATCCCCACGGCGAGGATCAGGCCGAACATCACGATGTTCGAGATCGGCACGCCCATGACGCCCAGCAGGATGAAGCACAACAGGAAGGAGGTCGGGATCGCGAAGCCCACCAGCATCGCCGAGCGGGTACCGAGCGTGGCCAGCACCACGATCATCACAAGCGCGATGGCCGTCAGGACCGAGCCCTCGAGCTGGCGCACCATGCCGTCGACCTGCACCGACTGGTCGAGTGTGGTGGCGACCTGCACGGCGTCGCGCAGTTCGGCGGGCCAGCTCGCGCGCACCTCGTCCACGGTCTGGCGCACCAGGTCGGCGGTGTCCATGACGTTGAAACCCTGCCGCTTGACCACCTGCAGCGCGACGGTCGTCTCTCCGTTGAACCGCGCGGTGCCGGTGCGGTCCTCGTAGGTCAGCCGGATATCGGCCAGTTCGCCCAGCGTCACCACCCGGTCGCCATTGGTGGTGATGGGCAGGTTGTAGACGTCCTCGGCGGTGTCGAAGCTTGACGGTATCTTGACCGAGATCGCGCCCGAGGCGGTTTCCACGTCGCCCGCCGCGATCAGCTGGTTGTTGTTGACGACGGCGCTGATCAGGTCCTGCGCGGTGACGTCGTAGGCCTCGAGCGCCAGCGGGTCGAGGATGACCTCGAGCATCTCGTCGCGGGTGCCGGCGAGACCGGCCTCGAGCACAGGCGAGAGCGCCTCGAGCGCGGTCTGCATCTCGTTGGCGAGCCGGATCAGCGTGCGTTCGGGCGCGTCGCCGGACAACGCCACGACGATGATCGGAAACTCGGAAAAGTTGATCTCGGAAATCTGCCAGCTTTGCGCGCCTTCGGGAAACTCTGCCTCGGCCCGGCCCATGGCATCGCGCACATCCGCGATGACGGCGGATTTGTCCCAGCCGAACTCGAACTCGAGGAACAGACCCGCGAAGCCCTCGGAGGCGGTAGAGGTGATCGTGGTCAGCCCATCGAGATCCTGAAACTCCGATTCCATGGGCCGGATCAGCAGGCGTTCGCTGTCCTCGGCGGAAATGCCGGGGAAGGGAACGGACACGAAAAGGCCGGGGATATCGATATCCGGCTCGCCCTCCTTGGGCAGGCCGACATAGGCCGCGGCACCGATCGTGATCGACAGGATCACGAAGGCGACGACCATGCGCGCCCGGCTGGCGGCCCAGTCGATGACGCCGGTCATTGCGTCAGTTCCTCGTAAGTGACGCGCACTTGGACGCCATCGGTGACGAATTCCTGCCCGACGGTAATGACATCCGCCACCTCGGGCAGGCCCGAAAGCCAGACGCCGCGTACGGTGTCGCGCAGCATGCGCACCGGCACGAAGCGGACGATGCCCTCCTCGACGATGCGCACGCCCAGCTGGCCGTCATCGTTCAGCGTCATGGCCGAGGTGGGCAGCAGATGCGCCGGCGTGCCCTCGGTCTGGATCAGGATATCGGCGGTCTGCCCGTCGCGAATCGTGGTGTCGGGATTGGGCACGGTGATCTCTACGCGGAAGGTGCGGGTCCGTTCATCGGCCGAGCGGCTGAGGAATGTGACCTCCCCCGTCACCTCGCGCCCCGAGGCCAGCCGCGCCCCGGCATTGGCGCCGAGCGTCACGCGGTCGACCTGCGCCTCGGGCACGAAGCCCACCAGCTTGATCGGGTCGAGCTGGATGATCGTCGCGCAAAGCGCGCCGGGCTGCATCAACGAGCCGATCTCGGCGGTGTCCGATTCGAGATAGCCGGAGAAGGGCGCGGTGATCGTCAGCCGCTCGATATCCTGCTGGGCGCGCATCACCGCGGCCTCGGCCGACTGGATGCCGGAGCGGGCCTGCGACACGCCGGCCTGCGCCGACTGGATCGTGGCGAGCGCGCTTTCGCGGGCGGCCTCGGCACTGGCGGCGCGGGTTTCGGACCCGAAACCCGATGCGCTGAGCCGCGAGGCGGCGTTGGCGTCGATCTCGGCGGCGCTGAGCTGTGCGCGCGCGCCGGCCAGCTGCGCTTCTGCCTCGGGCAGGCGCGCCTGCGCGGTGGCCAGCGCCGCCTCGGCCTCGGCCAGTGCGGTCATGCGGGTCCCCGGCGCGATCTCGCACAGCATGGTGCCCTCCTCGACGAAGGCGCCGGCGCGGCGTGGATCGGAGGTGATCCGCCCGGAGATTTCGGCGGCCACGTCCACCTGGCGCAGCGCCTCGGTCCGGCCGCGCAACAAAACCGCATTCTCGGCCACCTGCGCCTCGGACCGTCGGGCGGTCACGTGAACGCGGCCGGTCTCGTCTCCCGTTTCAACCGCGGCCAGGGGCGTCTGGGTCGCGGTCTGGTCCTCTTGCGCCGTCTGCTCGGGACCGAAGCCCGAGGCGAACTCCACCAGCGTCTCGCGCTGGAGGATGACGAAGTAGAGCGTCACGCAGACAAGGGCTGCGATGATGAGCGGGAAGGGTTTCATGCCTGTCTTTCTACTATTCCGGGACGCGGTATCCGGCACGTGCCGTCATCCCGTGGGGTGCTGGTTGCTCTGTTCACGTTTACGCTGAACGGACCGGTTCAGATTAGAATCTTCTCCGCGCGGGCACAAGAATGAACCGATCGGTTCAGTTTGGTTTTTCGCCCAACGCTGCCAACTGCGTGCGGAGTCCTTGCGGCCACCGTCACCGACGGGCTATGAGCGCCATGGGACGCAGGTAGGGCGATCGGTCAGCTATGGCAAACACCGACAGTTTCATCGACGAGGTCAACGAAGAGGTCCGGCGTGACCGTCTGTTCGCGGTTTTCCGCAAATGGGCGTGGCTGGCCATTCTCGTCGTGGTCGTCGTCGTGGGCGGGGCTGCCTGGTTCGAATACCAGCGCACGCAGCGAACCGCCGCCGCGCAGGCCTTCGGCGATTCCCTGATCGCGGCGCTGGAGCAGGCGGAGCCCGAAGCGCGGGTGACCGCGCTGGAGGCGATCACGCCGCCGACCTCGGAGGGCGCTGTTCTGCTGGCGCTGCTGGCCGCCGGAGAGGTCGCGGAGGCCGAGGACCGGGAGGCCGCGGCCGCCCGGCTGCGGGACACTGCCGAGGCGTCTGACCTTGCTCCGCGTTACCGCGATCTTGCGCTTCTCAAGGCGCACCTGCTGGACCCTGACGCGGACCAGGCCCGCCTGGTGCTGGACGTGCTGGCCGAACCGGGCGCGCCTTACTCGGCGCTGGCCGAGGAGCAACTGGCGCTTCTGGACATCGCGGAGGGCGATCTGGAGGCCGGGATCGAGCGTCTGCGCCGGCTGGAAGTGGCCGCCAGCGCAACCCCGGCCTTGCAGCAGCGCGCGGGGCAGTTGATCGTCGCGCTGGAAAGTGGCGCGACCCTGGTCGACACGAGACCCGATGCGGTAGATAATCCACAGGATGATCCACAAGGGCCGGGCGCGTCCGAGTCGGGTGCCGGTGCGCTCGATCTGATGCCGCCGCTGTCCGATGCCGCGGACGAAGACAATGCGGACGTGGAAAACACCGAGACGACTGCGGACGAAGACGCCGCCGCGGGGAGCGAGGACGACGCAGCCGACACGACGGAGCCTGCGGGAGATCCCGCGGCACAGGAATGACCCCACCGGGACGATCGGTGGACGGCAAAGGGAAGGGGCGCACGATGCTTGGCGGCGAACCGATGGGGCGAAACCGGTCGATGGGACTGTCACGGCGAACCGGCGCGATCGCGCTCGGGCTTGTCGTGGCGCTTGCGGGCTGCGGCAACCGCGAAACCCTGCTGGAGGGCGAACGCTTCGGCACCCGCGTGCCGCTGGCGGCCACGCTGACCGGCGGCGCGGCGACTGAGGCCGGTGAGCAGGCGGACGTGGCGCGCGCCATCAACCTGCCCGCCGCCAATACGTTTTCAAACTGGGCGCAGCGCGGTTACGACGCGCAGAACAACACGCCGCACGCGGCCCTGTCCGCGAATCTGACGCAGGTATGGTCGACCAACATCGGATCGGGCAACAGCCGGAGGAACCGGCTGACGGCCGATCCGGTGGCGGGCAATGGCGCGGTCTTCACGATGGATGCCACGGCTGGCGTGCGGGCGCACTCGGTCTCCGGCGGCGGCCTGATCTGGTCGGCGGACCTCACGGCGGGCTTCGACCGGGGCGGAAACATCTCCGGCGGCGGTCTCGCGCTGAGCGGAGATACGCTATATGTGACAACGGGATACGGAGAGCTTGTGGCGCTTGATGCCTCAAGCGGCGCGGTGCGCTGGCGACAGCGGCTGGACGCCGGGATCGGCGCGCCCACGGTTTCGGGCAATACCGTCTACGTGGTTAGCCGCGACAACAGCGCATGGGCGGTCTCGACCGACGTCGGTCGCATCCGCTGGGAACTTCCCTCGGCGCCGGCGCAAGCGCTGCTCGTGGGTGGCGCGGCGCCGGCGGTCTCGGCCGGCACGGTCGTGTTTCCCTTCGGCACGGGGGAACTGGTGGCCGCGCGCACCGACACCGGGGTCCGCAGCTGGGCCACGGCCGTGGCCGGCGGCAGGCTGGGCGTCGCCTATTCCAACATCAACGACATCACGGGCGATCCGGTCATCTCGGGCGGCACGGTCTATGCCGGCAACCAGTCAGGCCGCGTCGTGGCGTTGAGCGCGTCCAGCGGTGAGCGTCTCTGGACCGCGACGGATGGCAGCTATTCGCCCGTCCTCGTGGCAGGCGGCAGCCTGTTCTTCGTCTCCGACCGCAACGAGCTGATCCGGCTCGACGCCTCCGACGGGGAGCGGATCTGGGGCACCGAACTGCCGCTTTACGTGCGTGAACGCGAACGCCGCCGCCGCGCGGTCTTCACCCATTTCGGACCGATCCTTGCCGGCGGGCGGCTGATCGTGGCTTCGGGCGACCGGCAGATCCGCATGTTCGACCCGGTGAGCGGCGCGCTGGTGCAGTCCGTGGCACTTAGGGGCGGGGCCGCGTCGCGTCCGATCGTGGTCAACAACACGCTGATGGTGGTCACGGGCGACGGGCGGCTGACGGCCTATCGCTGATCAGTTGAACCACGAAATCCGCGTGTCGCGCTCGACGCCCATCAGCCCCGCGATCCCATAGACGGCCAACCGTCCGGCATTGAACCAGATCGCAGCCCCTTCGCGGAGGGACCAGCCCAGCCGCGTGGCGAGCGGGGGCGCAAGCGTGCTTTCGGTTGCATGGAGGCTGAGATCCTGCTGGCCCAGAGCGCGAAAGATCACCCAGGCCCGCGGCAGGTGAAAGGCGTCGGAAACCACGATCACGCGCGCGGGTGGCTCCGGCAGGAGCGCGAGACCGAAGGCCGCGTTCTGGAGCGTTGAATGGGCCCGCGGCTCGATGATCGCGGCCTCCGGCGGCAGGCCTGCCGTGCGGGCGACATGCGCCATCGCCTCCGCCGCGGAATGGTTGTCATTGCCCGCTCCGGTGAAGATCACGACCGGGGCGGCCCCTCCGGCATGGAGGTCCGCGCAGGTCCGCGCCCTTGCCCGTGTGACCTCGTCGGGCCGGGGCGAGGCGTCGTCCGCCATTCCCGCGCCGAGGCAGAGGATCGCGTCGGCGCGCTCCGGCACGGCCTGCGGCCGGGGCCAGGCGATCTGCACCAGCAGCACCACGCAGACACTGGCGGCGTAAACCAGAAGGACGGCCCGCAGGATGAGCTGCTCCCCGAAAATCGGACAGTGACGTAAGCTACGATCTGACGTCTGCTGGTCTCCGAGAACGAGGAGATCAGACTATGAAGAAACGCAGGAACCATGACGCTGGGTTCAAAGCCCGT
>Ga0102934_1000661_pt1 | contig 23367 bp, 17 predicted proteins | sample SalPonR2_A_D1_MG_FD_78175 | JGI IMG/M metagenome (GOLD analysis project Ga0102934, IMG submission 78175) | Salt pond soil microbial communities from South San Francisco under conditions of wetland restoration - Salt Pond MetaG R2_A_D1_MG | ecosystem: Environmental > Aquatic > Marine > Intertidal... | reverse complement strand
GACGGAGGGAGGGAGGGAGAGAAGAGTGAGGGAGGCAGCCGCCGAAACCATGGCGTAGTTCGGTGGGGTTTACGAAGACTCGGTCCGTCCCTGAAAGAAAGCAACCGCCCAGCGTTCCTCTTTCCCCTTGCTCCATTTCCCCCGGCCTTTTTCTTTCCGTCGCCGGCTCTCGAGCCCAACCTCCTACCCCCCCTTCCTCCCACCCGCATGCTTCTTCAGGACCCCGGCGGCGCTTCTCCTGATCGCCTCCACCGCCCCCTCCAGCTCGGCCCGCGTGTGGACCGCCGACACCGCCAGCCGCAGCGAGGGCTCCGGCAAGAGCCCTCCTTTCGACACAGCCTCCACGTCCAACAATGTGTATTTGCTCGTGACCACGGCGTACCCGGCGTCCACACATGCCCGCGCTATGGCTTGCAATACCCGCTCCTCCTCCTCCCGCGTCCATCCGTCAGAGACCGCCTTGGCCACGCCTACGTGCAGCACGGGGGAAATTTCTTGGCTCCTCACTTTCAGCCCCGGAATTTTCCCCAGCGCCCGAGCCAGCCAAACAGCATTTTCGCGCAATTTCGTCACCAACTCCGGCTCCTTTTCCAAGAGGGCCAAGGCCGCCATGGCCGCGGAGGAGGTGAAGGGCGGGGCAGAGGCGGAGTAGCAGTAGCCTGCCCCCGAGAGCCGCTGATGATCCACGACCTCGGAGGTGCCCACGCACATGCCCCCCACCGAGCCCAGGGCGTGCGAGATCGAGACGGACATGACCTCGACGTCGGCGAGGGGCACGCCGAAGTGCTCGGCCAGACCGCGGCCCGCCGTCCCGAAGCACCCGAAGGAGAAGGTCTGGTCTAGGTAGAGGCGGTACCGGTACTGGCGCTTGAGGGCAATGAGGGCGGGGAGGGGGCACAGGTCCCCGAAGTTTTTGTACAGGCCCTCCACGACGATGAACCGACGCTGTTCTCGCTCGTTCCGATCCAGTCGCCGGTCCTCCTCCGCCACCTCCCGCAAGACGCGCTCCAAGTCCTCCATGTCGTTGTGGCGGAAATACCGGACCTGGGCGCGCGAGAGGTTGATGGCCGTCTGGATGGGCTCATACACGCCCTCGTCCGCGATCAACAGGTCGCCCTTCTTGGCGAAGGCGGGAAGCGTGGAGGAAACCGAGGAGGCGGCATCCGAATAGGAAATGGCCTCCTCCGCGCCCAAGAAAGCCGCCATCGCTTGCTCGGCCATCACATGCACATCGATGGAGCCGTAAAAGCCTCTCGGTCCACAAGAGCCACACCCGTACTTGTTTAGGGCGGCGCGGGCCGCCTCCTTGACTTCGCCTCGACCGGCCAGACCCAAGAAGTCGAAGGACGCCATGTTTATCATTTTTTTCCCGTTCACGACCACCCGCGTGCCGTCTACCTCCTCTACGACCAAGGCCTGCGCGTCCTCCTCATCCCAGGCCGGGTCCGGGCCCGGGACCAAGGGCTCCGGCTGCCACTCCTCCACCAGCTGGTCGATTTCCTTCTCCGACAAGAAACTGTCCTCCTTGGACGGGTCCACGGTCTTCCTCAAGAAGATCAACCATATAATGAACAGAATCAAGGCTGTCTCGACCACCACGTGGCCAGGAGCATGCTCTACCAAGTGCAGCCACCACTTCTTGTAGCGTGCCGGAGCGCCTAAAAGCCATTCCTTTACACCATCCCTGGAAAGCTCACACCGCACTTGCTGCCAGAGTTGCTCCAGTGCGATTGTCAGGTCTATAAAGGAGTCTCCTAACGATGGATCGGCTGCCATGATGGACGCTGGGTGCCGCGGAGGTGGTTCCCTCGTTAACAGGAAAATAAGCTGGGAAGTATAGGGTAACGAGGGCCACAGAGGGTATGAGAGTGAGGACAGAAAAGCACTGACTACACATGCGTTCACTTAAATACTCCATAGAAATGTATAATTCAACTGTACCAGGCAAGCTAAGCTTAATTGTATTCCCGAGACAGGCAAACCTGTGACAAGAGGTGCGTATCGAACAACATGATGCTCTGATCAAGTCGTCAGATTTCTGTCTTTCCTGCTTGGACGCAGGCCTCTGTTTCCGTCTCCTCTCGATCCTCTTACAATGAATAAGGAAGGATATCGCCAAGGATGCCATCTATGAACGGTTAGACATCCCTATGATATGCACAGACGTCCTTTTGGGTGCTGCAATAGGTCATAGCGTCTAGGCAGCGAAGCTACAAGTCGCCGGTCCGAGCTGTTATTATGGCCTATCGAAAAGATTGTGAAAAATTCTCAATCCTCCTTTTTCTACCGACAGGTTGATTGCAGTCTGTACATTATAAGTAGAAACGCAGGTTATCCCTGTATTCCTTCCCGCTTGCCATGAAATTGTGATGTCTCGTTGCTGCATAGAACAACCAGTTCAGTGGGATAAGACCCGGCGTGTAGACCCCTTCATTTCAAGACTATCAGAAACAGAAACGTTTTAAGCTTAACTGCACTACAATAATGCTCCGCTAGGATATTCACTTCTTCGATTTTGCCGTTGTTCATTTTTCTTCTTATTACAAATTCCACGTAGAAAAGCATACAAGCACGGCCCATTGGACGTTTTTCATAGGTACTTCGAAGCTTCAACAAAGTCTATCGAGTTGTAAGCGACCAGCACCATCGAAATTTCATCTATTTTCTGACACAAAAAGAAATCAAGAGGAAGAATGTGCGCCACTAAATTAAAGCGAGCAACACTCGAGAAACATATAAATCTTGCCCTTACTTTTGAACCACTTGAGAAATGACACACATAGCCACAGTGTTTCAAATTGTTATGCAATTGGCCATGACGTTCAAACCTCATAGTGCTAAGGCAATGTTTGAGAGAGAGGACGAAGGGGTATGTCGATGCTCATGAGATTGCGGTAATCTGATGTTTCCCAAAGGACATGGTATGACACCAAGCTTATGGCTTGCAAAGATATCGAGACAGAGTATAGTTTATTACAATGTATCAGGGCTTTCCCTGTTGATAAAAATATCATTCATTTTTATCCTTTTGAGGCCACTATTCATCTCGATGCTCGACTGAAGTCTTGGGGGATCCGATCAAAGTTAAAGAGTTCCTCTTCTGATAAATCTCAGGCTATGTAGGATTCATAAGACGACGATACTGGCGAGTTAAAACATGATAGAAGGCTTTTTTGCCGTAACTCAAGATGGAAATATACCTCCAATAACCATTAAGATCTTCAATGTTTTCATTGGTGCGCGAAACCTGCACAATGGACTGAGCGACCTCGAGCCACTCCGCCGCTACGAGAAGGCTGCGGAGGTGCACACTCCGTTGAATGCACATAATCTATAACAGAAGCAGCATCATGGTACAGGTTCTCCTGCCCGCCACAGTGTGTACACAGATATGGGCCATATTCTCTCAGAATTTTTGTCGATCAACAGGCACTGTACATTTAAACTTTTTGAAAATTTAAGCCAGTACGACGACCGTTACCGAGTTCAGTCAACGCAACGTTTTTTGCTCGAACAGGACCAAATAACGTTGGCTATCTTAATGCTATATCTTAGGAAATTATAATGTCGATGAGTACAATGATATTGTCAACTGTTGCTTCCAAAGCGCTGAAAAGAGCATTGCTTTCTAGTTAGGACCTGAGCGATCGATTCGCCAATAACCGCATCGTGGACTCATCTACTTTCTCACGTCTTCTCAAAATAAAACAGTACACAAATAAACAGGACAGTAATGAGGAAAAAGAACAGTCTATGTGCCCTTTTGAAATTTTTGGGGTTGTACTGTTCGATCTTTCTGCTCTGCCTTGTTGACGTACCCATTGGAGTTCTTGGGGATGACGTAGTGGCCAATGATATTCAAGACACGCACGAAACTGAGAAAGCTGATTTCATTATTGATTCTGCATATGAAGCGTCATTAGATAAAAAAAGCGACATGCTTAACTTGTTGAACGAAAAGAACGGTAAGTGCAGATCATGATAGTTGCACGTGCGTGACAAAGCTATCTGTGAAGTGATTAGGTCATATGGTCTGAACAGAGCAAACGATATTTCTCAACTAGCTAAAAGTCTTCTACCACTAATCTCTTCTCACTCTGATCGTGGGGTTGCATCAAGCCGGGCAATTCACCGTCGATTCCTCTTGCTTTCTTTTCATACTACACAAGCTGCCCTGTCCGCGTTAGAAAGCTCCATCAACTCCCTGCAAGATGAGCTGAAAGACAAAGTGGAGCGCTTGGCCACCGCTGAAGAGGAGATTCGCAAATTATCTGAAAAGGTGACGGAACTAAACTCAAAGGCAGAGGAAGCTTCACTGCACAGTTCCCAGTTGGAGAGAGAACGGACCGAAACACGCGATGCGGCAGCGGAAATCTTGCGTCTGAAAGAGAAAGTCGATGACCTGGAAGCTAAATTGACGGAAGCAACCAAAGAACGCGGAAATTTAGAGCAAGAAAAGGAGGCGCAAAAAGCTGCTTGGGAGGAGGAAAAGCAGAGCTTCCAGGCTCGAGTAACCGTTCTCGAAGATGAAATGAAGGAAAATAGTTCGTCACTCAAAAATTTGGAAGCAGAATATGCACAAAATTTAATTGCGGAGAAAGAGAAAACGGATTCCATGACTTCTCAGACGGAGAAGGAGGCGGCTGAGGCGGCTAAGAGGATCCAATCTCTAGAAGCCGAGTTGATTAAGGCACACAGCGAAGCTGCGACGGCCCGCCAGAGCTTAGAGGAGCAGCTCAAGACGAAACAAAAAGAAGTGACCGATACAAAAGCCAAGCTTCGGCGCACTGTGAGGACTAAGTACTCGTTTCGAACCTTGTCTTCTGACTTTGTCGCGTGGTTCAACAAAAAGTGGGAGCGTTTGTAAAAGTCAATACGAATGTACATTACCTGAACACACCTTGTCAGTCGTCATCGTTCATAGTGTAGGCTCATATTATGCAGGCTTCTCATCTGAGAGCCTCGTACGACATCGTTTCAATAGATCTTATCCATAGTTGTGTCAAAGCTCGAAAGTATCAGAAAGGAGTAGATTTAGCTGTCAAGGAAGGTCCTTACCACAGATTAAAGCGTAATTTGCAGAAAAACTGCAAAAAGATGAAAAAGGCTTTGTTTCATTCCAGGCTGTATTCGTTGAACAGAAATTATTAGCTTCTAGCTACTACTACAAAGGTATATTGAACGACGAAGGCAATGTGAGCATTTTCCCCAAACTATCTTTTCCGAGGGCCTAGCCACCTTATCGACATATTTTCTCCCTTCAAACGCTGGATAACAACCAAAAACCTGTAAACCCTTTCGGTCCAAGGGCTGGCCCATATGCCCGCACCCCGAGCCCGCTGGATCGTCGTGTCTTTTGGCGAAGGAAGGGGATACTTTGGTACTTCGGGTCCTCCCTCCCTCCCGCACTTCGTCGCCCGGTTGAGGGAATACACAGCATATACGCAGGCTAATACATGGCCGCCGTTGTGAGTTCCCTTTCAACTTGATGACCGTGATGCTTGCACTTTCCTGAATAACCTTTCCTGCGTCGTCTCTTACATTCGTTACCAATTTTCTCACCGCATCACCCAGCTTGGTTTTCAAAGCAGGTGTGATATCACAGGCCTCTGTCATGGTTCCTTGGAGAAGACATTGTGAGCTCATCTATTTGACTTCTGCCAAACGTCTGTGCTTCTTTGCCCTTTTCCTGCTTTTGGCCTGGCCTCCCCTCGTTCATGCCGATGCAGCGGCTGCGGTTAACCATGGCAGCACGAGCGGGTTGGAGAACAAAAAGGAGGCTTATCGCAGCGATCCTGCCCACCTTATTGTGCCCACGGGCCACGACACGAAATACGACAAGGTGGACGAGCTGACGAACCTGCTCCAGCAAAAAGTCGGTGCGTACACGATTTTTCTCCCTCACCATCGTCTCCCCTCCCGGTAGCCCCGCCCGCTGCCTTCCCTCCACGGGATGCTTTCCTAAATACCAGGCATGCTGTATCGATGCGGGGGCATAGAAGGTCTTGTACAGTTGCTGTTTGATGAGATGCTGTGCATGCAGCTTCTAGCCTGAATTTCACGCTCTTGCCCTCGACTCATCTCGCTTTTTCATTCTATCTCTCCCGAATCACACGCCAGCGGCCCTCGTCAACGCGGAAAAAGCCATCACCTCCCTTGAAAATCAGCTCAACATCGCCTCCAAACAACTTGAAACGACAGCACAAAGCCTGTCCGCCTCTGACAGAGAGACCTCGAGGCTCACGCAAGAGGTCAAGGAGCTGACGCACAAGTTGGATGCAGCCGAAGCCTCCGCCGTGGCGGCGACTGCTCAAGCCACTGTCGCTGTCGACACTGCCACTGCGGCAGCCAAGAAGGAGACTGCGGCATGGATAGCCAGGGCGGAAAAGGCAGAGGCGGGCATGGACGTGGCGGTGACGGAAGCGACGCGGCTGAAGGCCGAGACGCAGGCCTTGCAAGCCAGCGTGGCCGCGGGCAAGGGCCTGGAGGGGCAGTGGTCTGAGGAGAAAGCGCGGATGGAGAAGGAGCTGGCGATCGTGCGGGAAGAGAAGGATCAGGCCGTGGCGGGTTTGGAACGGGCGGCGGCCGAGGCGAAAGCCCGGGTGGAGGAGGAAAAGGAAGGGACCGAAGCAGCGATGGGGAGGATGAGGGAAGAAGCCGCGGCAGCCGTAGCGGAAGAGAGGGAGAAGACAGCCGTAGCAGTCAGCAAGGCCCAAGAGGAGCTTTCCCGGGCGTTGCAGGTGGAAAGGGAGAAGCGGGAGGAGGCGGTCTCGGCAGCCATGGGGGAGGCTACAAGGGCCAAGACCAGGGTGCAGGCGCTGGAGCGAGAGGTGGCGGACGCGGATCGGCGGATAGCGAGCGCGCAAGAACAGCTCTCAGGGAAATTGGCGCAAAGGGAGAAGGAGACGGAGGCGCTTCGGGCCAAGCTGGAAGAGGTGCTGGCCACCAAGTACACCTGGCGGGTGCTGTCGGGGGATTTCTCGGCGTTCTCCGGGCGCATGGCGGCCCTTACACAGGCAAAGGCTCGGTGCGGGATAAGCTGGGCTGCACGAGAAGGCAAGAGGCGAGGAGAAGAGGCGGGGCGGATGCTGCAACCGCATGTGGAGGCCGCGCGGATGGCCCTAGGCTCTCAGTGCCGGGAGATGGAGAAGAGGATCCAGCCCCTGTGGACGGCCCACGTGCTACCCCCTTATCGGGAGCACGTAGAGCCCCGACTGGCTCAGGCGGCGGCATACCTGGGACCGGTGTGGGAAGGAGAGGTCCGGCCCCGGTTGCTGCAAGGCTGGGAGTGGGGAAAGCGGGGGGCGGGGCGCGCGCGAGCATGGGGCCAGGCGCAGTGGTTGGCGGTGAAACGGAGGGCAGTCATTTGGGTAAGGGGACAGGACTGGGCGGCCGGATTGGACGCGGAACGAGTGGTCACGAGCCTTGAATACGTGCTGGTCGCCACCCTCTTCTTCCTCCTTCGGCACCTGCTCTGGCGCCTTGTCATGACAGCCCTAGGCCTTGTGGTGGGGCTGATCACGCTGCCCTTCCGGATCCTCTTTTGGATTTTCTTCTGGCCGGTCTTGCTTTTTGGCGGGAAGAGAAAGGCGAAGATGGAGGTAGAAGGGCCGCAGAGGGGGGGAGCGGGGAAGGCAGGAGGGGGTGGAGGGAAAGGGCGAGGGGCTCCGGGCGGCCCGCCGCCGACGCACCCGTTGGCACACGCGCAGCATGGCCGGTAAGCTTATGTAGGAGGCGGGGGGAGAGAGGAGAGGCGGCGCTGAAAGGGAGGATGGGCGGGGACTGGGTGGGCGGACCGGAATTGTTGACTGCAGGAGCGAAGGCGTGTCGCGGGTTGGGAAGGGTGAAGACAGAGGAAGACGCGTGGGAGGACTGAAAGCACGAGAGCAAGGAGGGAACGGTCTCGACGAGGGGAAATCAGTGCGGGATGGCAAGGGTCTGAGGGGCGTAAGGGAGAAATGGATGGGTCGGGGGAGTGAGGAAGAGCACTCGTCCACTCGTCCGCGGGACGGCGTGGTATGGAGAGGCCCTGAGTGTGTGGAAGAGGCGCCCGCGTGTGGGGACGGCAAAGGAGGATGGAGGACGAGGAAACAGTCTCGAGGAGCGGTTGGGACGGCACAGGAGGATGGAGGACGAGGAAACAGTCTCGAGGAGCGGTTGGGGGGGGCGAGGCAAGGGGTGCCCACAGAGTGCTGCGCGAGCGGAAGGACCATGTAGGAAGCACACGGGTGGGGGATGGGGGGAGAGCAATGCCCCGATGAGGGTGGGAGGGGAAGGGTCGCCCCCCCGGCTCGGAGCGAGGAGGACGATAGAGGCAGGAGGGAGGGGCGGCCCGAGGCTCCGGGAAGGCAGGAGTCCTCAGGGCACTGGCGGGTCCAAAGGGGAGAGGGCGCATTCAATCCCGCTCTGCCTAGGAAGGAAAGGGGGGGGCCGGCCTAGGGGGGGCCGGCCTGGGAAAGACTGAGAGAAAAAGACCCGTCGACTGTCTCCAGCCTAGGGGAAAGTCGACGCAAAGAACAAAATCAGGACCTGACCTGGCAGCCACAGCGCTAACATTTCTTCATTCCGTATCAAGCATCTTCATCCCTTCCCTCCCCCTCCTTCCCCCCTCCCCTCTGCCTCGATCGCTTCCAGCAAAGACGTGCACTTTTCGCGCAAGACCCGCACAGCATCCTTCAGCACCCTGTCCGGCGCCAGCGTGCCAACGGATTCGATGCTGAAGATGAAATGATCGGCCACGCGCTTCAACCGGACGCGCCCCACACCCGGCCCCTCTCGGACACACTCCCGACACATAGAGCAATCCCGCGGTCGAGCCACGACGGCCTTCCTCCCTGCCCCCCTTGCCCCTCTTTTGCCCAAATCCTCGATGTCAAAGACGCCCATAGGACATAGCTCCACCAGCCTGTCCGCCTCCTCTCCTAGGACGGGCTCCACGAAGTCGATGGAGGGCAAGAGGCGGTAGCTCGCGGTCCCAACTGGCGAGTACTTCGCGTGGTCCTTCCCAACCCCTTTCCGACACCAGCCCTCCACTTTGATGCGTTGTCCAGGCTTCAACTTTGCAATTAAGATGTCGGGGTGCGCCACTTGGGGGACTCTTTCGGCCAGCCTCGTCTCTTGTTCCCCCATGGGCCGCCAGACCAGGTCCTTTGCGTAGACATTCCGAGTCGGTGCCTTCAATGTCGACGCGTCACCGGTATTGATACCGTTGCTGCTGTCCTTTTGCCGCCCTGTCTCACCCTTTGGCAATACAAAGGCCGCGTCGAGCTCGAAAACCAAAGTGTTGTGCTCATTCGCCTCAGCAGCTGGACCTGGGAGCATATCCTCGAAGTGGGCGGGATCAGCCAAAATAGGGATTAAACCCAGTCGGTGCGCGAGGACTTCGTCATGGAGGATGGAGGAGTTAGCGAAGACATGTACTATCTCGATGGCCATGGAAGGCACTTCCGCAAGAAGTATCCGTCGCAAGGCATTTGCAAATGAAGCATCTGCCCCTATCAAGTCAAACACCATTTCCTCCACGTCCATCTTGACAATATGTATGCGCATTTTTTCTCTCAAATGTTCCACCACGGTCTTAACCTCAGCCAGGGTCAGTGATCGGTACGATTCATAGAGTTGATCCGCCTCCACTCTGTAAGCTTCGATGCGTGTGGCCGCCATTTGCTTAGGATAAAAATCAGGGGGTGGGGAGGCTAGAAGCGGGGGCGGGCGAGATTAAGGACCACCAGTATTGATCACTTCGTCAGCATTAACTTTCTGCAAGATTATAAATGTAAAGGTACGAAAGATAAGGTTTTGTCCGGTCATAATTTTGCCACACGAGTCCCATGATATGCGATGTCCTGTTGATATCCCCTCCACTGACGAAAGGCCTTCACCCGATCCGAGCTTTCCATCGAACACAAGTACGTTCCATTACCTAGAATGTGGTACAGATTGACGTGAGGAAAGTCATCAAACTCCACCATCAGGCACAGACAGACACTACATGACCAAAACGATGAAATTAAATGCACAACCCACGCACGGCGCGTTCGTAGATGCGCAATCGACCACGCACAGCAAGGTGACTTTCTTTGGACTTGCTTGTTTAGACTTCCATGAGAGTCTTCAAAGTACATTCTCGATAGCCTACCCCCGAAAATGAGATTGTAGAAGGCAGCATAAGCGATGATTGCATTTTAACGCTTCAGCCATGCATGCTACCACTGTGCGTTTCCGTTGATGTATAGCCGGGTCATTCCATTTAAAAGAAAACAGAAATTGGAAGTCCTGTCTTCTTCCCAGATGACTGATATACCAGGTATTGCAGTGCTAGAATTACGTTGGATACATTGTTTTTTAAGATGACACGGAAAGCTGCACAGGTCGGGCCTGAAAAAACAAGTAAGATGATAACGCAAAGAAAGTCCCCTGCGACGCAAGCAACATATATTTCTACACATTTCGATACATGAAGCCTGGAATAAAAATGATTAGGAACAAGACTGCTGCAGGTATCTTTGCACGTCCACCCAGAATACCTTGGCGGTTCCATCGTCGGACCCCGTCAGGACGACATCCATGTGTCCATCAGCAGAGTGCACGGCGAAGTCCAATATCATGTCCTCGTGCCCGGTCATGGCCTGCAGTAATGCACCGCTCCGCGCATCCCACAGCCTGAGAACTCCGTCTGTCGCTGCTGTGTAAATCAGGGGCAAGGAGGCATGCCACTGCAACTTCGTCACGCCGGGCAGGCCCGGGTGCACGCACACATGCCGGCAGCTGAAGTTCCCCAGGTCCCAGATCTTCATTGTCCCGTCCATGCCACCCGTCGCGCACCAATTCAACACGCTGGAAAAGCCAACCGTCTCCACGGAATAATTCCCTTCGTGCACCTCCTCCCCCGCCACCTCCTCCTCTGTCCCCGGGCCCGTCCCGTCTTCTTCCATGGGGGCGACGCCTCCCTCGCTCTTGCCGCCTTCCTTGTCTCGTCCGTTCACACTTGCTCCCCCTCCCCCGTTCCCTACTGCCGTCGGCTCGCTGTGCACCATAGAGGCCAGTACCCGCTTGCCCGCCGCATGCAGCAAGCGGGCCGTCCCGTCCATCCCGCCCGACAGAAGCAGCGCCCCGTCGCTGGGATGCGAGGCCAGGGCCGTGACAGGCCCCTCGTGGAAAGCATACCCGGAGAAGACGTGCCGGCACACGCCCGCCTTGGGGCCCCAGACTCGCACCGACCCGTCCATGGAGCCGGAGACGACGAGCTTCCCGTCTGAGGTGAACATTCCCACGGTCACCGCGTCCTCGTGCCCGCTGAAGACCCGCATGCACTCTCCTGTCACGGCCAGCCACATCCAGACCGTCCCGTCCTTGCTTCCTGCCAACAGGAGGTTCCCCTTAGGGTGCCACTGGAGCCACTCCACGTCCTCTGGGCCTTCGAGAGTCTGTAGCAGTCCCCGCGTCTTCGCGTCCCACACCAGCACCTTCCCACTGTACGCGCCCGTGGCAGCCAAGCTGCCGTCGTGGCTGTAGCCTACCGCATTGACGCTCTCTCCGTGGTCCTCTGACTCCTTCACCGCACCCAAGCCAGGCATGGACGTGGAAGTATTGACAGAGGGTGCCGCGGCCGTAGTCTCCCAAAAAAAAGCACGGTCGTCTCCCCCCCCTGTCAGCATGCTCCGAGAATCCCGTGGGTTGATAGCCACTGCGTATATCGGACCCTTATGCCCACGAAAGCTGAGAACGGCCATGTCCGCCACCGACGTCGGCAGTCCCGCCTCCCCCTCCTCTCCCAGCACCTCCATGTCCCCGTTAGCATATTCTGCTACCAGCCGCATGCCTGAAGGAAGCTTGATATTACCTTCATGTTCTTCTATCCCCTCGCTTTCGTCTTCACTTTCGTCTTCACTTTCAAGGGGAGGGGCCTCGTCGTCCACCTCAAACTCTTCCAACACGTCTTCCGCCGAGATCATCAAAGGGCCATCCTCACCCTCCAATACCGTTTCTTGCGTTCTATTTTGTCCATCTTGGTCCATGATTCTGGAAGAAAATTTATGGGGGGGTGCCGATGAGTGAAAACAAAGGGCTGAAGCCACGCAATCCAGTCAGCCATAAAATCCTCTGCTTTACCCCGGCAAGGACAGCCTATACTCACTCCGCGTGAACAGGAAAACATGACTGTTGAATTCGTCACAAATGTGCGCATCACAACGACTTTCCATGACGTCCTGGAACATAAAACTCACCCAGGGATAGAAACTTTTCGTCTGCATATATCGTCGCAAAACTCGCTGTTGAAGCTCTTTCGCCCGTGCAATGGCTGGTGGATGGTGAAATCTCTGTGAACCCGTGAGCTTTGCCTTTAATTCGGATTTCCTTTTCTTTTCCAGAATGTAAGTTATTTAAATATTTTCCCCATAAGCTGCGCAAGGTATGACCACGTCGCGAGGCTGCACATTCCACCGAAAGGTATCGAAATCTCACCCTCCTGTCCTATGGGCCGAGGAGCCATGACTTCATATTTGACAGAAAATAGCAGGACCAACGCAATATTAATGTAGAGAAAATGTAGTTGCCTGACCACCTTGGGATAATTTTGGCGCCTCATCACGACAAGATATCGGTAGAAGATATGGAATTTACGAAGTACCCCTTAAGGATACTATCTGTGAGCTGTGCACCTGTTCGCAATATGATCAGCACAAACATTTCCAAAATGGTTTCGAGCGTACCTATTTCGACTGCTTAGAAGCATCTTAAAATTGTATAATATTACTACCCATTTTGTCGTACTTATGGGCTTTTGCATATCGAAAGCATATTTATTCCTCCCGCATCATTTTTTTGCCTTCTTAATCGAAGAGGAGGACGCATAAGGTAACTTTTAATTTCCAGGTCGAGGAAAGGAAAAACTTTCTCATTTCCAAGCAAAAGTGACACAGGCTCCAACAAGTCCACGATGTGATAATTTTTGGCAACAAGAGAAACGTGCTTGCAAAGTGTCTGCCAGTTATATCAACAAAAAATACGCTTTCAAGGATTTTACTGCCCTGTAATAATTATTATTGGCGTCAGCGTCTCAAAGTCTTGTTTGAGGCCCCAGCATCTTGTACCTGAAGGAAATACCGCTGGCCTGCCGATTTCGCGCGATATTGTAGAAATTCTCTCTTTTCCTTCTTTCTCCCTATGCATTCATTGACAATATCCGGGTACCTTCCACACGCATGTCTTGAAGTAATTTTCTCTCTCAGACGTCAAGATTCTCTAAGATAATAAATCCAATTTGTGCAGCAAATCTGTCAAGGATTCCTTACGCTCAGTCCGCTGCTGGCGTTGTTGCACTCGCCAAAGCTCCTCAGACATGACAGTTCTGAGCTTCGCCTCGTCGTTGTACTTCTCTGCCACCATGGACACCAGCTCATGCCGGAATTCATTCAGCATCACGTTGCGAATGTTCATGGGCACGGCGTAAAAAACACGCCGCAACATCAAGCGGACGTAAGCGTCCAGGGTCAGCTCCCGCATGCGCGCCTCCCGCGTGGGGTCGAAGCGACTGAGCTTCCCTCCCTCCTCCGCACGCGTGCTCGGGCTCAAGACGTCCGACATCTCCGCCGACCAATGCAGTCCGCTACCTTTGGCCTCCTCAGCAGGCGCCACTTTCCCCATGCCCAGTCCGCCGCTGGACTTCCCGGCCATGTTTAGGGCCACTTCTCGCTCCACGGCATTCAAATCCGCCTCGCTCAAGAAGCACCAATTCATCTCGGAGGTCACAATTCGCTGCAGGACCTTCTCCGTGTCGACCTTCTTCTTGCCCAGCAACAAAGTGACCTCGTGCTTGAGGGACTGGACCAGCCAGGGGAAGCCCGTGAATTTCTCCTGCACCAGCACGTGCGTCACCTCCTCCAGCTGCTGGCCTGTCTCCGTCAACAGGGCCGTGGCATAGTGCATTAGCACAGGCCCGCACACCTCCCGAATCGACTTGCGGAACACGTCGTGCGACATGGTCTCCCGGCTCACGTAAATGCGAGGCTCCGAGCTCGCGAAGCCCTCCACATCAAGCCAAGAGCCCACTTTCTCGGCCACACTCGCCGGCAGGGCCCGACGTGCTTCATTCTCGTGGAAGGTGATGGCAGCGGCCAGGCGAGCGCCCAGGTTCAGGTGCCGTTCCTGACGCGTGCTGCTGGACAAAGCCAGCTCGCCGATCTCGAAGCCCAAGGTGTTCGCATCCAGGCAGAGCTTGGTGAAGAAGTCTTGGTGGTCGGACAGGGGCTTCGCCCGCCCCTGGGACTGCCCCCTGTCTTTCCACCCTAGGGCCTCTGCCGCCTTCTCCTCTTCGTTGTCCAGCTCCTGGAGCTCCTTGTGCAAGAGCCGCGTCACCTTCGGGATCGATTGACCGATGGCATTGCTTTGACAGTCCACTACCAAGCGTTTAAGGGTCGTCGAGCCCCATCGCTCGGGTCGCAGACCGGCAAGCAAGGGGTTGCTGGTAAAAAACGCTTGTTCCCTCTGCAGGATTTGTCGCCGCGACTCATTTTTTTCTTTCTCTGCAGCGGAGCGCACGGCGATGTATCCGAGGGGAAGATTGACCCCCGGCTGGCTCGTCATTTGCACCTTTTCAACGGCGTCCATGTCCTTCTGAACAAGATCTGTCTTGGTGACCACACCGATGGTCCTTCGCCCCTCCGGGTCCACACGCTTGGCCAACGCCACTGGAAAGGCCCGGTCAAATATGTCGGTCAAGGGCAAGACCACGAGAATCACGCACGAAGGGTCCTGGTGAAGGATGTCCTCGGTGAAGCGCACGGACTCAGGGTCCTCTTCATTGATGCCCGGTAAGTCCATGACCGAATACGCTGCACCCGAGGGTCGCACAACCTTGACGTAGATAGGCTGCTTACGAGCTTCCACCTCGCTGTGCTCTGGGTTTTCGTTCAGGTGCGCCAAGAGCCGGGATAGCTCTTCAAGTTTTTTGACATGCTTGGTGTTGCCATCCTCGGGGGAACATTCTGGATCCACAGTACTGACCAGGGTGTATGTCTCATCGGTCGTTGGGTCGGTAGTAATGTTCATCTTAATAGGCCTTTTTGTGCTATCTGAGCCCGTGCAATAGATAAAAGGCATACCCGTCAGGAGCTGTAGAACAGAAGATTTACCAGCTCCTTGAGCTCCAATCACGACTATTCCGGGCGCCTTGATTTGCTGGTTCAGGGGCCAAAGAATGGACAGATCATCGATCAAATCAGTTTTAACTTTCAGGGGTGCCTCGAGAACGTCTAGTTCCCAGTCTACCAGAGACTCGACTGATTTTTTAAGCTTTGCACCATCTTTAAGGCTACTCCACGAAAGTCTGCGAACCAGCTTAGCTGTTTTGCTTTCTCCTGCCCCTGTGGCCGCTGACATTGTCCCGTTTGTTATCCTGCCTGTGCAAAGCGTCCTATTGGGGCGGTCAATAGGTACGTACAAACTTAAAATAGTTTGTAGACTTTTTTTTACAATAATAGACGCTACATAATCTCGTTTCGTCAACGAAAGCACAGGAAAGGTAAGCAAGCACGGAGGGACCCGACCCGACGGCGCTCGGAAAGGGTCCGCGAGTAGATTTGTGCACCCAACACTTTAAAAACTGTACAAGCTTTCTCTGATACTATGTTCTTAAATGCCACAAATGCCTTTGGGCTCTGTTCGCATTCTTCCAAGTCGAAAGGTGACCATGGCGCATCCAATCATAGATAAAGAAAAAGTGTCTGGAGGGACGGCGGAATTTGGGTGGCCGTTAAATCGGGAAATTCATGATAAACCCGGTTCACGCACTCAAAAGGATAAACCCGAGGACCCTGGGGGAGGCATTTGAACTCGCCTCTGGTTCGCAACTTCTTTTTCGGCAATAGCTTGACGTCAAAAGTGACCACAGCACTAGGAGAGTGACAAAGTCGGCGTGTAAATATCTGTCATACGAAAACAAGAGGAAAAAAGTGGGCTGTATTGTGCATACGTCCAATCATCTTCCAATTTGAAGAGCAGTGCACTCGGAGAGTGGTGAAGTCAATCTGTACATACATGTCATACGAAGACAGGAGAAAACAAGTGGACTGTTTTGTGGGTACGTCGAAGCATCTTTCATTTCTTGGACCTTTTTATGCCGACATGATAATCTCCTGTCGACCTCATGGCACTTTGGCAACCCTCAAGTTTTGTTGGTATGAATGATACAATCTTACAGTACACTTGCTGTCTCATTCTTCATTTTCCTATTGGACAAGGTGTGGCGATGAATTGCATTAGACAGGCTCTATGCATATCTCCCGATGAAGTGCATTTCTCGTTTTCGGTTTCCTAGTCTTTCCTTAATATCCGTCAGTATAGCTCCTCCATGAAATTCTCTCGAAAACCTAGGACAGTAAATCCAATTTATTCATGACCTCTTCCAAAGCAGATCTGCGAACAGCCTGCTGCTGTCGACTGTGACCCGCCCACAGCTCCTCAGACATCAGAGCCCGAAGTTTCGTTTCTTCATTGTACTTCCCCGTGACCACAGAGAGCACATCGTCACGGAATTCATTAATCATCACATTTCTGGTGTTCATAGGAACAGCGTAGAACATGCGCCTAAGCAATAGATGCACATACTGATGAAGGCAACTCTGCATTGCCTGGAGCTCCCCTCGGTGATCCGATTGCATAAACACCTTGCCACTCTTGCTCTTGTTCAACTTACTTTCCCTCTGCTCCTCATCGACGCCCTCCATGCCCCACATATCGCTCCTCCTTTCTCCACGGTCCCCTGTCTTGCTTTTTTCCATGTCCTTGGCAGTCTCTTTTTCAATGTGCGCCATATCTACCGCATCCACGAGCACCCAATTTAATTCGGCCTCCAGGAGTCGAGCAATCAGAGCGTCTGCCTCCCTTTTCTTTGTCTCTTGAACCTGTGTGACATCTCGAGTAAGAGACTCTACGAGACGACTATAGGCTCCGAACCGCTCTTCCAGCATTTTTTCCGCCGCATACTTAAGCATCTCGTCCAGGTCATCGATGATGTTTTTGGCATACCCACGCAAAACAGGGAAGAACAATTCGCGAACGGCCTTGCGGAAGATAGGATGCATTATGGAGTCCGAGTTGCTAGCGACGCCCCCAAATTCCTGCAGCTCTCCCCACAGCCAATCGGCGACCTCGGAGGAGTTGCACACGGGCAAGGCGCGCCTTGCCTCCGCTTCCCGCGTTTCGACTGCGATCAGGAAACGTGGGCCTAGATTGAGTTTCCGATCTTGGCGAGTGCTGCTTCCGTTAGCCAAGTCGTTAATGTCGAACATGACCAGTGTCATCTCAGAGCATAGCTTGCTGAACACGTCCTTGGTATTCTCAAACACCCCTAAAGACTTCTTTTTCCGGGGCGTGGTCGCCTTCTGCTCTATCCTTTCGTCGTTTTGGACACAGGTTCGGCTCAAATCCTCGATTTCCGAGCGAATGGCTTGGCTGAGTCCGGGTATACGTTGCGTAATGCTGTTGGTCTGGCAATGGATGACAAGCGACTTGAGGGAGGTCAGGCCCCATCGCTCCGGCTTCAACCCCTTAAGCAGAGGGTTGGTTGTAAAGAATTTGGCCTCATAATCGAGAACGTCTTGATAAGTCCCTGCTGGGTTTCCTGGATCGGCCGCACACACAGCTACGTACCCAAGTGGCAGCGCCACGGCCTTGCTTCCATTCATCTGGAGCTTTTCCACGATCCCCATGCCTTTAGTCACCAAATGCATCTTGGTCACGACTCCAATTGTTTGCTTGGAGCCTGGATCAAGGCGTTTCGCAATCTGAAGTACCTCGGCTCGGTCGAATACGTCCTTAACAGGCATGACGGCGAGGACGAGACTGGCTGGATCTCTCTCCTTTGCCAAGACGCGGTTCAGGTAGGCTTCTTCCTCGGCACGGGGTGGAGAGGAAAAAGCAGGGAAGTCGATGATGGTATATGTGGGGCCAGAGGGACGGACAACGCGCACATATATCAACCTCAGGTCTTCAGCAGGACCTGAGCTACCAACACCGCCGAGGCCTGTAAAATAGCTCGACTGCTCGGACAGCTCCTCCCTTATGTTTTCCGCTTCTTCTTCCTCTTGAGAAATGGAGATGGGGGTCCCCGCATCTTCGACAGGATTGGTCTCCGCTTTCATACCCTGCGTTCTCCCTACTTCATCAGTGCGCACGTCTTTGTCGAGTGCAGCTAGGCACGCCGGCAGGTCTCGGGCATGCTCCAGCCGCCTGGTGTTCTGCTTGAAAAGAGGGTCCGTCCCGCTGACTAGGACATACTCCTTTGTGCAGGTAGGGTCAGACACAATTTTCACCCTCACTGGACGCTGCAGACCGCTCGCGTGGGATAAGGGAACGCCGCTCAATGCTTCAAGTATGGTCGATTTGCCAGAGCCGCGCATTCCAATTGCCACAATGCCAGGAGCTTGGACAGTGATGGGCAGTACCTTTTTCATATCATCGATTAAATCAGTTTTCTCGGTCAAACAAGCTTCAAGGCTGGCCAAAGGGGCGCACCAATCTACGGAATTCGGACGCGAAGACGCTGATTTGCGCCGACTGCTCCGCCGACCACCGCTAAAACTCCCCATTCGGAGCATTTTGCCTTGCTGCGGTACTATTACTATTTTAAGTGTGAGAAAGAGAGCGCACTTCGGTGAATAAACCGAGGGAATAGCCCTACGAGGTTTTCCTCCTGGTTTTGCGTAAAATCAAGGCCAAACCCTGACGGACGCATTTGCATTTGCTAGGCCGCGCACCCCATTCATAAGATTAAGTCATCGATCCATGGTTGACAATATGCGTGGGCATAGGAATTCGAGAAGTGTTTACAGCGGCTGAGCTTCTCGAATCTAATGTGGACGCACGAGGAGGTAAACGTCCGCAGAAGTCCCTGGACGCACGCCTTGGCTCAAATTCAAATTTTCGAAAATTCAAACTTACGTACGCCAACCAGGCCGAGGCATTTGGGGCGCAAAGAAGTGTCAATCGTCGACATCGCGATATAAACCTCTCTTCAATAATATTGGCACGATTAAGTTGGAGAGCCATGTATTCCAATGCTGCTGCAAACGGTGCTCCCTCAATGAGATTTTCAAAACGGCCACACTCCTCAGCTTTCCAGCGACTTCAAATTTGCATTGAATTTCCTCAGCCCCAATACATTGCGCAAGCAGAGCAATAGGGCTTACTGCATTATTTGCAGAATTTCCTTCTACTGGAAGTGTCGATTTTTTTAACAATAGTGAATTGGAAGCTAGAATTCTGGTAAAGCTTTTTTTTCTTAGGATTTGATGAGATCCCAACCTCTTCCTAAAGAAGAGGGTTTTCCTGACATTTACGTCCGCACAAGTATCATTTATTCACCACCACATATGTGAGATCTGACAAACGTGACCTGGAACACCCAGAAAAGCACTGTGTTGTGGTGGCTTGCAGACGCAGAGCTAGCTGACTCATGCTTGGGTACCTTCGCCGTGCAGAAATGTAATTTCAGCTATAGAAATCAAGCTTTAATAGATATATCAAACGGATTGCTTTTTAAAATAAGTAATTTGGCCCCATATACAAATACTACGTAATGCCCTGCTATTAAACCGTCCCCAACCCCCCACAAGGCCTTCTTGTCGTTCACTCTCTAGGTTGTTGATATCCTTTACGCTGCCTCTGTAAATGCCGGCGCCAAACACAAAGCCAGATCGAACATAAAGGAGTACAGCATGTTATGAGGCTAGAATTTTGTCAGAATCAATGAGGAAGCGCGGCTTGTATCCGGCTGAGCCGAAGGCGATGGGCCGCCCGGCGACAATTGCGGGGGTTATTTTTCTCCCTCAGAGGAAAGAGTATACGCACTCTTACACTCTTTATGTACATTTTATCCTTGTGGGTATCGTCAACAGAGGGAAAAGTCCTCTGCTGTAGATGGGACGGACGTCAAGAGAGGGTGGGCTTCATGTGTACACGCCATCGGACACTCTCGGTCAGTCGCCGCTCGCTACGTGATGGAAGAAGCAGTTATGAGAGATGTCAATTGCACACATCGTTTGTTCTTTAGCCTTCCGAACTCTTCTCCTGAGCTCACCCAGCGTGGTCATTGGCTGACCTTAATCTCCCTCGCCTCCAAGAGAACACTGCTGGCTCTGTTCTGAGGGAACTATCTTATTTTATTACACAAGCGCGACGGCGTCTTCGTCCGCTGAATTCCTTTGTGCACCTACCTACGTTCCCTTACAGAAGACTTTTGGAACATCCCATTTCATAACCATGTTTAAAACAAAATACGACACCACAACCATTAGAAATTCGTGGCTTTAGAAGTGAAAAGGTCTTCATTGTCTGTAAAATTCATCCCAAAGCCTCCCTATCGCGTGCGAGCGTCAGTGTGCGAGCGTCAGTCCTTCACGATGAGCTCAGTGTCGACCCATCAAGATAGCGAGGACAAAGAAAAACTCTACAACAACCGCGTTAATGCTGCTCGTGCGGCTGTTATGGCTAATGTTAGAAGAGCTAGCAATAATACGACCGGTAAGCCTGCAAGACTTACCAGGGAGAGAGCCAGTAAAGGCAGTCAGCAATCTCTCGAGATTAAAAATCAAGCCTCAACATTCATTCGCAAAATGATGAAGGACTCGTGGATTGCGCAGACGGACGGACAACTTCTCGCGGATATGGTTCCGGCCTTAGAAGGCGGTTGTGTATATCTGCCAGGCTTTATTTGCGGCCCAAAAGACTTCAGCATCCTCAAGGCACTTACCGGCGACTTGCAGCACTGCCTGGACACGAGGCGTGAAGAAGAAGGGGTTAGAATGGTGCATTGGAGTCAACATCTGAAGTTCGAAAATCCTGATTTCAGTCATACCTTCAATGGCGTGCTTGATCAGCTGGATCATTATTTCGACGTGGAGATCCTGGCGACCCGTTTGAATTTTTACCGCGATGGGAGCGATTTCAAGCCCTTCCATCACGACAGCCACGCCTACGGTTCGAATGGAAAGAAGGAGGATTTTACCGTGGGCGTGTCGTTTGGGAGCACGCGGGAATTGTCTTTTCGCCACGAGGTGTCCGGGCAAACCTTCTCTTTCCCTCAGACCAACGGCGACGTCTTCGCCTTCGATTCAGACGTCAACCGGGCCTTCACCCACGGCGTACCAAGGCTTAAAGGCCGTTCGGAAAAAGTAGGCCCGCGCTTTTCTATCATCGCTTGGGGTCGGAGAAGGACTTTGAACGCGAATAATTCGGCGGTGACGGCGAGGAGGAGAGTGGAAGGGGATCCGGGGAGGGATACTGGAGACTCAAGGGCGGGCAGGGTCTTGGCCCAGGGAGTTCAAGGAGAGCGCGCGACAAGCAAGTGTGCTAGAAAGATGGGCGGCGAAGAAAAGGTGGGGCAAGGCGAGGAGACCCCCATTGGGATGGAGGAAGTGGCCCGCATGGTGGAGGAGATGGTTCTGAGGGAGGAGGAGAAAGAAGCGCGTCGGGCACAGCCACTTTCGCAAGATGAGGGCCGTGCCGCACGACTAATAGCAAGAGGAACAGCAGGGAAAGGAGAGGGAAGAGGAGGGGATGAAGGAGGGGACGCGGCTGGACAGCAGACATTGAATGGATCAGATGGGAAGGGAGAACTTTCAGCGACAAAATCCGCGGGCCAAACAAGCCGGCGACCACGTCGGGGAGGCCGTGTGCAGCACTCGTGGGCCGGATGAGACAATGGCGCGTAGGAAAATGGCGCGACTGATGGATGGATGCGAGGAGAGACCACGGAGTATTGGGAGGGGCAGGCGACCATGAGGCGGGATCGGAAAATACAGTGCGACTGACAGAAGAGAGGCCATGTGAACAAAGATGAAGATGAAGTACTTTTCAGTTGTAGGGTTTAGTCGCAAAAAAGTACTTTATTTTTTACCCGGTGCAATCTCATTCAAAAATGTGTGAGACCGTAATGTATTCGAAACAGTCTGATACACAAGTTCCTTCCACACTGCAATGTGGATTTACGCTGATCGAGGGTATTTAAAGTCCTACCAATGACTGCTACATCGTAAAAGCGTGAGCAAATCACAATTTTGACGGGTAATTACAAACCGAAGATTGACAAAAAATGACAATTCCACTACCAGAAGGCTCCCTACAATAAGTGAGACCTCTCCACGTCCCTTCCATTGGGTTTCGCCTTCTCCACGCCACAATGAGGTTTTGCATAAGGTTGGATAAAATAATGGTCTCTGGTCATGCATAGCCCCGGTTCTGCGGGTGCTTTAGGAGCATGTCGACAGAGGAACCCGGTTTCGTCGACCATGGCAGCACTTGTCCGCCAATTCATAACTCACACCTTCCCGCCTCCTCAAAGCCCACCCCGACAAGCCGGCTCCCTTTCTCACCGAGGGGACGAGGGAGGGGCATGCTTCTCAGCCGCGGCCACGGTCAGCGGCAAAGCTTTCAGAGGTCCTCGAAGCCACTGACCGACGCGGGCGCCCATCCCACCGAAACCCTCTGCCCGGCTCTTGATGGTCTCGTCGAAACCGGTGGTGGAGAGCCTAGACGCCGGATCTCCTCCCAGTGCCCCTCTTTCAATGCCAGCCTCCTTCTCCAGCCTCCCTTGCTCCTCCACGCGCCCCTCTCCTCCTTGCTGAGCCTGAGACGACACGTGCGCAGCAAAGAGAGACTCGAAGTACCGATATTCCAAATGCGACGTGAGGGCTGCCCCGCTGAGCAACGCGTTCAAAAGCTGCCATTCTGCTTCCAAAAAGAGAGGCTCCAACTCCAAGGAACCCGCGGAGACCGAGGGCGCACTTTCCTCGGACGGCCCGATTTTGTCGCCGGACATGATCCCCCCGAGGGCCTCGGACCCGCGCCTGTTCCCCTCTTGAGGCACGTCGGCCCTCTCCTTCTTCTTCCGGGAGGCAGCCTCCTGGACCGCGAAAGTCGCCTGATTCAAGAGGACGGTCGTGCCCGCGTGCTCGTAGTTGAAGAGCGTCGGGTGCAGGTTGCGAGGGAAGCGGGCGAAGGCGTCGTTCTCGTTGACGAGCCGGTAGCTATCGCCGTTGCTCTCTTCGTAGGCGCGGGCGAAGGCCGAGTTCCCGATGCGGGGCGTGCCAAAATTGTACATGGACAAGGAGAGCCCTGCGTACCGTGAGGACAAGTCGTGGGCACACAGGGAGGCCAAAGCCCCGCCCAGAGAGTGGCCCGTGAGGAGGATCTCCCAATCCTCCGCCCGCCCTCCTTCCAAGGCCCCCAGGGTCGCCGCGTCCAGGAGGGCCAGCAGGCGCGGACGGACAGAGAGATAGGCTTCTTTGAAGCCTGCGTGGACCCGAGCCTCGGCGCTGGCGCCGAAGGAGGCGGCGTCCAGGCGGGGGGGAAAGGGAAGGGGGGGGG